>Ga0307928_10001463_pt1 | contig 17922 bp, 17 predicted proteins | sample AceLakmetagen232_FD_201815 | JGI IMG/M metagenome (GOLD analysis project Ga0307928, IMG submission 201815) | Saline water microbial communities from Ace Lake, Antarctica - #232 | ecosystem: Environmental > Aquatic > Non-marine Saline and Alkaline > Saline | place: Antarctica: Ace Lake... | reverse complement strand
CATCGTGCCACTTCAGTCTGTCGTATGCCGCTGATCCTATCAGGTTTTCCAATTGGGCCTCAGACAACATAGTTGTAAGCCCCGTAGAGCGCCCCTCTTGCAATCTAGTGCATATAAGGTTGTCTAGTATGCCACCTTCCATGTTATCGCCCTTAATACGCCCCACATCGTCTATAATGAGCAAGTCCGGCGCTCTTAAACGCGTCATTATGTCTTGTTCAGTTGGACTGCCATTGTTTTTTCTTTGGCCAAAAGTCGCTTTAATACGCTCCACTATGGAAGAGCTAGTATCGAATCTAGCGCTTCCTTTGTTGCCCATGGATATGTTTCTGACCACGCAACAGGCCAACATGGACTTTCCGGTTCCTGGAGATCCCATGAAAATAATTCCCCGAGTTTCGGCGCGGTCGAATTGAGTAGCGTAAGCCTGTGCTTGGGCGGAAGCTATTTCCTGACCTTCGTGGTTTATATTGTAATCATTGAAGGTCATGCCATTGAAATCGGAAGGGATATTCATATCCAGACCTTTCCGTTGCAAGGAAGCTTCTCTGCAAGCTTGTGCCATTCCTATGGCGGATCTCTTACTCAAACGAGCCTTTGCTTCTTCTACCGCCTGCTTCCTCTCCTCTGGAGACATCGCCTTCAGGAGTGCGCTTTGCTCCAACCACATTTTTTCTAGATTCAACAAACTCTGACTCGCTTCTGAATCCAAGTCGTTTCCATTGCGGTCTTTCGTCTGGTTTATCTGGCGCACCGCTATTGACAACGAGCGGTCCTCGTTTAGTGCCGGAACGCAAGGCTCTATCCTCTTCTGGTTCATCGTTCCACCTTTCCTGGTTTATCCATGTGGTGGGGTGAGGAACGAACCCTTCCTTCCACGCTCTGTCGTGTTCCTGAAAGTTCTTAATGGTTTCTATGCATCTCTCTATCGGGGGATTTTTAATCCCCCATGCTTTTTGTGCCGCCCCTTTGCCCTTCTTAATTGGGTAGGCTTTCCAAAAATCATCGAAATTTCGCACAAGAGATATACTCTCCTCTCCTCTACTCTTCTCTACTCTCCTCTGGTGCGTCAACTTGGCGTCAACTTGACCACCACTTGGCGTCAACTTGGCGTCAACGCCATCGATAAACCCGCTATTGCTGAATTTATTGAGGTCCGGTTCTTTGTCTAATAAACATATTTTCTTCAAAACCGCAGCACTTGATGGTAAAAAGCCTTCTCTGTCGGCAGCGGCGATCCACAACGAGATTAATTGCCCTTTCTCTGAGTCAGATAATGCGACCCATTTTTCGTTGGTTGCTAGATTCCTGTGGACTTTTATCCATGGCGGAGCGCCCCTGTCCGTGCGGTGAGATTGCCATTCGTGCCAATCGTGAATGTAAATCTTGCCGACAGGTATGCTGTCAGGTGGTTGACAAGTTGGCGTCAACTTGGCGTCACGCTTCATGACGACATCGCCGTCATGGTTATTCCGGACGCACTATCGCCAATATGTACCCTAAAATTATCCAGCCCTTTGGAATATAAAAGCCCCGATGTTTTTCTAACCGTTTCTTCCCAATCGAGGTGATTGGCGGAGGGATGAAATATAAATAGCTCTTTCAATTTACGCAGGTCCAACTTATCCAGAGCGCCCATGAAGCCTGCGAAATTCATATGGGAGGTGTACAACCTCTGGGAGTACTTGGAGTCGGCTGCCATATCGTTTTGCCAATTGCATTCCAAAATGATGCGGTCATACTTGGCAGAGATATGGGGCAATTCCGGAGTATCGGTGGCGAATAATAAATTTTCGTCTCCATCGCTTATCGTGAACATTAAAGGCTCGGCAGCATCGTGGAGTGTGCTATAGGGAGTTACGGCCCATTTACCGATCTCGGTTTTGTCGCGGAGTATCGAGCAATTGTGATGCCATAAAACTTCCAACGCCTCAGCAGTGCCCAGGGACATGAAACATTCTATCCCGTTTTTTAAAAGATGCTTGACCGATTTGGAATGATCTTTATGCTCATGGGAGATCAAACATCCATCCACATTCGCCAGCTTATAGTCTGTGCCTTTCCTGATATCCGAGAGTGATACCCCAGCCTCAATTAAGAGACTGGAGTCGCCGCTCTTCAGCAGCACACAGTTCCCGGTGCTCCCGGTAGCTATGATTTTTATCTCCATCAGAATGATGGCCCTGCAAAAACTTCTTTGAACTCTGCATCAACCACTCGGCCCCGAGGCTCTGTTTCCTGCTCGGGGAATGTGTCGATTGCGGAATCTACAGCCGCGCTAGGCTCCTCGAAAGAGATGGCCTGAAGCATATCAGTGGACATCGGAGCGTACTTGGTGAGCAGCCTGAGCAACACAGTTTTCGTACCCATCGCCTCGAAATTGGTTTGCCACGGGGAAGTGGCTTTTTGGTAAGACTTACTGAACCTCAAGCCATGGGCCTTGGCTTCTTCCACTGTGATGTATGAGGCCTTTTCGAATCCACAGGTGGTTTTGAAAAAAGCGAAGAATCCTATCACCTCTGCGGATGTAGGCTCTCCGTTTATATCTAGCTCCCCTGTCATCTTGTCGTAGCTTCTCAGTTCGCCCTTGAGTACGGTCCCGGCGTTCAGAGTTTTAAGCTGTCCCGACCTTTGAGCCAATTGCACATATCCTTTATAGCCCATCTGGAATTGGGGTGTCCCGCCATAAGGAATAACATACGCCCAGCCAAGGCTTTTGTTGATAGGGAGCTTCAGCGTGGCTGCTTTCATGGCCTCCATAATGACCTTGCTAGGATCACATTTCTGAAGATTGGCATCGGACACGAACAGATCTATCAATGACGATACGAACAGATCGCTGTTCTCTTTCAGGGCGTTGTTGAACTGCTCCTTTACCGCCGGGAGATTCAGAGCTTCTTTGAGTTTATCTACTGGCCTTAGCCGCATTTGTGTTGTCATCAGTCCCTCGCTTCTAATTTGAGTTCGGCTTGGTCCTCACAGACCGCCAACTCTATAAGTTGTCCTGCGGAATAATCCAGATCAGTGACTGACTCGGCGTTATCTACCACTAGCGGAAGAACCTTGGCAAAGTGTCGCTGTAGGGATTCTATGATCTTGATTCCTGTCTTGATCTTCTCTCCGTTGCTACAACCCAGAGAGAACGGAACTCCGTTGAGCATGACCTCGCAAGTCTCGGTTATGTTGCCGTTCTTGTTTTCAGAGAACATCTTGAAGTCTACCCCGAATTTTTCCTTTATCGTGCTCTCTGATTCCACGATCTTTTTGAGCACCAACGCATCCATATCTTTCAATTTCTTATCAGCCTCTTCATACAACTTGGCGTACTCCTTCTCCTTTGCTTTGAGATTTTTAACCCGCTCGATTATGCCCTCATCTGAATTAGCCTTGGCCAGCTCAATTAGTGCAAGTCCTTTGGCCTCGTCCAGACATTCTAGTTCTTTGTCGATGGCTGCTATAACATCAGAACTCTCTGCTGGCTCGGATACTAGCTGTTCCAATTCGGTTAACCTCTCGGGCTTATTCCCGGAGGGAGGATATGGCGACAGCACGAGCGTGGACTTCAACAATTCAGCCGCCATAGTGTGACATTCGCTGTACTGTGTTTCTAGCTTTTCTTTTTCCACAGAGAATTTCATACCTTTTTGGTTTATTTCATCAAGCTGCTTTTTGATATCTGTTCTGAGGAAATGATCTTTAGGGAGTGCGGCACAACATAAGGAACAGGTGTCGGAACCTGACTCTACATCGAGATATGCCTTTCTGAGGAGTTCCATCGCTTTGTTTATTTCCTGAATTCGTCCATTGGTTTCGATCAGGAAAGTCTTGCTTTGCTCTATATTGCGGACTCGATTATCGAAATCGGCCTGTTCTTTGCGGTTGAGTTCATCTATCTTTGCGGCCTCTTTAACCCATCTGCTACAGGTGTTGGACCAATCCATTTCGGCTGCCTTATATTCTTCCCATACGGCCTCTCGCTCTTTCCCGGGGGCAGAGGCTTCAGATTTTCTCTGCCGGGCTTCCTGGATTTTAGTCTTCATCAGAGCCACGGCCTGCTCGGCCTCTTCCTTGTTCACGAGAGTCAGCCCCTTGTTGGCTTCATTGATGCGAACCTCTATGTCTTCTAGCTCGGATGAAGCCTTGCTGGCGGAAAGCTTTAATGATTCTCGATACGATGATAGATCTCTGCCCTTGCTTCCTGGAATTTCGATGTCAGATATTCCGGCTATCTCCATCACCATCTTCCTTCTGTCTTGCCAGTGCATAACCTCAGAGAAGAACAAGGGCTTGGCGAGCAACTGGAATTGTCTTTCTGTGATGATGCTTTCCATCGCTCTCTTGAATTCTTTTTCGGTCTCTGCATCTCCGTTGATGGAATACTCTACGGTGTCTCCGTCATATACTTTGAGGCCGGAGCCGCGCTTCTTCACCCACTTCTCTTTCAAGGTCTTCTTCAACTCCACGCCGTCAGACTGAATTACGGTTACTGAGGATTGCAGTTCGCGGGTTTCTTCAGGCGTCTTGGTTGTGGATTTTACAGGAAACTTTCCCCTGAATAGACTATCTTTGCCGAAGTACAGCCAGCAGATGGCGTCAGCGACGGTAGTTTTCCCTGTGCCGTTCCTGCCGGATATCCTGTTCTTGGTTTTGAGATCCAGTTTCAGGTGATCAATGCCTTTGAAGTTTTCTATTATAATACTTTGGAATTCCAATTCTTTCTCTCTTTCTCAACCTTGTGATATAATTCTGACAGGAGGCTGAACATGTCAGAGTTGATAATCTTTAAGTCCGGTAACGACATCCGCCGAGAGGCTAGACAAGCGCTGTGTGATGGAATGCTAATAGCTGCCAAGGAAATAGAAGTAGAACATCTTATTAAAAACTCCTTAGCTGACGAGTTCCAGGAACATCTCGATTCCGAGAAGAGCACATTACTGGGTCCGAATGACGATTGGTCGAAAGGGATGGAGCGCATAGAACAGGCCAATAAAGTACACGATCCCAAGCTATTCTCCTTTCCGTCAGTAGGGTGAGTCCGTGGGCTGCTCGTCCGTAGGGCTTTGAACAGAGGTCCCTTTTTCTATGAAACCAAGTTTCTCGATGTGCTCTGCGGTAAACATTACTGCAGAGCGCTTCTTTCCCTCTTTGGTCTCCCAGCGCTGTTGCTCCGGGCGTCCTTCCAACATGATGCGCTCGCCCTTTTTCAACCAGGCCGCCAACTCCGCGAGTTTGCCCCAGCAGGACACATCGAAAAAAGAAGGGAAATCCGTCCATACATCGTTGACCTTCCGGGATTTGTTAACACACACGCTGAATTTAGTGAGGGCCTGGCCTGTTGCCGTGTAGGTCATTTCGGCATCGGCCACCATTCTGCCTGTTCCGGTCCAATGATTGAGATCTCTCATTCCTTGTCCTCCGCTTTCTTATCCCAGTTCCTACACTTGCAAGCTGGGCACATGGTTGGTTTATCCGGCGTTCTAGGCCACCACTTGTGACCACACTTTTGACAAACATTTTTCTTCATCTTTCCTCCTTTTCTTTCCTGGTTAAATTATTACCTATTATCATAAGTAAGTCAAGCGTGAACATTTCAGTACCGGTTGCTCCTTTGAGGAAGAGTGCTATAATGTAGACGGGGGTGTAAAATGGCTAAGAAGAAAACCGCTTGGAAGAATTCAGTGGCTGCAAAAAGGTTGAGGCGCATTCTGCGGAAGGTTAAGAAAACTCCGACTAGTAAAAAAGTAGGAGGGATCAGATGAGCAATTATCCTGTCACGGTGGAAATACCCGAGCTGGATATAGCGGAGCGCCATCCCATCTTTGTGGAGGGGCTGAAGTATGTGGGCCTAGAGCTAGATGACCTTACTTCCTTGCAGCGCAGAGTGCTTATAGCACTACAAGAGCCGGAGGTACATCTCTTGAACAGGCGCGAACTGGCGGCCGAGATGGGAGTGGCCTATCAGACGTTGGCCAGGCATTTTACTTGTCCTGGTTTTGCCAAACTATATTTGTATATGCAAAATATCGTTTTGATGGAACATCTTCCGGAGATCGACAAGAGGACCATGGAGGCCGCCAAGAGCGAAGAGGGAACTTACCACGATAGAGAATTGGCATACACCAGGCTTGGAGTGTTCACCGGCAAGAAAGCCGGACTCACGGTCAATATTAACCAGGGCGACCAAGGAGGCCGACCAGATGATCCCGACAGAATATCTCCAGCAGATGCGCTTGTCCGCAGGTTCAAGACCTTGGGAGGAAGTTCCGGAGGAGGAAAAAAGGTTATTGTTCAGACACCTGATTCTGACCGACCTGACCTTCGTTTGCCACCTGACCGGGGCAACCCCGATTCTGACAGAGTCCCATTATAAACAACTTATACCTTTTGTAGACAACCCCAATGACGAGCACAGACAAATCCTGGGCTTCAGAGACTATGGCAAAACTACAGTTATAAGGGCCAAAATAATACAAACATTCCTGCGAAATCCGAACAGCCGGATACTTTTCGTAAGTGCCACCAAGGAATTCTCATATACCCAGGTTGGAGCAATTGCTGACGAGCTCAAGCTCAATGATATATGGGCCTGGGCATTCCCGGAAATAGTTTGGCAGGACATGGAACGCAAGCATCTCCATGAACGCGGGATGAAGGGCGAGCAACCTAAGCGGTGGAGCCGCAAAGCTTTGCAAGTAAAGCGTTCTATCCGAGTCCCTGAGGCTACGGTCACTGCCGGTACATTAGATCCCATGCCTACTGGCGGACATTTCACTCACATATTTTTTGACGATCTAGTCAATCCAGAGAACAGTCAAAACAGAGACCTCATAGAAAAGGTCATAACTCAATTCAATTACTTCTATTCCATCGTAACTTCCCCCAATCAGAACATAGCCTTGGAAGGTCCGATGTTTGTTTCGGGAACCATTTACGATAAGGACGACTTGAACGCCAAACTCAAAAAGGATAAGGAATACAAAACTCTTACCATCCCGTGTTATTTGGATCAGGAAACTGCAAAAGCCCTGGGCAAAGTTTATATAAAAGGGGTCAAAGTCCCTACCTGCCCTGAGAGATTTACCGTAGAACTCTTGGAGAAAAAGCGGTCCAGGATAGGCGATTATATGTTCTCGTGTCAGTACCTCTTGGAGCCATGGGATGCCAAGGCTTCGTTGTTCAAAAAAGAGTGGCTGGCCCAGACTTACAAATCTCTGCCAGAAAACATCAAGTTCGCTTTGGTATTCGATCCTGCTGGCCACACCAAAACCAATACCGGAGAGTGCACCATACTCATAGTGGCCATAGATGAGAAGCTCAATGTTTATTTCTACGCAGCCAACAGAGGTTTGTTCACCGCCAAAGAGATGGGCATGATAGTGAACATGCAGAGAAAGATAATCAGAGGACTGTTCGGATCTCCTCCTGAGGTAGGAATGGAGAAGGCCGGTTTGCAGGAAGCTTTCAAAAGCGTTATCGAGCAGGAGTCCGATGAGAGCTTTGTCATATACGACCTGAGGCACGGCAACAGACACTGGTTTGTAAGGGCACTGCCAATGGCCACCAGGGCACAGAATATGCAGTTGTATTTCCCAGACCCGGAAATATACCCGGAGGAACAATGGTGGGCGGATGCATTGAAAGATCAACTCCTATTCACCACCAAAGGTCAGGACAAAGGGGAGCGGGACTGGTGGGACTGCGCCGGTTATATAGATCAGATGATCACCAAGCATCATTGTCGCCCGCCACTAACCGGAGACAAGGCTTACACCGGGACAGACGGCATGGAAATAGACGATGATATTATCGGGTATTGACTTTTAAGTTCTATATGCGAACAATTGGTAGTGTGGCATTTTTGCCACAGTAGGGGGCGAAGTGGAACTAGTAACACAGGCAATGGAACTAGAAAGCGGCCAAGAGCAGCAGTCGCCTTCTAAGGTTAGGGATAAGCAGGATATATTTATTGGCCGCATGGTTGGCAGGTACGACAAGTACAGGTCTATATTGGCTGATGATATCTATCGTCCGCAATGGATACGGAACTACAAGTTGTGGAGATCGTACCTGGATAAAAGCAAATATCCTCACAGATCCAAACTCTTTATCCCGGCCACATTCCAGTATTTTGAAACCATACTTCCAAGAGTAGCCTCCAATAAAATCACCCTCAGTGTCAGCGCCGTGAAGCCGCAGGACGCACAGTATGTACCGCCTTTGAATCGATACCTGGGTTGGTGCTGCTTGAGGAACAAACTCAACACTAAATGGCCCTCGTTCGCCAGACAGCTAATGCTGCACGGCTTCTCTTTAACATACTCATTCTGGAACTTAGATCCCCTCACTGGGTATCCATATCCAGACTTCAGAGTGGTAGATCTGTTTAATTTTTACTGTGACCCTGTTTCCTTTCCTGTTTTAGAAGAAGCTCCAGAGGTGATCATCAGAGTTCCCACTTATTTAGGGGCCATAAAGAAGAAAATGAAGATGGGCGTGTATGATCCCAAGCTGGTAGAGGCATTGGCCGAGACCGGAGCGCCATACGAAGATTCCATGTATTCCGTATCCGAGAGGCATGCGGCTATAGGGGCGGGAGCCGATGAGGAAGAGGGCGGAGATACTTGGAAAAGAGTGGAACTGCTTCTGCATATAACTCCAGAGAAAACTAGCGTGGTGGCAAACAGGAAGGTCATTCTCAGAGAAGTAGATAACGCCGGGGTCATGCCAGTTACAGGCTGCTCCTGGACTGAAGATTTATTCCATATGTTCGGGATAGGGCAGGTGGAACCAGCCCAGGGACTACAACATGCGATCAACGCTTCCAATAACATGCTCTTCGATCAGAGGACGCTATCTTTGAGGCCAGCCACTCTGGTAGGCACATCCAACGCCACCGTGGAAGACAGCAAGTTCCAGGCCAGAGCCGGAGCAGTTATAAGGGTTACCGATGTATCTCAAGTCAGGCCATATGTTCAGCCAGATGTTTCCGGGGGTATGGGAGAGGAACGGATGTTCTATATGGGTCAGATGCAGGAGACTCACTCTGCCCAGGATATCGTCAGGGGCGCGTCCGGTTCGGACGAGACGGCTACTCAAGCGCAGATAAACAATGCAGCTATAGAAACCAAGTTGGCCTTCCCTACCAGAAACATGGAAGAGTCTCTCAGGAGGCTGGGTAAGGTTTGGCTCTCTCTGTCTAGCAGATATTTGGCCCCGGAAGTTATGCAGGCTATGGGGTATATGGATGGGGACTTCCCTCAAAATATATCCAGTGAGGCTTTGATGGCTGAAGTGAATTTGGTCACGGTTATAGAGCCTGAGGCTCCTCTGACCAAACAGTTCAAACGCAGATCAGTGCAGGAGGCTATCGGAGGATTACTTGGCCTTCCTGGCGTTCCTGAACTCGTGATGGCGAACCCGCCCTTGAAACAACAGATTATAGCTACAGCCATGAAACATTTCGACATAGACGACAAGCAGGAGTTAATGACATCTATAACGCAAGCAATAGAAATGGAAATGCAACCACCTCCGCAGCCACCTCCGCAACCCCCTATGGGTCCGGCGGGTCCTCCGATGCAAGATCCTTCAATGCAGGGGCCGCCGATGCAAGGCCCGCCTCCGCAGCAACCTATGCAGCCTGAACCAGATATAGGCGCTGTGTTGAATATGCTATCCGATGATGAGCTAGAACTTTTGTTGCAAGCTCCCCCGGATCAAATGGCGCAGGTTTTATTGCAACTTTCCAATGAACAGATGCAGGCCAGACCTCAAGAGATGCCAGCATCAATGCCAGCCGTAAGGCGAGACGGGATCATGTAATGAGCGGTGTATCTAGTTTCTTGAACGGGCTGAAGGAAAGTTATAGCGCTTGGATGGACGGCGATGACTATGCAAAAGCCAATGAGATAATCCAGAACTATTCAGATGTGGAGGCTTTGAAGGAACATCCGGGTTGGGTCATACTTATGGGCAGGTTGGATAACAATTTGGAATGCCTTAAACACGAGATGCTCGCTGGAGATGAGCCGGAAGATCCTGTGCTGGCTAAAATCTGGAGAGCGGAGCGAAGAGCTTTCGCCAGGGCTATTTGGCTATTGAAAGACCACGCAGACATTGTAGCTAAAGAAGGAATGGATGCACTGGAATATTTACAGAACATGCAATACTCACTCGATGAGAGTGAATAAATAAAATGGTGCGTCGCGAGACCAACGCCAGGGGAGAATAGCAATGGATGCAACAACAGGGAGCGTAGATGGACAGGGAGCAGAAACAGGTTCTGCTGGCACGGATGTACTTTTTAATGATGGCCTCGATTCCAATTTTGGGAGCGCAGACACCAGCACAGAGGGACAGCCAACTGATCAGCAAAACACGCCGCCTTCCGATCCTCATTTAACTCCGGAGAATCTTTCCGCATTCCGGGCCTCGCTCACACAGAAGAGCCAGGAGATCTCGCAGAGAGAACAACAGATCACTGCGCAGCAGCAGGATATAGCCAGACAGCAACGAGAGTTTCAGTCCGCTCAGGTGGCGCTGGAACATCCGGCTGTCAGGGCGTCAATGCTTTCTGCTCTGCAGCAAAACGCGCCACAGGTGGCTGATAATTTTATAGCTCGTGGATTAGCTCAACCGCATGAGAGGCAGGCTTTGATAGCAGAACTGTCGCAGAATCCGGCAGCCCTCCAGCAACCGCAGCAGAACCCATATCAGCCTCAACCGCAGTATCCGCAGCAGATGCAGCAGATGAATCCTCAGGCGATTACGCAGCAGGTTATGCAGCAAGTACAGCAGCAGATGAAGGCCCAGGAAACCGAGAGGCAGATAGACGCCAGCATCGGCGATTTCAAGACGCAGTTTACTAGGGATACGGGCCGAGAGGCCACGCAGGAAGAGACAGATAGTTTTTTGAGGTTCGCGTATTCAATGGGACAGAATCCATTGCAGCATGCGTACAAGGTTATGAATCACGACAAATTAATGGCGAACACAGAGATGGCTGCGAGACGGCGCATAATGAAGGAAATGCAGGGGGGCGCAGATCCGTATACCGGAGGAATGCTTTCCGAATCAGATCCTGAAGCACAGCGCATTTCGGACTCCATACTCAACGCCTAACAGGAGGAAGTAATGAGTGTTACAGTAGTAAGTGGACAGAATATGACAAGCAATGTTCTGAGCGGACGAATCGTAGTGCCTATGGATAAAACCATCGCGCTTCTGGAGCCGTCAGAGACGCCCCTTCTCACCATTCTTCAGAGAATCAAGAAGGTTAACATCAACCATTACAGAACCGTGTGGCTTGAGAAAGCGCCGCTGCCTTGGTACATACAGACAGATGCAGCTATAGACGCCAGCGGAGCTGGCACTATAACAATCACTGACTTTGCATTTTTGAGGGCCAATGATGTACTTATCAACGACAGAACCAACGAGGTTCTACTAATCACAGCCACGCCAACAACCAGTACGGTTGCTGTAGTTCGTGGCGCTGGAACGACACACGCTGCCGTTCTGGCTGCCGACAAATGGTACAGAGCTTCTTCTGCAGAGGGAGAAGGAACAGGCTCTCCTGACTCCAGAGGAGTTGAGGAAACCGAGCATTCCAACCTTGTTCAGATTATCAAAGAGCCTATTGAAGGTTCCGCTACTCTGGAAAAGACAGATCTCCATGGTGGTCCTCAGAGACCAGGCGAGCAGAAGTGGGCTGGCATGGAGCACAAAAAGAAGTACGAGAGAGCGGTTTGTTTCGGAGAATTGAGAGATTCCACAGACGCAAACAGCAAGCCTCTCCGCATGATGAGGGGTCTCTTCTCTGACGCTGGCTTCGTGGCCACCAAGAGATATGATATGTCTGCTGGATACACAGAGGCGGACTTCGACATGAATATCACGGACGCGTTCGAGTATGGTTCTGACACAAAGGTTGGCTTTGCTGGCAAGACGGCTATGCTGGGAATCAACGCTTTCGCCAGGGACAAGCTGAGAGTCATTCATCCTTCCAAGGACAAGGGCAAACTCAACTATGGAATCACTGTAGCTGTTTGGAACAATGGCTATGGAACCTTGCAGCTCATTCCTGCCAAGCAGTGGAAAGGTGACAACAAAGCAAGAATGCTCGGTATCCTCGATCTCAAGAATGTTGAGTTGAGACACCAGTTCCCGACCGTGCTGGAGAAAGATATTCAAGCTCCGGATCTTCACGGTTATAAAGACCAGTGGCTTACAGGCGGAACGGTTGTCTGTAAGAATGAAGAGACATGTGCTCTCTTCACAGGAATGTAGGGGGTGCACTGTGATTAAGACAATTATACTTTCAATCGTACTTATTGTTATTGCTCTGGCTCCTGCGGCTTTCGCTCAGGCTCTCACCGCCGAGAAGGCGGCTATAGCTGTTTGGCAGGAAGAGTTCAAAGCCGATTATGCTACAGCGGCTACCACTATCGCCATGACCCTTTCTTATGATGGCGATGGCACTGCCGGAACCATAGAGGTCACTGCCGGTGGAGCGTCTATTGAGGTTACAATAGACGGCGCATCACACGCCGACCTGTCATATCCTGATGGCAATAACGGAATTAATGTTCAGGCATATTTCGATGCGGGCAATACTTTGGTTGATCTAGTGGCCTTCATCGACAGCAGCGATGACTTCACTTGTGTCATTGGCGAGAATATGCCTCCTTGGATTGCCGATGATGCCAAAATCAAGGTCATGGCGGCAGCGGCCTGGACTCTCACTGCTGATGTGGACCTTCCGGCAGGATTTCTGATAGCGGTCAAAGGAACCGGGGCTACCAACAGATCGGTTCTGTCCAGAGCGCACAAAACTTATCAGACATTTTCTGCCGGATGCACTCTGGATCTTTACGAGTACAATTCTTCCGATGGCGCTACCAGGATAATGCGCTATCCCGTGGCCACCACTGTGACTAGGGAGAAGAACAATGACGAGTACAGAGTGGACGCGTCCAGCGGGAGTGATGCCTATTTCATCTTGGACTACTCCGCTTCCGACGCTCCTAATGCTGCGGATTATATTTACTACACCTACAGCATTTACAGACGATAGAAAACAGTAATAATATTGCTCTCCGGGTTTCGGCCCGGAGAGACTTTTCCATATGGAGGAAAAACATGACTGAAGAGAAGAAAGCAAAACCAGAAGAATTGAAGTTCGCATGCACATGGCGTGGCAACACAGTGCTAGTTACCGCAAGCACAAAGGATGAGAAAACCAAGGTTACAACATACGGAAAGAAGATTGTGTTCTCTAATTTCCAGACCGCCTTGGACCCGGTCGCCCAGAAGGAAGAGATTATTCACCTCGCAAACAGGAGTGACTTCGAAAACGATCAGCCTGGAGCCAAACATTTTTGGCCGTTGGATGCTGATGCTTTCAACAAATTTGCAGAAGAGAATAATATTCCTAAAGTAGGCAGAACCGGAAGCACCATCAGCATTGCAGGAGCCGCTCCCGGGGACATTGCGGCCATGGCCAGGCTAGACATCGCCAACAAAAAGGTGGCCGATCTTCAGAACCAACTCAAAGCACTTCAGGACGCCACCCCGTCCTCTAGCAAAAAGAAAGCGTAAAATATCATGGGAATCAAAGCCACTAGCATACTGTCTATGTTCTTCAAACGCAGGGATGAAGTTGCCGGAGAAGTATTTTCTACGGCAGAAGCTGTGGCTTTGATCAATGAGGCCCAAGGCGAATTGGATGGATTGAAACTTCTCCGCAAGGAAGCGGACCTGACATGGGTAGCTGATTCACCCACTCTTTCCATGCCGACAGATTTCTTGGCATTAGCCACGGATAGGGCTTTTCTGGATAACGAGCCTTATCTGTGGCTCCCTTACAAAGGGGACAGAACAGCAGAAGGCCTGTACCTGGTTCCGGGGAATGAGGCCAGAATATATCCCGCCCCCGCAGCAGCAGCCACTTTCAGGTTCGCATATTACCACGAAGCCACGGACATAGTGGATGATCCCAATAGCGAAGAGGTGATGGACGGGTTGATGGCTCCCGGCTTACTTAAATTCTTTGTGTATAGGATGATGGCCGCTGCCGCTATAGTTGACGAGGACGATGCCAGATGCAAGCTGATGGACGAACGGGGCGATAAGGTTTTATCGGAGCTAGTCCTATGGAGGCACATGACTTACGGAACCGATACTACGGATTGGATTCCTGATCCATATCTTGCCGCCCATGACGCATATGTGGATACATACTGATGGGTAAAAAAGGATTGATCAGTTTCTCTTCTTTCACAAGAGGAGTGGTTGGAACTGACGAGGCTCCGCTTCCTGGGGATCGCATGTGGACGGCCAAGAATGTATTGCTGGACACAGAAGGTTTTGTTTGCAAGCGTGAGGGTTTGACAGAACTGGGAGCTACTCCATTCGCTGGATCTGCGATAACTTCAGTTCACGGAATACTCCATGGCGGAGGAGTTAATCTCCTTGTCCAATCAGGAACATCTCTCAAGACGTTCGACTCCGGAGGCAACTGGGTCACTCCTTCGGGAGCAGCCCCTACTGTTGCTTTGGAATTGAAATCGGCCCAGTACCACGAAACGCTGTATCTGTTTAATGGCACTGACTTCCTAGCTTTCAAGGGCGGGACCATAACTAATTTAGGTCACACCACGATAGGCAAATCAAGGAGATGCATCGCTTGGTCCAACAGGTTGTGGGCGTTTGATGATCCGGATAATGACGACAGGTTGTATTACTCTGCATTGGATGAGCCTGAACTATTCACCGGCGATTTCTATAGGGTAGATCCTAGGGTGGGCGGCAGAATGGTAGCCGCTGTTCCTACTATGCAGATGCTTCTGTTGGTAAAGAACAACGCCGTGTACGCTGCTGTGGGATCTCCATCAGTGGACGCCGACATGAGCGCGTTTGAAATCCACAAGATGTTTGACAACAAAGGTTGCGTGGCCGCAGACACCGTGGCCGCCACGGGAACCGGGTTCATGTGTTTGTGGAATGATGGGATATATCTATTCCAAATAGGAGCCGAGCCGATAAACTTGACCAAGGAAGCTTTCAATAATTTCTTCTCGGACATTGACATAAACGGCGACTACCTGAATAAGTGCAGTGCTGTTATTTACGACCAGAAATATGTTCTCATGTACCCTTCCGGGTCCAGCACTTATGCCAACAAAGGTTTGGTTCTTGACCTTAGATTCCCTGGTGCTCCGTGTACTTTCATAGAAGGCGTCAACCTCGTGGATATGACGCAAGTATCTTTTACTTTCAACGCGTCCGAAGCTGCGGTATTGGCTTCTGATTCTTTCGGGGATTCATCGCTCAATACCGGCTTGTGGACCGCAGAGAATAACGCTACCGAATCCAATTACGGCGAAGACATGCAGAACTGCGCTAGGCTAAGACGAAGGGTGATAGTGGAAGGTGATGAGATCGACACCAAGACGGATGATCCTGACGAGATCACAGTTGGAACGGGAACGATAAGCGATCCGTTTATTGTACGAACCGCTGCTGACCTAGATGCCGTGCGCGATGATCTCACTGCATATTATAAACAGATCAGAAACATAGATGCTTCCGCTTTGACATGGGTTCCGATAGGGACCGGCTCTTCGTTCACTGGCGGATATGACGGCAATGAATACAAAATCACTGGATTAATACTCCCGGCGCAAACGTTTTCTGGCATGTTTTCTACAGTGGACTCCGCTGGGTCATTGTATGACATATATCTAATCGGCGTGGATGGCTCTGGGCTCGGAAGCTCCAGTTATTGTGGCGCGCTATGCGGCCAAAACAACGGGCTTATTCACGGGTGCGCCTCAACGGGCGTTATCACCACCACCGGGGATTATATAGGCGGATTGATAGGCAGAAATCAAGGTATTGTCGAAGCGGAAAGTTGGTCTAGTTGCGCCGTGGACGCCGGTGCTCAAGTTGGTGGTCTTATAGGAGTGTGCCAAGACTCTAGTTTTTCGGTGAAAAATTGTTTTGCTGGCGGAGATGTGTCTGGATCGGGCAATGCAGTTGGCGGACTGATAGGATATATATCTTACCCACAGGGCGCGGTGTTCTTAGAATCGTGTTATGCGACAGGAAATGTGCAAGGGGTGAACTCCTGCGGCGGATTAGTGGGAACTGTATACCGAGCTTCTAATAACTCAACTGTACAAAAGTGCTGCGCTACCGGGAAGGTGGAATCTTCTGGAAACCATTGCGGTGGATTTATAGGGTCTTGGCTTGATTATGCCAGTAGGAATTCGTACATAAAATCTAGTTACGCCACTGGGGGTGTAATCAAACTCGGCGGAGCTGCTAGCATATTCGGGGGGTTCATAGGATATTGCGGCTTTCGGATAAAATGCAGCGATTGTTACGCTACTGGAGAAGTGGACGCGGCCAGTAATGGCGCGGCATTCATGGGCGCATCGGTCAGCACCGCTGTGCATTCCAACTGTTACGCCACTGGCAAGGTTACTGTAGCGGCTGCTTCTGCCGGAGGCTTCTCTTACGGAGGAGGGTCTGACGGAACAACTGCCTGCTATTGGGATACAGAAACTACCGAGCAGGCCACATCGACTACAGGGGTTGGCAAAACTACAGCAGAGATGAAACAAGAAGCATCCTTCTCTGGCTGGGACTTCACAGACATTTGGCAGATTACAGAGGATGAATCGTATCCTTCGCACACTGCCGCAGCCTCCCCCCCAGAACCAGTTCCGGCCAGCGAACCGGGATGGTTTAATGCCGGGCTCACATGCTCCGGTTCTTATGCGCTCACAGTCAAGCCAGTGTTTAACCTCGGCGTGTACTACGAGGGTGCAGACAAAGACACTGACGGATTCTTCGTGGGCCTATCCAGCGATACTACCGCTCCTACAGATTGGGACAGCGACAGCGTGTTGACGAACCCGATAGGGTTTAAGATACTCAATGATAGAATATATATTTTGTTCTCTTCGTCCATCACAGATACCGGAGTGGACATTGCGTTAAATTCATGGGTGCGTTTCAAAATTACCATGAGCAGTGGAGCCGGGGCAAAGTTCGAATACCACAATGGAAGTAGTTGGTCTACGATAGCCGAGCCTGCCGGTGGGCCTGCCGCAATGAGCTTGAAACCATTCATGTATAATTTCGAGCCAGAGGTCGGAGCCTCTTCGGAGGTCAGCTTATATGTCAGAGGATTCAGCATCGATCAAGGCACCGAATCATTCACCGCGGTAGAGAAACCTATGCGATTGTATGCCGGATCTTCAGACACCGAGGGGAAGATATTTAGAATGTTTACTCCGGATACTTTCAGCGATGATGGAGCGAGTATAACTATAGAGATCGGCGGCGGGTGGAATCACGATCCGAATCCAGGGCAGAGAAAGAAACTGTTGCAGGGCGTAGTGGATTTCGAAGCAGCCCCTGGAGATCTGGGTCTGTCATTCTATGCAGATACCTATTCAGAACCTTCTCCTGACTTCTCCATGGATCTCAATAAGGCAGTGGCGTGGTCTGGAGTAAAGAGGCAGTTGCTTAGATTCAGACACCACTTGAATTACCGCAGGTTGAGATGGAGATTGACCAGTTCTAGCAAGACGGACGTCAAGTTGTATTACATACAGCTATACAATGTAGCCAAGAAAGCTATCTTCAGCACAGGAACAGAGGTCTAATAATGTTTAAGATTAGAACCGGCCCAGCCAATTTGCCAGAACCCGGAGACACAGTACACGTCTATAAAACCGGAACTACCACTGACGAGACTTTGTATGAGGCAGATGGTTCCACTCCGATCTCCAACCCGATCACTGTACCTACAGGCGAATGGGGATTTGAGCCAGCAACAGACGACCTGCTAGATATATACTGGGACGAAGAGTCAGAGAACATAATGACTAATGTTTGTTGCAGGAACTC
>Ga0307928_10001462_pt1 | contig 17923 bp, 21 predicted proteins | sample AceLakmetagen232_FD_201815 | JGI IMG/M metagenome (GOLD analysis project Ga0307928, IMG submission 201815) | Saline water microbial communities from Ace Lake, Antarctica - #232 | ecosystem: Environmental > Aquatic > Non-marine Saline and Alkaline > Saline | place: Antarctica: Ace Lake... | reverse complement strand
CAGAACCAGTAATATTTACTTTCACATAGTGATTTATTTTTTTAATAAAAATAGAGTGATCTTTTAATTCTGGTTCATAAAGTTTTGCTCCGCCACCGCCAGCGATTATATAAGTAACGTCATTAACTTTACTTCTTGCATAGTAGTGGCTATGTCCATTGAAAACAAGATCTACATTGTAATCTTCAAATAAAGGCACCCAGTTTTGTTTTACTTTTTCATCACTTCCATGCCCGCCAGATGAAAAAGGAGGGTAGTGAAAAGAAACAAAAATAAAATCTTTTTCACTTGCTTTTATTAATTCACTTTCTAACCAATTCAAAGTATTTTCGTCATTAATTTTTACTGTACTATCAAGAAAGATAAAATAAGCATTTTCTTTTTCAAAAGAATAATTGTGTTCCTTGTTTAAGAATGGAAAAATTCCAAAATAGTTTTTGGGGCATGAATCTGTTTTGTCATGGTTTCCTGGAACTGGGAAATATTTTGAGTCTAAATAATTAGTTGATGCGTTACAATCTAAAGTGCCCTCTTTATTTTTACAAATTGGGTTAACTATTTCTAAAAAATTGTTCCACTGTTCTTTTTTACAACCATCAAGCACTAAGTCTCCAGTGTTAATAATAAATTCATAATTTTCTTTTTCCATTAATGAAACTATTTTTTTATGTTGTTCATATTTTGGTAAATCACTTGCATCTCCTTCTCCACGGGTGTCTCCATAAACAAGAAAAGAAAAATTTGCATCTTCTAAAGGGGGTTGTTCAATTGGGACTGGTTGGTTTGCGTCTGTTTGTTCTGTACACCCAAATGTTAGGGCAATTAATAAAATAATTAAAAGTAAAACAATTTTTTTGGGCATGTTTTAATTAATACTTTTGATAATAAAAAACTAGGGGGTTGGTTATAATTCGTAATCGACAATTCTTCGTTCAAGAGTTAGAGCTTTAAAAAAAGGAACAATTTTTGCATGCTCTTCATGTTGTGAATAAGCAGCATATGCATCTTTGTTTTCAAAGTCTCCAATTAAAATAACATCGAACACATTTTCTGCACCAAGTGTGTTAATTCCAACTTCCATTTTGATAAGTCCTGGAATTTTGCCATTTAATCCTTCAAGTAATTCTTTCATTTTAGACGTAACTTCTTTTTTGTCTCGGTTTTCTACATCATTTATTATTTTCCACATTATAGTATGCCTAAACATCTTACTCCACCGTCCCAAAATCAAGTGTGGCAAAATAATCATCTATTGTTTCAGCTCTTCTTATTTTTTTTACACTACCGTCAGATTTGTACAATAACTCGCTTGAGCGAAGTTTTCCATTATAATTAAATCCCATTGCATGCCCATGTGCTCCAGCATCATGAATTGCAATAAAGTCCCCAATTTTAATTTCTGGTAACATTCTATCAACTGCAAACTTATCATTATTTTCACAAAGCGAACCAGTAACATCATACTTATGATCAAGTGGTTCATTTTCTTTTCCAATAACAGTTTCGTGGTGATATGCCCCATAAAGTGCTGGTCTCATTAAATTTGCCATGCTACTATCAAGTCCAACATAGTTTTTGTAAGTATTTTTTAAGTGTCGAACGCGCGAAACCAAAAATCCATAAGGGCCAGTGATAAATCTACCATTTTCCATGTAAAGATTTAGTTCAAATCCATTTGCAACAATAATCGAATCATACTTTTCTTTTATCTTCTCTGAAAGTTCTTCTAAATTCACTGGAGATTGTTCTGGTTTATATGCAACTCCAATTCCTCCGCCGACATTAACAAATTCTAAAGTTATATCTAATTTTTCTTTTAACTCAACTGCTAATTCAAACAACATTTGTGCAGTTAGTACTAAATTATCGACTGCTAGTTCGTTTGAAACAATCATGGTGTGGATTCCAAATCGCGTAACTCCTTTTTCTTTACAAATTTTGTATCCTTCAAATAATTGTTCTTTTGTAAAACCATATTTTGCGTCTTCAGGGTTCCCAATAACATTTTCTTCACTTGTAGTTCTCATTGGGCCAGGATTATATCTAAATGAAATAAGTTTGGGCATTTTCCCAATAGTGTTTTCTAAAAAATCTATGTGAGTAATATCATCTAAGTTAATTATTGCACCAAGTTCGCTTGCTTTTATGAATTCTTCTTTTGGAGTATCATTACTTGAAAACATTATTTCTTCACCCACTACTCCGACCTTTTCACTCATTAATAGTTCAGGTAACGAAGAACAATCAGTTCCAAAACCTTGGTCTTTTAATAACTTTAAAATGTGTGGGTTTGGACAAGCTTTTACAGCAAAAAATTCTTTGAATCCCTTGTTCCAAGAAAAAGCTTTTTTTAATCGAGTTGCATTTTTTATAATTCCATCTTCAAAATAAATATGAAATGGAGTTGGGAATTCACTTGTAATTACTTTTGTTTCCTCAAGAGTTAAGGGGTATTTTGGAAATTCCATCATTGTTCCACCTTCAATTTATTTTTTATTTCTTCCATTGCTTTTATTATATTTTCGCGATGTCCAAAAGCACTAAGTCTAAAGTATCCTTCTCCTGCGGGACCAAAGCCACTTCCTGGAGTTCCAACAACATGACATTCGTTAAGTAATTTGTCAAAAAATTCCCAAGAACTTAATCCAGTTGGAGTTTTCATCCAAATGTATGGTGCGTTAACTCCGCCAAAACAATTTATTCCAATTGATTCAAGACCTTCTTTGATAAGTTTTGCATTTTCCATATAATAATTAATTATTTCTTTATTTTCTGCTTGACCAGATTCTGAGAGGACTGCAAGGCCACCTTCTTGAACAATATTACTCGCACCATTAAAGAAAGTTGTTTGACGTCTATTCCAAAGTGCATTAACTTTTCCGGCTTCTGAGTCTTCTGTAACTAAAGCTTTTGGAATTATTGTCCAACCAAGTCTTACTCCAGTAAAACCAGCAGATTTTGAAAAAGAATTTATTTCAATTGCACATTCTTTTGCACCCTCTATTTCATAAATACTTTTTGGTAATGAATCATCAGTTATGAATTCACTATAAGCTGCGTCAAAAATAATTACTGCTTTATTTTCTTTTGCATAATTTATAAATTCTTTTAATTGTTTTTTTGTTGCAACAGCACCAGTTGGGTTGTTTGGACTACATAAATAAATTAAGTCTACTTTTGTTGTGGGAGGTTTTGGAAAAAAACAATTTTCCTCTGTACAACTCATATATACCAAGCCAGCATATTGCCCATCTTTACTTTCACCAGTTCGTCCAGCAATAACATTTGTATCAACATAAACAGGGTATGCAGGATCTTGTACAGCGACAATATTATCTTTACTAAAAATGCTTTGAATATTTGAAGAGTCTGGTTTTGCACCGTCTGAAACAAATACTTCTAGTGGGTCAATTTCTACGTTATATTCTTTATATTTTTTTGCAATGGCTTCTCTTAACGCAGTGTTACCTTGTTCGTCTCCGTATCCAGAATAATCTTTTACAGTTGAAAGTTTATCAACACCTTTATGGAGTCCTTCAAGAGTTGTTTTAGTTAGGGGTTCAGTAGTATTTCCAATTCCAAGTTTCATAACTTCTGCGCCGGGATTTGCTTCTAAAAATGCTTTTGTTCTTTTTGCAATCTCAGGAAATAAGTATCCTGCTGCTAATTTATCGTAATTTGTATTAATTTTTGCCATTTGTTTCAACCCCTAAATGTTATAAAAATTAAAGAGAAAAAGTGTATAAAGGGTTTTGTTTAATTCGAATAAGATGCTTTTTATTTGTTTTGGAAAACTTAATCCTTAAGGTGATGTAATATGTTTCCAGGTGGAATGAATCCAAAAAATATGGGTAGAATGATGAAGCAAATGGGTATTAAGAATGATGAACTTAATGCTACAAAAGTAACAATCGAAACTGATGGTAAAACTATAGTTTTTGAAAATCCTAGTGTACAAGTAATGGAAGTACAAGGACAAAAAACTTATACAATAATGGGCGATACAAAAGAAGAAACGTCTATTCCAGAAGATGACATCAAAATGGTAATGGAAAGTGCAGAAGTCAGTGAAGAGCAAGCGAAAAAAGTCTTGGAAGAAAATGATGGTGACATCGCACAAGCTATTATGAAACTTAAAGAAAACGAAGAATAATTCTTTGTTTTTTTTTCTATTTTTTTAAAATTAGTTTTCAATAGCTTGCATTACTTGTGCATCATCACGTTGAACATACAAATTAATTGCTAAATTAACTTCGTCGCCTTTCGCGTGTCCAAGTCTTACTTGTGCAGTTAGGATGTTTGAACCAAGTGCAAGTTCTTTGTTAATATCGCTTACAAAAACACTTGATAATTCAAATGTTGCGTCCTGGTAAAATGAAAGTGTGCTTATTTCACTAAAAAGAGACATAAGTTCTCCACTATGAATTACACTACTTTGTCCTGCGAATCGAATTAAGTTTTCATCTGGAACAAAATACACTTGTGCATTTTCATCAATTAATTCAATTTGTTCTTTATAATAATTTTCATCAATGTTTTCTGCTGCACCTTCAAATAATAATTCACTACCAAGTGAAATAACTGGTAAATTTTGTTCTACTGAATAGTATTGTGCTTGACTACTAGTGTTTGCACTTTCAATAAGTTCAAGTCCAGTAATGTCCATTCCTCTTAGTGTTACTGTTCCGCTAACTGTAACTGTATCTCCTGAAACTGTTTCAATAGAAACAAGAGTTGGTAATACTGCAGCCTCAAAAGTAAAATTTCTATTAATATCCAGTGTTGGATTGTAAAGTGATAATTCTCCAGGAGAAGAAATTGTCATATATTTCATTGCAACTTTATCTGCGTCTGTAAAATAATCAAGTGCAAATATATCATCTAAAATTTCATTTAAATTAGCACTTTTTTTAAGAGTAATTTCTGCAAAATAGTTCCAAGTAGAATCATCAATTTTTCTAAACTCAGAACCAACTTTTGAAACCCCCTCCATCTCGTTTATTGTCTGATCAATTTCTGTTTTATTTAAATTAGAAGTTGAAGCAACCATTCTAAATGAATTAAGTTCTTTAATTACAGTTGAAGAAAATTCAAGATCATATTCAAAGCTGTTTACAATTGGGTTAGTATTAATTCCGCTATTGTCTGTGTCGCTTGGATCAGGAGCATATAAAAAAGCTGCAGCAAGCATACTAAATGCCATAACGGCAACGATTCCAAGTCCGCCTATTTTTAGTATTGTTTCTTGTTTCATTTCTTTCCACTCGTTAGATTTATAAGTATTGTCACAAAGGCAATATTATATACTAAAATAATAAGATAAAGGATTATAAAGGTGTTTTTATGGCGAGCGAAAAAACTAAAGAAAGTAAAGAAACTAAAGTAAAAAAAAGAATGATTAGTGTAAACTTTACTGGTAAAGAATTACTAAATGGTGAAGTTTTTGATACTTCAAAAGAAGCTGTTGCAAAAGAACATAACATTTATGATCCAAAAAGAATATTTAAAGCTTTAACAATTATACTTGGAGAAAAAGAAATGCTTCCAAAAGTAGAAAAAGAATTAGCTACTATGAAAGAAGGGGAAGAAAAAGTTGTAAAATTATCAGTAAAAGATGGGTTTGGAGAAAGAATTCCTGATTTAGTTCGAATTTTACCTGCGAAAGTATTTGTTGAACAAAAAATTCAACCAGTTCCAGGACTTGTAATTAACGTTGGAAATGCAATGGGAAAAGTACAAAGTGTTTCGGGAGGACGAGTAAGAGTTGACTTTAATCATTTACTTGCTGGACGAGAACTAGAATACGCTGTTAAAATTGAAAAAGAATTTACTTCAAAAAAAGATATAGCTGAACAATTGTTTGATAAATATTATTCAAGAATTCCAGGATCAAAGAAAGAAATAAAAGATGAAAACTTATACATAACTAATTCTGCTGAATTTGCAGAAAATTTAAAAGAAATTAATAAATCAGTAACTGAACTTGCAAAAGGATTTGGAGTAAAAATAACTTTCAAAGAAGAAAAAGCAAAAGAAGTTAAAAAAGAAGTTAAAAAAGAAGTTAAAGAAGAAAAGAAAGAGTAATTTTCTTCAAAGTTTAACTTTTTATATAAGAAAGAGTTAGTTATTTCATGAAAAAAGTACTTTTGGTGATTCCCGCAGTTATCGCAATTTTAGTAATTTTATTTTTTGTTATAAATTTTATTAATTTTACCTCATATTCTAGTTATTATTATCTAACAGATGATGCTTACTCCCCAAAATGGGCAATAGAATTTGGATTATTTAATTCAAACGAAAATAATCCTGTCACTGTTTACCTTAATTTGTGGCCGGGAGAACATATTTCTCCAAATAGTCTTGAAAGTGAGTATAATTATAGTCGTTTTGATGAAGAAATTCAAATATTTAAGTATGAGGATATTTTGGACCAAACTTTAAAAGTTAATGTTGATTTTATAGGTGATGTTGAATCTTATAATAATAAAAATTTTATTGGAAATGAAGATGATGATGAAAGTGTTTTCCTAAAAGGCGAAATAACTTGTAACGCTGAATTTTCTTTTATTGAAGAACTTGAACTTAATCAAAAAAATTGTGAGATTGAATTTTCAAAAATTAATGAAGAAACGTATGAAGAAAATAAAGGCAATTTAGATGTTTATATTACTGATCCCATCGACATTGAAATTATGGAGAAACAAGATTATTTGAAACAATTGTCACAAGATTTTTCAAAATTAGGATTTTTTGATTATTTATTTAATAATGCTCTGTTTGAAGAAAAAAGAACCAATTTAATTAATGAAGAGGTAAAAATAGTTTCAGAGGTTATGGAGTTGATGGATGATCCACGTGTAAATGCACAAGAAGAGCTTGATGAGATCCTTTCTTTTATGTCTGATAAAAACATGAATTTAATTATTGAAAGTAGGAGATTTAATTTAGTGGATAAATTAGACTTATCAACAGTTCATCCAATAAATATTAGCAAATATTTTGGTGAATATGTAGCCCTATCCGGTAATACGATAGAAAATCTTAAGGAAACAAAATTAGTTTTAAGGCATGAGATAAAAAAAGAAAATGATTCTTTTGAAATAGAAATTAAACGCGGTTAATTTCTAGCTTTTAATTCCATCAAAGCGTTAACTAAAACTAAATTCATCATTGCTTCTACAACTGGAACAGCGCGAGGACAAACACTAACATCATGGCGTCCAGCAATCTCTATCTCTGTATTTTTTAGATCCTTTGTAATAGTATTTTGTTTTTGTCCAATTGAAGCAAGGGGTTTGAAAGCAACTCGGGCAATAATATCTTGTCCTGTACTAATTCCGCCTAAAATTCCACCAGCGTTGTTTGTAAGAAATTTAACTTTTTTATTTTCACTTTGAATCAAATCATTATGTTCACTGCCTTTCATTTTTGCACACATAAAACCTGAACCAATTTCAACACCTTTAGCGGCATTAATTCCCATTAAAGCAGAAGCTATTTTTGAATTTAACTTTTCATAAACTGGTTCGCCAAGTCCAACTGGAACTCCTTTGGCTATAACTTCAACTATTCCTCCAACACTATTCTTTTCTTTAATAGTTTCAAGTATTTTTACCTCAGCTTTTTTTTCTGCATCTTTATCAGGCATTCGAAGTTCGCTATTATAAATATTTTCAATATCTTTATCTGTATAATTTTCACAATATATCCCAGCTAATTCTTTTACAAATGCGTGTACTTTAATTCCTTCTTTAGCAAGTATTTTTTTTGCAATTGCTCCAGCAGCAACACGAGCTAAAGTTTCACGTGCAGAACTTCGTCCACCGCCACGATAATCTCTATTTTTGTATTTCATTTGGTAAGTATAATCTGCATGCCCTGGCCTAAACACATCTTTTATGTTTGAATAATCTCGTGACACATGATCTTCATTAAATGTAATTAATGCAATTGGGGTTCCAGTGGTTTTTCCCTCAAATACTCCGCTTAAAATTTTTATTTTATCACTTTCGCTTCTTTTAGTGCCTGCCAAACCAGTTCCAGGTTTACGTTTATTAAGATCAGTTTGAATATCTTCTTCACTTAGTATTATTCCTGCAGGACAACCATCAACTATGCAGCCAACAGCTTCACCATGGCTTTCGCCAAAAGAGGTTACACTAAATAGTTTTCCAAAGGTGTTATTCATAACAAATTCTCGTAAAAAAGGGGTTTTAAGTCTAATGGATTAATTGTTTTTTATGGAAATAAAAGAAATGATTCCAAAAAAAAGCATTAATGCAGAGGTTAGTATTCCAGGATCTAAGAGTTATGCAAATAGAGCACTTGTTATAGCTGCACTTGCAAAAGGAACAACAACCTTGTCAAATGTTCCAACATGTGATGATGTAAAATACATGCTTTCTGCAATAAAACTACTAGGGGTAAATGTTGAAGAAATATCTTCTACAAAAGTTAAAATTACTCCTCAAGAAAAATTACATTATGATGGTGAGATAAATATTGGCGGAGCTGGAACCACAATGAGATTTTTAACTTCATTAATTTCTCTTGGAGTAGGAAACATTGAACTTGGTGGAAACTCAAGGATGTGTGAAAGGCCAATTGAAGATCTTATTTTAGCACTTGAAGAAAATGTTGACGGAATAATAGAAGCACAAAATAAAACTGAAAAAGGAGAACGATATCCTCCGCTAAAAATAAATTCAAAAGGACTAAAGGGGGGGATAATAAAACTTAAAGGGAATACTTCTTCACAATACTTAAGTTCAATTTTACTTAGTGCTCCATATGCAAAAAAAGAAGTTACCGTTGAAATAATTGGTGAATTAACTTCAAAGTCTTATGCTGATATGACACTTGATGTTATGAAAACTTTTGGAATAAATGTACAAAATAATAATTACAAAAATTTTGTTGTTCCAAAAAATGAATATTTAGGGAAAGAGTACTATGTTGAAATTGATTCAACAGGCGCAGGATATTTTTTAGCTGTTGCTGCGATACTTGGCGGAAAAATAAAAATAAAAAATGTAAATCTTGATTCGGTTCAAGGGGATTTTGAATTTATTAATGTACTTGAAAAAATGGGTTGTAAAATAAAAAAAGAAGATGATTATTTATGTTTAGAAAGTAATGGGGAACTAACAGGGGTTGAGGTTGACATGAATACTCTTCCAGATAGTGCACAAACATTAGCCATAGTTGCTTCTTTTGCAAAAGGTAATACAAAAATTACTGGAATTGCTAACCTTCGTGTAAAAGAAACGGATAGGATATTAGCAATTAAAACAGAGCTTGCAAAATGTGGGATACACGTTGAAGCAGGGGATGATTATATGGTAATTGAAGGTGGAAAACCAACTGGCGCAACAATTGCTACTTATAATGATCATCGAATGGCAATGAGCTTTGCTGTACTTGGAGCAAAAATTCCAGGAGTTAAAGTAGAAAATCCAAACTGTGTTTCAAAATCATTCCCTGAGTTTTGGGAACTCTTCGAAAAACTATAATTTGTCTAAAATTTCTTCAAGATCTAAAAAATTTTGAATTGTAAGATTATTTTTTAGGTTTTTTTCTTCATTTGAGTTGTTAAATAAAATAAATTTTATTTTTGCATTTTCACAAGCTTTTTTATCAAGTGGACTATCCCCAACTAACACAATTTCTTTATTTGAAAAAGTATTTTCTTTCATAATTTTAAAAATTCCTTCGGGTTGAGGTTTTTTGTTTTCAAGTGTTTCATAACCAATAATTTCAGTAAAATATTGTAACAAATCCTTTGCAACAAGAGCGCTTTTTATTAGTTCAACATATTTTGTAGAAAAAATAAATAATTTATATTTTTTTGCTAAACGAGGGATGACTTTTTCTGAATTTCCAAGTTCAATAAGACTTTTTACAAACTTTTCAGCATATTTTTTAGTATAAGCTAAAAGAAGTTCTTCAACCCGGTCTGGAAAAAGAATTTTTATTCTATCTTCTCTATTTAAACCAGGTAATTTTTCCCAATCTACACCATCAAAATCAATTCCTTTCTCTTTACAAATCTCCACAATAACTTTTTTCCCCAAATAGTCTGTATGGAAAAGAGTTCCATCAAAATCAAGGATAATTCCTTTAATCATTTTTTAACACATTGAATTCTTTAAATTTTTTTATTACTTCATTAGTACATTCACTAACATTTCGTGAAGCACATTTGACTTCAAAATCTTTTGCACATTGATACCTTGGTTCACGTACTTCAAGGAGATGTATAATTTCAGCCATTGGACCCTTATCAGTTAAAGCAGGTCTATTTCCATCCTTATAAATTCTATTGTAAATAAGTTCTGGTGTAGTTGATAGTAAACAAACAACTCCTTTTGCAAGAATTTCAAAATTTCTTTCTTGAGTAATAATTCCCCCACCGCAACTAATTATTTGATTTTCGTTCTCGCTTGCTTTAACTAAAGCTTTTGTTTCCCACTCACGAAAAACTACTTCTCCATCTTCTTCAAATATTTTTGGAATGCTTTTACCAGCTAGTTCAACAATTAAATTATCAGTATCAACAAATTCTTTTCCAAGGGCGTTAGCCACACGTCTTCCAGTAACTGTTTTTCCAGTTCCACGATAACCAATTAAAAATAAATTCACTCGCTCGCCTCTGCCATTTTATCACTCTTTGAAAGTAGTTTTTCAGGATTTTTAAATATTTCTTTTGTCTTTGTAATATTTTCTTCAAGTTCAACTTCTCCTTTTTTACAAACAGTTTCAAGTTCAATCGCTTTTTTTGTAAAAAGTTCCCGAACAAGTTCATTGTTTGGATTTTCAAGTTGTATTTGAGAATAAAGTTCGGGATTTTGAACCATTACACGAGTTGCAAGTCCAACAAATATAGAATAATTTGGCGAAGCAAATTTTAATGTCTTTTCGAGGTCAAGATTAAGTTCCGCTAAAACATTTGAAGCAACAAATTGAGTGTAATGAGTTAAACCTTGAACAACAGAAAGAACTTTATCATGCTCTTTCATATTTGATTCAAATACTCGTTCACTTTGACTTTTAAAAAAATCTTCTATTACTTTAAATTTTTCACCAACTTTAATTGGGATAATTACAATTGGAATTTCACAAAGGTCTTTTACACGTGGCCCATGCATTGGGTGAATTGAAGCAATTTCAATATTTTTGTCTTTTAATTTTTCAAGCTGCGGAATGATGTGACTTTTAACTGAACAAAAATCAATCACTAAAGTTTCATCTTCAACTTCTTGCGCAATACTATTTAGTGTTTTTACAGCTGATTCATTTGGAACACTAATAATTACAACATCAAATCCTTTTGGAGACGTTGAAAAAATATAATTATTTTCTTTACAAAATTTTTCTCCTTTTTCGCAACTTCTACTACTTATTCCAATTTCGTGCCCTGCTTTTTTTAGTAGTCTTGCATAAAAAGCTCCAAAGTCTCCAGTCCCTCCAACTATAAGTATTTTCATATTAATTCTTGAGATTAAAGTTGTTTTAAAGCTCTCTACTGGGAAAATCAAGACAAGTGAGAAGCTTTTTAAAGCTTTTTAGAAACACTATTAGTATACTAATTGTAAAAGGTTTGAAAAAAATATGAATTATTTCAAAGATGTTGAAGGACTACCAGTAAGCTTAATTAGCGAGAGAACTCAATTTAATCTTGGGCCAGGGGCAGTTAACGCTAACCCTACTGTACAAGATACAAAAACTGGGACAACAACAGTTGGGGTTATTGGAAAAGATTGTGTAATACTTGCAGCCGATCAACGTGCAGTAATGGGACACATTGCTGACAAGGGAGTTGTAAAAGTATACCCACTTACAGAATTTGTTGGAGTTACTATTGCAGGGACTGTTGGAGATTCACTTGCTCTTATAAGATTTTTACGAGCACAAGCAAATTTATACGAAGTTGAACGAGAATCAAAAATAACTCCAAATGCATTAGCTTCTCTACTTTCAAATGTATTAAACAATAATAGATATTATCCATTTATTTTCCAACCAATTCTTGGTGGAATGAATAGTAAACCAGAACTATTCGAAATTACACCTTATGGTGGAATCATGAAAAAAGATGATTATGCGATTACTGGAAGCGGAACAACTTTCGCAATGACAACACTTGACAATGAATACAAAGCAAATTTATCAGAAGCGGATGCAATTGCGCTAGCTGTAAAAGCAGTAAGTGCAGCAAAAAATAGAGACATTTATTCAGGTGGAGAAAGCGTTACTGTTCTTGTATTTGACAAAAAAGGTCATAGAATTATTGACCGAAAAGAAATTGATAAAATAGTTAGTAAAATAAAATTCAACTAAATAAAGAACAAATTAATAAAAAATTAAATTTAATAAAGGCCTTTATTATAAAGCCTTATTTTTAGAGTGATATAAATGGCACAAAAAATAGCTATGTTAAAAGGAATTGAAGAAAAACTAAAATCGATTGCACCTCGTGACGCAGAAATTTCTAAAGTAGAATTTGAAGGTCCAGAAGTTGTAATTTATACAAAAAACCCAAAAGCTTTCTTTGGAACAACTAACTTAGTTTCAAAAATTGCGTTTGAACTTAAAAAAAGAGTAAATATCCGAACGGATAAATCAATGCTTATGGGAAAAGAAGAAGCAATGAAAATTATAAAAGCAAAAATCCCAGAAGATGCTGATGTAAAAGAAATTTATTTTAATGAACCATTTTGTGAAGTTGTAATTGAAGCAATAAAAAAAGGACTTGTAATTGGAAAAGGCGGAGAAATCAGTAAGTCTATTATTACAGAAACTGGTTGGACACCAAACATTATAAGAGCGCCAACAACTGAATCAAAAACCCTAACTGGAATACGAAGACACTTACAAAGACATGCGGATGATCGAAAAAAATTCTTATTAAAAACTGCAGAAAAAATATATGCAGAAAAAAGTACTGGAGCTCACAAGTGGGTAAGATATACTGCCCTTGGTGGATTTCGAGAAGTTGGAAGAAGTTGTGCTTTACTTGAAACAGAAAACACAAAAATTTTGCTTGACGCAGGAGTAAATTTTAGTCAAGATGATCCGTACCCATACATTGATGCTCTTGGTTATCCACTAAGCGAGATTGATGCAGTAATAATTTCACACGCACATTCTGACCACCATATTTTGCTACCTTACTTATACAAGTTAGGATTTGAGGGGCCGGTTTATTCAACTTATCCTACTCGCGATTTAATGACACTTATTCAATTTGATTACATTAAAGTAAATGTTTCAAACGATAATGAAATACCTTTTACTGAACAAGATGTAAAACAGATACTTCTTCAAGGAATTCCAAGAGAATACAGAGAAGTAACTGACATTGCGCCTGATATGAGAATGACATTTCACAATGCGGCACACATTTTAGGAAGTGCTTCTGTACATCTAAATATTGGTGAAGGAAGACATAATTTAGTTTATTCAGGTGACATAAAATATGGGATGACTAGACTTTTTGATAATATTGATGTTAGATATCCACGTATTGAAACACTTGTTATTGAAAGTACTTATGGTTCAAAAGATGCAATACAAACTCCTCGAATTGAAGCAGAACAACAATTACTTGATGTAATTAATGAAACTACTCAATTTGGTGGAAACGTTTTGATTCCAGTATTTGGAGTTGGACGAGGGCAAGAAATATGCATGGTCATTGAAAACTTTTACAAAAAAGGATTATTGACTGATAAGAACAAAATTTATGTTGAAGGGATGGTAAGAGAAGCTTCAGCTATACACACAGCTTATCCTGAATATTTACGAAAAAGTCTTGAAAGGAGAATTTTAACAAACGATTCTCCATTTGACGCACCAATATTTCATGAAGTGACAAAAGATACTCGTGATAAAGTCCTAAAAGAAAAAGGGGCAATTATTGTTACAACTTCTGGAATGATGAATGGTGGACCAGTAATTGAATACTTCCAAAAAATGGCTGAAGACAAAGCTAACACACTTGTGTTTGTTGGATACTTAGCAGAAGGAACTTTAGGTAGACAAATACAACAAGGACTAAAAACAATGCCAATTAGTGATAATGGGAAAACAAGAAAACTTGATATTAATTTACGTGTTGAAAACATTGATGGGTTTAGCGGACACAGTGACTTTAATCAACTAATGAATTATGTTGGATCACTTAAACCAAAACCAAGAAAAATAATTGTTGGGCACGGAGATCCAAAACGAACAGTTGAATTCTCAAAAGCTGTTGCACAAAGATTCCAAATATCTTCAACTGCAATAAGAAACCTTGATGCTCTACGACTTAGATAAATAATAAGTTTTATTAATATCAAAACACTACTTTTTAATATGCCTAAAGGAAGTGTTGGTGGATATCATCTTGGTGGAAGTGGCGCACACAATAAACGTGAACAACTAAAACATGATAAAAAAGCTGTTAAACTTGCGACTAAACTTGGTGCAAAAGCTAGGGCTTCACAATTAAGACATGCAGAAAATTTTAAAGCACTAAATGAATGGATAAAAGAAACAAAGCCATTTTGTGTGTTATTTATAAAAGAGTTAAGAAAAGAGAGACCAACTATCAAAGATATTGTTCAAGCAGTTGCAATTTCCAGATGGTATAAGAAAAAAGTTACAAAATCACTTAAAGGATGCAAAGGGCATACCCTTGGAAAAGAAGAGCTTGAATTAGTTAATGAGCGTTTTGAATTTCCATTAGTTCACTCTTTAATGCATGCTTCAGAGTTTCGTGGAAACAAAAAACTAATTGAAGCTGAAATAACAAAAGCAGTTACTAAATTTAATCAAGAAATGAATGGTTAAGGTTTTTATTAAATTTCACACTAATTATGATTATGTCAAAACGCAGTATTAACTTAGGACATCCAGATCATGGACGCGGTGGAAAGAGTGGTCACCAAACTGTTGAAACTCATGGGCGAAATGTTACTCGTCAAAAAGTTAAAGAAAAATTAGAAAGAAGACAAGAAAAAGCAGAAAGAAAAAAAGAAAGAAATATTAGTAGTTTAATGGAAAAACTAACAACTGATGTTGTTCCAAAAGTAAATGAATTATATGCAAGAATTAGAAAAGAACTTGAACATGGAAGTAGGTCAAAAAGAACAACTTTGATAAAAATTTTAGCAGTTAATGAATGGTATATTGGAGAAATAGAAAGACAACTAATTAGTAAAAAAATTTCTTTTGAACCATTAACAAAAGCTGAAAGAGGACAAATAAGTTTAATTGATGAATCTGATCACAGAATACATTTAGCACATCTTTTAGGAAAGAGTCCAACAGAACGGGGAGTTATAGAATTACAAGGACAAATAGATAAATGGAAAAAAAGAGTTCCAAAAATGTTAATTGGACAGTATTAATTAAGAAGCGCTAATTATCATGTCAGTTCCATTCCAATCAATGTTATTATCACATGAAGCTGCAGCATCAACAAAACAAACAGTATTTCCGTCAAATGTTAATCCGCCCCCAGCGCCAAGTGTCGCAGAAGATCCCCACTCAGCACTATCAGCATAAATTGCAGTTGCCCCAATTGCAGGGTTTGTAACATTATTTATAGTAACTCCCATTACAAAAGAAATTATTGCAACAAGCACTAGAGCTATAACAAAATGTCGGTTTTTTAAAATTTTACTCATTTTAATCACTTATATTATCACTTTTATATTATTTAAACCTTGCTTTTCTAGTTTTTTTGCTCATAACTTTTTTGCATTTTTTCAAGAGCTTTTGAAATTTCAGCTGATTGTTTAATGAGGTCTTGTACAAACCAGTGTTCAAAACTCTCTTTTAAAGAATCTCTTTTTTCAGAACTAGGTGCTGAATTTACTTTATACTTAAGTCCATTTCTTTTAATAATTCCAAGCTCAATTACTCTGTTTAAATGATATCTTATTAGTTTTTCACTCATTTCAATTTTATTTTTATCTTTAATTCTTGCTTGTATATCAAGAGTTGTAGGTTCTCTTTTTTTTGTAAAAAGAAAATAAAATAAAGCGTCAAGTGCTAAAAATCCTTTATCTCGAGTTTCATTCTTTGAAATAAGTCCAAGAGAAAGAGCTACCCAACGTAAAATAGATTTTTTTGTTAAACCCACACTTGGAGGCATATCAAGTTGTCTTAATAAAAATTCTTTTCGAACAAGTTCTGCTTCTGGAATCATAAATAAAAACCTTCTTTCTTTAAGGTATAATGTATTCTTTTTGATTTAAAGGTTTTGTTTTAGTTATCTTGAAAAATAGTTCTTCTTTTTGGCTTTCCAACAACAAATGCAAGTGCAAAGAAAATAATAAAACCAATCACGCTTGAAATTAAAACTAAGACTCCAATCATGGGGAATGCTGATTCAGCACTATAAACACTCGTACTTTTTAGAATACTTCCTTCAATCATTAAAAAGAATGCTAAAGTAATTCCAAGGTAAACCATTAGTACTTTTACTGATCCGATTAATCCTAATGCAACTCTTTCGTTTGCAAAAAGTGCAACAATTAATGCAACTGCTATAAGTACTATTAAAATAATCATTCCTGGGCCAATTGGTAAAATTGAACTAAAATAAACGCCCATCATTGACATTATTGCGCCAATTGGATTTGATATAGCACTAATTCCAATAGAAGTCATATCTGGCAGTGGAACTAAAAAATAATTTGTAACACTGCTCAAACTAATTGCAAGCATTGTATAAAAAAATGCTATGAGTAAACTTACTACTTCTGTTTTTGCCATACTATACTTACTGCTTTCTTGTTTAAATTACTTTCTCTTTGGTTGGGCCAAAATAAGGGTAATTTTGAGATGTTTTTTAAACCCTTTTCTTGAAGAGTATTATAGTGGTAATATGGTTGAAATACGGACAGAATTAAACCCATTAAGACTGGTGCTAAAAAATAAAGAACCAGTTGAATTAATGGTTCAAATTACAAATGACTCGGATAAACCAAGATTAATTTCATTTGACATTGTACTTGGCAACCATTTAGCATTTGAAAAACAAGGTCGAACTAATGCAAAATCAAAACATTTAGGTGAACTTGCTCCTGGTCAAAGAATTATTACTTATTTTAGTATTTATCCAAAAATATCTATAGAAACTGGAGAAAATATCATTTTACTCTCAGCTATTGAACATTATAATTCTTATCAATATATTCTTGGTAAAAAAACAAAACAAATACATTTACGAGTTGAATAATTTTTTTTAAAAAAATAGAAAAAAAGGGCAATTGCCCCAATTTTATATAATAATTATTTTTTCTTTTTCTTAGTAGATTTTTTCTTTGTAGTTTTCTTTTTAGCAGGTTTACCTTTTGCGCCGTCGCTGAATTCTTGTTTTGCTTCTCCAACTGTTCTAGCCCAACCAAGTACCTTATCTTTACCAAAAAAGAAAATTGCAATAACTACTACAATCAGTATGATTTCTGCCGGTCCTAAAAATGCCATATATTACACCTCTTTATCTTTATTAAATACCTTTAAGTATAAAAGCGTTCCTTCAAAGAGCAAATACAAAGGAACTGTCATTAGAATTTGCGAAATAATGTCTGGGGGAGTTAGTACTGCTGAAAGTATTAAAAGCACTACAATAATATGTACTCTAACAGCTTTTAGTTGTTTAATTTCTACAATTTTTTGTCTTACAAGAATTGTTACTACTATTGGTAACTGAAAAGCAATACCAAAGCCGATTGCAACCATTCCAAGAAGATTAATTAATGCTCCAAGACTCCAAAGATTTTGTATTCCATATGTTACTCCCATATCTGCGAAAAATATTAATCCAAAAAAAGCCATTATGCTTACTCCAAAAATAGCTCCCACTACAAATAAAAATAAACTAAGGGGAAACATCCGAGTTAAGAGTTTTCGTTCATTGTCATAAAGT
>Ga0307928_10001461_pt1 | contig 17924 bp, 18 predicted proteins | sample AceLakmetagen232_FD_201815 | JGI IMG/M metagenome (GOLD analysis project Ga0307928, IMG submission 201815) | Saline water microbial communities from Ace Lake, Antarctica - #232 | ecosystem: Environmental > Aquatic > Non-marine Saline and Alkaline > Saline | place: Antarctica: Ace Lake... | reverse complement strand
CTAGCACTATTATACAAACCGTTCTTGGCTGCTAAAGTTGAATTTTCTTTAGCTGATACCCATTCTAGATTTTTATAATTATTGTTTGTTTTAATACAGTCTTTATGGTTTACTGTTTCGTTTATATTTGGAATAAATGCTATTGCTACTAATCTGTGTATTTTATATTTCGTTTGCTTACCATTTTTATATAGCCCTATGTAGTTATAACCATATCTATCAACACATTTATTTATAGTCTTACCAGGTATATCATATTCCCTTCCTAAAGTGTTTGTAATTTTTCTAGGTATACCTTTTACATTACCCAAATTACTTACTTTATAATATCCTTCGTAGCCGATGATATCTTTCCAAATCTCTTTCATTTATGCCACTTACCCTTAATAGTATTCAACAATTGTACAGTTCCTATATTATATAAAACACCATTTGTTTGAGTCCATGAAGAATAACCGGTATTGTAATCTAGTCGCAATTTGGTACTAGTTCCAACTTTATAAGTATCCCTAATGATCATAGCGGAATGTGTATGCCCAGTAATTGATTTACTATTGGCAGATTCTATACTACGAGGAGATCCACGTCCACCGTTGGCTGATTCGTCACCATGTTTACCTAGCTCAAATCCTAACACTTTATGGCTTTCTTTACGTTCTATAAACCTAACGTTATTTGGTAATTTACCAACAAGACTTAAACCATATTCCAAAGGGTTATAACCTTCTAAAGTTGCGCTATACAATTTACTACCTATTAAGTCATTACCTTTATCACCTATAAACCTACCTTCGTCTAAGAAACGATATAAGTGCTCGTCATGATTACTAGCAACTATATACACTATACCAGATGTAGAGTTGGCATATTTATTTATGGCTTTCATGGTTGTCTCTAATTCCTTTTCAAGATTCAATCCCTGCTCTTTATAAACTTCGTGTTTACGGATATTATGGTTTATGTAATGGTGGCTTATACTTTTACCATTAAATACGTCATGTAAATATATGTCCATTTTACCACCAAAATGCTTTATTTGGTCAAGGGTATTTTTTTGATGGATTACACATGTCTCACCCGAATGAATATCACCAAGAACCATAGCTTTTACACCAGGGTTCTTATAATGTCTACCATTTTTATATTGTCCGGTTATATCAGTGAAATTGCCGTTCTTCATAGACTTTACGTGTCTAAAATGGAAGAACTTACTGTTCTCAACTTCAACAACTACAAATCCATACGTATGATCCTTTTCTGCAATACGCCCTGTTCTATGTTTAAGATTATAGTTAGGTTGTGTTATTGCACCAGTTGTCATGATAGCTTTAGGTATTTCATCATAGCTATTTGCTACATACTTAAGAACTTGTTTCGTTCCTGGCATTATGTAAGACTTATCACCTTGTGCAAATCTCTCCAACCCTGTAAGAGGATTAATCTGAGCTGCTCGAACACCAAAGTCTTTAATCTTAATGCTATTGTTTATAGAATGCGTATGATCGATAATAGCATAGTTGAATAAGTTTGGATGTAAGATAGGGTCATCTAAAACATTCTTACCTACAGTAGGTAATATTAGTATTTCTCCGTGATTTACATTAGAATATAACTTCATATTCTTCTCTAAATTCTTATTAATTGGTGCGTTGTATTGGGCTGTTGTTATAATATATCTCTTCACTATATCTTCAAGGCTCTCACTCAAACGGCCTTCCTCCGTATTGTCCACATATCAAAACTATTTGCATGTAAATAATCGTATGGTACATAGCAATAACCTTTATCTCCCCAGCTTCTCCCCCAAGAGTTTCTAACTATATAACATTGTTTTTCATCATCGTATCCTACTATTAACATTGCATGTGCTGAACCATTTTTTACAGATTCGGTAATAACACCATCGCGATTACCGTAAAAGCTATTATTAAGCCACATACCAAATACGATAGGATTTTTGTTTTTAATTGCATCTCTAACCATCTCCGTGTTCCCTGCTTGCAATAGATAATAACCGAATCTTTTTTTAGTAAAATATAAAGTCTTTACCATATTAGCTAATTGCATCTCGAACCCTGTGGGTTCTCTTAGATAAGGAGACTTGAACGGCATTGTCTGCTCGTAAACGAAGCCCTTATCGAATAATTCATCTAAAGAATATCTTAACCACACGCCTTTGTTTTGTGTAGGGTAGCCGTGCTTTACTCTGCCCCAATACCAGTTGAATAAAGGGCTAATCTTTCTCCAACCTTTCTCATACTCACTGGCTAGTAAGTATTCACACATAGCTCCAACCGCAAAACCGGTACAGGCCTGAGTGCTTCCTTGGTTAACAGCAACTTTGAGCTTAGAACGTAAGTCAATCACTTCAGCTGGTGTATCATCTTCAGCACTAGGAACTTCGAAGTGGTCCTCGTACTTATAATCTTTTTCACTTTCATCTTGTGGTATCATTCCAGGGGTTCTATGTCTAACCCTTTGAATTAAATACCTAAATATGTACAGCATATCCATTTTATTTGCCTCTTAGTTTTCTTAAAGAAGGTAACTCACTAATGTAAACCTTCTTAATGCCATCTCCCAGCCAAATATCTATCTTCTTCAGGTCTCTGGCTAACCTGTACAATTGGTCATACACAATACTAGCAGCTTGATCCGTGCCCCACATCGTCCGACTTAAAGTAATGTGTCGTTCAATTACATCCGCACCTAAATGTGCAGCTATTAGGCTAGCGCTAATTCCTTCTTCGTGTCCACTATAACCAATTTGGTGGTAAGGGTATTTCTCTCTGAGTACTTTAATATAATTCAAATTAAGTTCGTCATCTGCAGCAGGGTATGATGAGTTGCAGTGCATTATTGTTAAGTGGTTACCGAACGCTTCAATAAGCTCAACAGCATCTTCAATCTCATCTTCTGAACTCATGCCGGTGCTTATTACAATGGGCACATGAAGAACACACACTGACGCTAACAATTCATGGTCAGTTAATTTTGCACTTGGTATCTTAATAAAGGGAACATTATAAGAAGCAATAAAATCTACACTATCTAAGTCCCATACACTTGCCGTCCACTGTATGTTCTTTTCTTTGCAGTAAGAATCTATAAAGTCATACTCATCAATACCTAACTCAATACGATGCTTGTATTCAAGATAAGTCATTACTCCCCAAGGGGTATCTTTGAGTTTATCTTTCTCATCATCAGGAACACACATATCAGGGTTGCGCTTCTGAAATTTAATTACATCACATCCAGCCATAGACGCCATGTCTATAAGCTTCTTTACATTTAGGATTTCTCCATTATGATTAATTCCTGCTTCAGCTATTAACATTTTCCCACTTCCATTTTGCAAATTCAAAATCATCCTTAGTATCAACATCTATAGCTTCTTCTTCGGTAATAACTTCCATACTACTTAATGTAGAAGACATATCACCACCGCTTAAGAATAAATATTTTTCAAATATTCTAAATGCGTGTGCTGGTTGATATAATACAGGAGTGGTCTTTGTATTCATTTCTTTAAAATCAACTGGAGTAACTAAATCACCGAGGCTATCATATATCCAACCAGTGAAAGGCTTAACTGACTCGCAGTAAGTATAGTTCTCATTTGCTGCTTCTTGAATTGTTTCTTTCTTTAGAAATGGGAGACAAGGATTTAAAAACATTATTTTATCTGATGTCATTTTCGCAACGTCACGAAATACATAATTAAGTGGGTTGTCTACAAGCTCAGTTCCTTTTGTACGAAAGATTACTCTTATAGTATCATACTTACTAGCTATATCTACAAGCTCAGTATCGTCTTTAGATACAAGAACACATTTTTCTTCGCAGGCAACTTGGTCTAGTTTTTTACATGCAATATCCCAGAGACAAGTATCTCCTATAGGTAAAATTAATTTGTTTGGTAATCGTTCGCTTCCAAGTCTTCCAGGCATAAATATTCCAGTCATGTTAATTCACCACGTATTCCATTACCACTAGTATAACGTCCGGCTTCTTTATCACAGTTCTTGCATGGTGGTGGAAAATTATCACCTTTCGATACAGTCTCTCTGAACTTAACGGCCTTATCACTATTGAGTATGGATTCTAAACTATCATTATGCAGGTCTCCTAGTATATAAGGTTTATGCTTTTTGATATCATTACGAATATTACAACAAGGCGAGACGGTTCCATCATAGTTTACACCAACAAAATGCAAGGGCTCATAGCACGGCGCTGTCCTTATAAAGTTCTGTTTGATGTCTAATGCACCACCACGGTTGTTTATGGATCCTAATTTGGTATACCTAACTGATTTACCTTTATGTACATATGATTCACCGGTATAACCTTTATTGTCATAGTCCATAATAGTAATTTCATCGAGGTCACTGCCTTCAATACCATAATCTCCGTTAGTATTAGCAACTAACAATGCATTAGGTAATCGTTTCCTAAGCTGTTTTACATGCTGGCTTAGATTAAGCTCGAATGCGAAGGGTTCGTTGTATCGGGAGAAAGATATAGCTCCGGAGTACTGAATCGATTCTAGGCCCTGTATGAGCGTCTCAAAGACATCATCATCCATGAATTTATTACTAGACTTTCTATCTATATAGCTATTTGGGCACCAAGAACAAGTTCTATTACAATAAGAATGAAGTTCCAACTCTACAAGTCGTATTTTATCCATCATTGTAATTGGGTACGATGTACTTATATATAAATCTATCGTTTATTCAGGTCAGAATAGCAGACATTTTTGAATCTGTCTTGAAGTTGAGGTACGTTTGTATATTGGGACACTTTTCTTAAGTAACCAAAGTATGTTTCGTCTTTAGTTTCTGGCCGAGGAATTACTTTATGTGAATGCGATACTCTAAGAGCACGTTCAACTCTACCAAGTTCAGCTGCAATATTAGTTATAGCATGCCAGTTATCAGATTTTTTAGCTTCCATACATAAAATTTTATGATCTTTTGGTAGCTTACCTTCGTCAACGAGCTGTTGTACTGCATAAAACCTATGAGCACCCTCAACTATCCTAACATAATTATCATCAAATTCTATAAAGTATGCAAAATAACTGCCATTAGCTAATATATCAGCTTTAAATTCTTCCCAAATTTTTCCATCAGGGTTGAAACTGCCGTCAGAATTTCTATTATATGGAGTTCCAATAATAGATGTCTCTAGTTTTTCTGGTGCTTCGTTTTTGTTTCTACGTAAAATATTAGAAACTTCCATGAAACCAACATTAGAAGATTTAGATAAAAGAACTATATAATATTCATATAAATCATCCCAAAGTTTTATTAATTCTTCTTTAGGTTTTTTTAAATTAAGATTTATTCTGAAACCGTGTTCCATTGTTTGATGTATAGTTTCATATTCACTCAAAAATAATTCGTCATCGTTCATTTTATCTTCATATAATATACAACATCATAATAAGCTGGTAAACTACTTTCACTTTCAGTAACATTAGGGTCTACATTTGTAAAGTTTGATGCCATACCAGAACCACTACAGAACGGGTTCCATCCACTACCCTGGTTTACACCGTGTAAGTGAGTAGCAGTTCCACCATCAATACCTTCATCACCGCCTCTAATGAATACTTCATTATTTAAATTGGGCATAGTAGAACCATATATAGGGCTTCCTTTATCTGTAACAGTACTACCATTACATAATTGATAAGACCCATCGATTATTACTGGTACTCCTGATAAGTCTACATCCATTGATATTATAGTTCCAATAGGTAATTTTATATCTTCTATCATTTTACCCTCATATAATATTTAACTTCTTGGTGAGCAGGTTCTGCTGATGATAATCCGACTGATAATGATGACAAAGTAGCACCGACAAAAGAACCATAATTACCACCGTTATCGGGCCAAGTATTCATCGTGTGGTTGTGTGTAGCGTTTGTACCACCAGTACCACCACTTGTTGTGTTACCTCTAAGGTACCTATTGTCACCGTTTAAGTCTGGGACATCGGTTCCGTCTAAAGGACTCTCTGAATCTGATATAGTTGAACCGTCACACTCTTGCCAATAAGAGGGCATGGTATCTATGAAAGGTATATAAATAGATATAATAGAACCGACTGGCATATAATCAAATGTGTCTCCTTTTATTTTTATCATTTTATCCTTATAATATAATTTAATTCCACGTATGGAGGTAAGTTTGATGAAGTATCTGTATAGTAAGTCACAGCATATGTAGGATATCCTGGTGCTGGTGAATTAGAACCACCGCCTGTATAGGCTCTATAGGTTGTTGGAAATATAAATGAGTGGTTGTGTGTATCAGACCCACCTGTTGTGTAAGTTGTATCATCCCCTTTTAAAAACCGTTGTGTAGTATTTAAATCTGGTAAGGTTTCACCATCAAATGGACTGCTTGAGTCAGATATGACAGAACCATCACACTCTACAAATTGTCCAGGAAGTTCATTATTATTTTGGTGTAAATATGAAAAATTTCTAAACTGACAGTATCCTTCTCTTGAACTGTTAATACGTTCAGTATTATATGATATCGCAAAGTTTGTAGATGCTACCCAAGGGTATGCGGTTGTTGTTACTATACTTGATTTGCCCCAAGATGTTCCACCTGTTCCCATTGTTGCTATACTTGTACCACTTGATATCGATGCATTTGCTACAATAGTGTTTGGGTCAGCATACATATTACAATAAGCAGTGTTAACCCATTGGTCAATTATAACTTTTTTAATCTCAGTCTGCACGTCAAATGTAGAACCTTCATCAATACCAACATCTATAAGGTCTTGGCCTGTTATAGAAAATCCCACCTTATTTACAAGTCCTGAACAGTCAACATAAGTACCATACGTAGTTGAATTCGTTACTCTATTCCTTTTTACCCAGGGTAGTATAGTGCCTATAGGCACGCTTATTTTAGCCCTAGATAGTGTTATCATTTTAGTATATTCCTAATATTTTTACTGTTGTAGCTTCTGTCGTATTACATATACCAGCAATCTGATACTGGTCAGTGTGACCTAAATACATTGTTGTTCCTGGTAAAATCTTAATATCTGTAACTACTGCTGTAGCACCGAATACTAAGTAAACTTCATTGAACCCTGTATTAGCTACAAGAATATCTTTGAACTTAGTAGTGTCTGAAAACGAAGCATTTGACGATGCTGCGGTAGCAGTCAATGTCAGTAATTCGTCTGAGGCTTGGTAACCATCATAATCTGAGTTCTCTTTTGCTAATATTTTAAGTTCAGCTGTACCAGAGTTAGTTATTGCATCAATTCGTGTGACTAGAGTGTTCCTGAAATTAAGTGTTTCACCACTTCTTATAGGGAAATCTGTAACTACTGCTGTTGTTGCAAATCTAAAATATGCGGTATTGCTACCTACATTTTCTATCGTTAAGTCAGAGAGATGTGTGAGTGAAGATAAATCTATTGTACCAGTTGTTGTGGTTACACTCATTGTGCTCTCTATAGAAGCATCATACGAAGCAGTATCTACATTAGCATCTGCTGCATTATATATGTCTCCTGTTATCTTTGGGAATTGTCCTGCTGTTGTCATAATATCACCTTTATTTTTTCTTTACTTTATAAACTTTATCCTTGAACTTCTTAATTCTAAGTTTACGTTTTGTATAATCTTCAATATTATACATTTTGTACTCGTTCTCTGTAGCAACCTTAAAGGTTGTGCATCTACCATTAACTGGGCACTTACCATTTTCAATATGTACCTTATGTTTTGAGCATATTAAATACTTCATTCTATATCCTCCACCATGTCAACTAGGATATTATAATCTACGGTCTTAGTAATAGGAATATTTATCTTTGTACCATAAGCCATTTTTCTAGTATTTCCAGCGTGATAAATATCATTTACTGTAATATCTCCGTCAATAGCTGTGAACCGTAGCCCAACGCCTTCAACAGCTGTATCCAATACAAGCTTATGCTTAAATTCTACTGCACTAGTTATATCATCTACTAATATCTGGTCGACTGCCCATGCAGAACCATTGTAAGTTATTAATTCAACTTTACCTGCACTTGTTCCTGCAGCAATCTCAAAATCTAAATATAAACTGTTAATATCAACTTCTAAAGAGTATACCATAGCTAAGTCACCTGCTAAAGGAGTTGCAACATAAGTTAATGTAGCCGCACCAGTGCCTGTGAACGGGTCCGTAGGGTCTGTAAAACTTGCTGTATTTACATTTGTAAGTGTTCCAGGCTCTTCACACAACATAGCAAACGCATCATAATCATTACCGTTACCAGATGCAGAAGGTATATTACCTGTTGCTTTTATAGTAGCAGAACCTGTATCTATAGTAACACTTTTAAAGGAGACTGGCCCGTAATGCTCGCTGTCCATTGTTTCGTCTGTTATAAGGAAGTTGCCCGTATTCTCACCTGCTAAAAATTTACTAATATAAGTATAATCTGATACATAAGGTCCTTGAAACACTCTGTCTAAGAATCCAACTGTTGTGTTATTCATTATTGTAGTAGTTCCTGGGTCAGCGCTTTCTATTTTGAACTTAGCCACCACTTTATAATCATATGTTGGATTGAAATCAAAATTTATTTTACTGTAACTGAACATTTGTTTTGTTGAATCTTGGTTGAAGAATCCAATTGAACCTATGTTCGTAGTTGTTGAACCATTATTTGAAGTCCAACCATACACGCTAACAGTATCAGTATCCAGGGGACCTATTGTAACCTCTAAGTAATCTGTTTCTAGAGCTGTAGTGGTTACGTCACCAAGTCTAGCTGTGCCTAATTTAATTCTATCATGTAATCCTAATGCTGAGTAATCTGCACCTAATACAAGTGATACTGGCTCCGGCTCATATCTCCATACTTTCGTATCAAGATTAGTGCCTGTTCCACCTACATTATAAAGATAATATCCATCAGTAACACAGCTTGCTTTAGTATTGTTAAAAGATGTGTCGTTCTTAGTTACCCAAGTATCTGTACTTGTATCATAAGCCTCTACAACGTTTAGTTTTGTACCTGTAGCGTCCTGTCCACCAACAGCATAGATAATATCATCACCAGCAGTTAGTCTGTTATAAGTTGATACACATCCGAAGAAGCTTTTAACACTAGGCATACTAGTTCCTGCGGACCATGAGTCACCACTAATATCGTATATATACAATGAACTGGTACTACTACCACCCATAAAATAAATATCTCCGTCATAAATAGCAGCTCTACCACCGGTCTTTGCACCTGATGTTAAACTACAATCTGTTGACGTGCTTATAGTATCTGCCCCTATATCATATGTTACAATATTGTCTAAACCTTCACTACCACCCATCATATAAATAACATCACCATATAAAACAGTTGTACATTCGTTTCTATATCCTGCGGTTTCTGTTTTTAGTAGGGTATGCGAATCTCCTGAAACGCTATATTCGTACCACTTATTTGTTGTGGACCCGTCTGTAGTTATATAATAAACACTACCACTATAGTATTGTGCTCCTATTACATAGTTGCCTGCGCCAACCGTTGTTGCAGTTAAGCTCGTCCAAGCATCTGTATCTATATCCAATACTGCCAACTTATCATAATCTGTACTAACATCACCGAACGCATACAATTTATTATTGGTTACATCTAGCGCACTAGCTGTTGATTCATGTGAGTGAGGTATATCTGTATAAAGGTCTTCCCAAACAATGTCAGGGTTGTCATAAATAACACCAGTTGTACCAAGGTCTTTAGCCTCGAAGTCACTGGTTGTGTAATCTTTTTGGTATGATGTTTGGTCGGTACCAAGTTTAAGCAAACTAACTGGGCTGTAATTAGGGTCGTCATATGCAATAACGTCTAACAACATATTGTCGCCACTATTTGTTATTATGTTTACTTTGTTGTCAAATGTAAAGTCTGCAACTTTAATATTGATTACGAAAGATTTATGTGTGTATATTTTAATCTTGAATTGTATATTAGTAGAAGTTCCTAAAGTAAATGTTGCAACGTCACCATTGGTATACTTTTTTATATCTTCTATAATCACGGTGCTAGTATCTGTGTCTATAATATCTACTCTAACTTCTGCATATTCACCGTTAACAATATCCTCCACTCCCCAGTCCAAGCTGAACAAAAGATTAGGGTCACTGTCAGGGTTTAGTGTTGATATGTCTATAGTTGTACCTAACCAAAAGGTTGAGTAATAGTCCGCGTCCGTGAAAGGTGAGCTGTTATATGCCATTTTATATCGTTGTGTTTATTTCTAATTCATTATCTACTGTAGTCGTATAAATAACTTCAGTCTCTGTGGTCTCTGTACCATTATCGTAATCTGTTTGTGTTAATGTTGTTGCCCCTTTTACTATATCAGTGCTAGATGATATCGGTTTATAATATATAACCAAACTTACACTGTCTATAGCTAGAGTTGTTGCGGTATTTGCAAATACCATCTTTACTCCAAAACCATCTCTAACAATGTCATTATAATCGTAATTTAAACCCCAGACATTAGTGCCTGAGCCTACTGTGATAGTTGATGATGATGTAGTGAACGATGTAGTCGGTGCCAATATGTTACCGACTCCAAAATAATTTTTCATTATCTGTATAGAGTCCATGGTAGCAGTTCCTGCACCAGTTGTTATACCAGTAATCTTTACTGCAATAGAATCTATTTTAGCATCATCTAGTGTAGCACTATAGGTCGCTATAGTTGCGGGACTTATATAACATAACAACTCATTAGATGTTCCTGTTCCGATACTAGTACTTCCTGCTCCATAAATATTAGCTACATCAGCCCAGAAAAGGTCAGAGCCTACCTGGCTTGCACCATCGCATGCGACATCATGGTTAGTTTGTGATCCTAAAACCACTTGTTGAATAGTTATGTCGTTAACAGTTAGCTTGATATCTGAACTACTAAGTTTATTGATTGTAAGTAATTGGCCCTCTTGTCGTTTACGCTCTAGTCGTCTAACACGCTCTTCGGTGTTATAGAACATATCGTCAACGTTGAACGGTTTTGAACCTAGTGTAAATTCTTCAAAATATCCTGGCCATCTCCAAGTAATCTTGTTAATATATAAGTCTGTTAGATATACGTTTCCGGCTTGGTCGTTATAATTTGCTTTCTCATGAGTACTTCTTGTCAGTACACCCACAACATTACATGGGAACGTGTAATAACTATTTTTACTATTCTTAATTAGGCCGTTTGCTCTTGTTACAGCGTCGTCTACAGTAATAGCGTCTTTAACACTTATTACCAATTTTCGTTTTGTATTATTAGTTTGACTAGTGTCATCGTCAACCGTGACTGATGTCAACTCGGTTGCTGTGTAATTAACAACGATGTTATCTGCACTAGCAGGAGGAATACTACCAGCCGCGAACTCAATATAACCTTGCTGTTTGTTTATAAGGTAATCGTAAGTAGAAAGTGCACCGTCTACAGTACCAATTTGTTCAACACCACCAACTGTCACATAAACATATGTAGACACTGGAGTACGTCCTAATGTGAATTTAGTTGTGGTACCATCGCCTGTAAAAGTTTCTTCGTACGCACTGTCTGAAGAGACCCCTTGGAGCTCAATCTCGTTGATTGTTTGAAAGATGTTATCATTATATTCTGGGAGGTCTATTACATTATCTCCAACAGTTAAATCTTCTGAATTAACAACATATAAGTCAGGGTTGGTTACATATACCTTGTCATCTGTAAAGTTGTACCACTGGTCCCAGGTTAGAGCATCGATTATTGTTTTTGTCTTCTCAAATATATATGAACTGTCACAAGTAATCTCAGGAAGAACTACAGGTGTTGGGTCTATAGTTGTTCCGTCTGAAACAAGACCGGCATAGTTATACATGTCTGTAAGAATAAGCTCAGGTTCACCAGCAAAAACATCAGTTGCTTCATATACTTTAGTAATAGTTTCTCCTGTACATTTCCACAAAGGGTCTACACAGTTTAAAGTAATCTCTTGAACAGACGTTCTAAGATTGTTTATTATACCGTAGAATTTCTCGTGGAATATTGTTGGTTCGTCAATATAGTTGAACTTGATACCAACATAAAGACCGTTCCTAATAGTAATAAAATTAGCTATATCAGGGTCTAAAATAAGACGAGCGGTAGTTATACCATTTCTTACCTCATTTATTTCAGCCTCTATGACATACGTAGATACATCTACTGTGTCTATAGTCAATGTAATATTTTTATTAGGGTCATTTACCATTTATACGTCACCAATATTACGCGCTGCAATATAGTCTCCTGGGTCAATACGTTGAGTTCCACCAAAGACATCGTTAGAAAAATCTAATGTCATTGTGTATTGCAGGTGTCTAGTTCCTTCTATTAATGAAAGATTATAATTTGTTATAACATAAGAACCTAGTTCAGATGTGCTAGTTGTACCACTGTATCCAGTTTTATCTTTCTCAGATAAGTAAGCTCTTCTGTATTGAATAGTGTTAGGGGTTCTACTATTATTTGAACCGCCCCATAAAGATGAGTATGCTAAAGCCTCGTTAACCTTAAGTCTAAATACAGATGCATTTGATTTACCTTCATATTTTGCTTTGTTTGTTGCACTGTCACCAGTAGCTACATAGTATATACCATCAGGAATTATTCCTGTAATAGTAACTCTAAGTACTCTCCCACCAACTGACCAATTATATCTTGATGTTGCTGGTTTTGTGGGTACAGATATTGCTATACCACCTGCTGATAGGTCTTCAGTTTCATTTGTAACTATACCTAAGTCTATTACCTTATCTTCAGGTAAGAGTGTTACAGAGCCACCGCTACTATCCCAATAACCCTTGGTTATTTTGCCAGCTGTTGCTAGTTCGTCATAGTCAGCTTCAGCCATTCTAATCTGATTGCATGACCCTATAATCATCATTTTTGTTCTATATCCTAAATCCATTACCATTTTATTTACCTACGGTTTTTTGTTTATAAGAGGTACTGCGTTGTTATTGTTACCGCCACCATTAATACCAGTGGTTAAACTAAAACCAAGAGGTTCAAAAGGTCCAGCTTTAATCTTTGCCTTTCTAATCTTCCCTTTCCAACTTAATATGTCACTCTTTAAATCATCAACTACTTTTTTATTCTTAACAACGTTCTCAAGCACAGTATTTAAGTTATCAAAAGGTTTTTCCAGCTGTTCCTCAACTATATTCTTTTCCTTTTTAGCACTAGTTTCAAATGCTGTCGCCCACTCCTCTATTGGAGAACTAATAGACATTTTATCTATCTTTTCAAGTCTCTCAGCGGTTGTCTCGGTATTATCAGTAAACTGTACATCAACGTCATACTTAACTTCATCTGTGATGCTTACGTTTGACGGTGTGTCATCTTGAATAGTATCAATTTGTATTTCTTCAGGTTTTGATATAGGGTCAATAACTTCCTCTTCACTTATACTGGGCACGGGACCCGGGTCTTCGACCATAGTCCCAACGGTTAAGGCACCTATCAAAGTAGTGTCTTCATCTTTCTTACCAGTACGGTCAAATACCTTTTTAGCTAGACCAACAAGGAAGTCTACGAAGCCTATACCTAGTCCTACAAAAACTTCTGGGACGGTCATAAGCATATTTATAAATACTTGTCCACCAATACTATTGGATATTCTTTTAGCATCTTGAGCCTTTTCGTTATCAGTCTCTTTTTCTATGCCTTTATTTTCTGATACATCTTTAGCTTTACTCTTAGGTTTACCGCCTACGATGTCTGCGAAATCATTATTGTTTACGTTCAAAACGATATTAACGCCGAAGTCATTACTGCCCATTGTTGTTCACCGCCGATTCGTTTGGAGGGCCTACAAAAGTGTCTCCTTTATCTTTTAAGTTCATCATGCCTGGTGTCCCTTTAGGTTCCACAAGATTTGCAAGTTCTTGTTGGGACATACTGTTAGGGTTTATTCCTTGTTGTTCAAGGTAAATGTCATTAGGAGACTTCCACTCTGTAAGCTCCTCAATGTTTCGTTCAACAACATCTTTTAATGGTGCTATTGAAAATATCTGATTTAAATGGTCTATTGTTGTTCCTAATACTGCTGCATAGCCTTCGTATGCTGGGACTAGTATGTTATCTATATCACTAGATGTGTCGTTTAATGCTACACCAACTGCATCTACATATGATTTAGCAGGGCCACTCAAGTCTATAGCAGATAGGGCCGCAAGTTTTTCACCATATTCAAGTTCATTACCTGTAACATTAGTATCAATGTTTACTTCTCCACCCTCTTTACTTAGTGTTTCTACAAAATCATTATTCTTAGTTTCAGCTACCGCAACTGAATCAGAGATTTTGCCTGTAACTGAATCTAAATTGTTTTTAGAATCTGCGTGCCACTCACTAACTTTACCTGCTAGTGGGTCATCTGTGAAACTATGTGATGAAATAGCTAAATCGTTAGATATTCCACTAGTGGCATCAGCTATCTCTGTGTTGGCAGTATCAACCTCGTCACTAATAGTGTCTTCTATGTTTTTTTTCTTACCCAACTTACCCGTAATCCATTCATATACTAGTAAGATTACTGGAGCAGCGTATAACAACATATCTGCAAGTGTTCTTATATTACCAAAAAGTAGTTCTGGTCCAATCTTTTTATTGATTTTTAAAGCGTCCATTTCCTTCTCAAAGGTCTTTTTATCATTAGTTATACTATCTGTGAAACCTTTCTTTTTCTTCTTTACATCGAAGACCAAACCTATTGTCTTCTTAAGCATCGGTTCCACCTAAATCTCTATATTGTTCTTTAAGGTCTGCTATCTCAACTCGTAATTGTGTAGCATAGACTTTCATCATATCGTTCCATGAAGTATATTTAGCATCTAAACCTTTTGCAGCGTCTTTTGTTGAAATGTTTTTAACATTCTTAAGGAAGCCAGTTAGTAAATATCCAGGATACGGAATCTCTAGCGTACCATATGGGTTGTTATCTTCGGGTACATTTTCCTCTGAGCTGTCACCAGCTTCATCCCCAGGATCCTGAACCTCTCCATTTATAGATACTGATTCCGCCACACCGTCTATAGTTGGTATTGCGTCCTTTTGATGTATCAATTCAGATAAATGTAGATTCGTGAAGGATACGTTCTTTGCAAAATCTGCCTCGTACCCATTTAAATTATTAGTCATAGCGTTGGTGTCCATAACATATTCTTGGTCGCTTACAAGCTCACCATATGCTCCTGTTACCTTCTCGAATAGTTTCTTACCTAATTTACCAGAAGCTCCACCCAACTCTTTAAAAGCATTAAATGTAGCGTTCTTATCGTGTGTTGGGTTTATCCAGTGTTCTATTCTGTCAGTAACATAAGCGTCTAAAGCTATACCACCTGCGAATACTACTGGTGCACCTGCCAATGCAAAAGGCGATGCTATATCAGCTAATACACCTATGACACTACCTGCTAAGTTACCAAGTACCGCTGCACCGATTGACCTAAACCAACCGTTACCTTCGTTATGCATATCTATAGAGTCAATAACTGAACCTACAAGGAACCCTGCAACGTCACCTACAAGAGGGATTGCGTTGGAAACCAAATTAATTTTTCTAGCAACCTTAACCCAACCTGCACTACTCTGGCTAAGAGTCTCTTTAATTAGTTTCTCCTGTATAGCTTGCTCTGCTCGTATAGCTTTCCACCCTGATATAGTGTCGATCTTTTTAGTTGCCTTAGCTAATACTTCTGCTATTGACTTATCATGTTTTGATAACCATCCAACTTTATCAGATAGTGCTCTTTTTGCAAAGTTTCTAGCTGGTGCATACTTAACATTTATATACATACCATGAAGTCCGTTTTTAAGAGATTTTAAAAGTCCTTTAATAGTTTTACCTATACCTCTTCCTAAACTTGTTATTAGTCGAGAGCTGTGTGCAGCCACTGTAACTCTTACAGATTTAGCTATAGAAGTGATTTTGATAGTTTTTAAGCCCTTCCATGTCTCAGTAAATGATTTTTGGAAACTCTTCCAACTACTTTCAACAGATAACTTAGTAAGATGCCAGTTCTTTGATATGGTTAAACCAATATCATTTATCTTAGCGATACCTTTATTATATTTAAGTGTAAAGAAGTCGCCCCATTTCTTCATAGTATCAGTAAAACCTTTACCAATACCTTTCCAAATGTCGCTCATAGCCTCTTTGAAAGTTCTTGTTTTAAAAAACTTATATACACTAGCTATAATACCGCCAACTCTCTTTATAAATTTCCAAAGGGATTTAAACATGTGGCCTATCATTCTTCCGAAACCAATGACAGTGTTGACTATACTACAAATAAACTTACCAACTCTAATGATAGCATCAGCTATTCTTTTTAATAAGTTTGCTAAAAATCTAGAAGCAACACGTACTAATCCCTTGGGACTTTCTACAGCCAGTGCAACAATGGCACCAAGACCTATCATGAAAGTGCTACTAAAACCCGCCATGTTAGTAGAAAGAATACTTGAAGTGAAGGATGAATCAAACTTCTCAGTATCTTCAACATCCATATCAACTTCATAAATCTTATTTCTAGCCATCTTGAGGGGTATTTACTTCTCGCTTTCTCTTTTCTTCGTTGTTGATTCTTGTCCATATTGTAAGATACCGTTGTGGTAATCTATCAAATTCTTCTGGTGACAAGTTCCAGTTCATAAGGTATGCACGCTTCAACGCAGCGTCTATTATTTCTACTTCTTGAAGAGAATTTGCTGTAGATACATCAGGGATACCTTCTCCCCATACTATATTCCTGATGCTTATTCCCCCGGTTCATCATCGTAATCGTTCAAGTCTGAGTAAGTCTTAAAGATCTTCTCACCGTCTCTACTAGATAACTTATTAAGATTTTCTAATGTAGCTTCAAATGGTGCCTGTTTAATAGATGCGACCATCATATGCTCTTTTTGTAGTATTGGGTCAACACTTTTTTGTTGTCCTCTAACTCCAGCGTTAGTCTTCATTGCTTTTCTAATGCAATCAGTCTTTTCTTTCCATGTTATCTCCTTGATAATCACGTCAACTTCTTTTTCTTCCCACATTACTTTTATTTCTTTTTCCATTGTTTATTCTCCTATAGCAATCTCCCTGACTACCATAAATAAAAAATAGACAACCTTAAGTTGTCCAAAATTTGAATATTGGTTTTAGGTCTGTTGATGCAGTTCCTGCACCGTCCCAACCTGTATAACTACCGTCACCAGTCATCTTATAAGGATACCCGATAACTGAGAAAGTTACTGGTATTTCTACTAGTCCATTTTCCAATTGAACAGGGTGTCCAAATCCTTCTGGTGTAGCATTGTACAAATTAATTTCTGCTCCTTTAGCGTCTCCAGCTAGAGTTGTTCCTGTGAACTTTAACTTGATTGTCTTAGTTTCAGCAGGTGTACTGTTAGTTGTTGGAGATAACTCTGTAGCAGTCGTAAATGTATCAGTTCCCTTATGTCCTAAATAGTTCTTAATTATCTCAAGAATAGAGGTCTCAGATGTTGCTGGTGTTCCATCGCTACTTGCATCTGGCAAGTTGAATATTAAATTCAATGTAGTAGTAAATGCTCTCATACCTGTAGTAGGCATCTTAATGAATTTATCACCAATTGCTCTATAGGTTCTATAGTTGTTGTTAAGACCCATACTGAATGATTGAACAAGCGCCAATACATTGTCTGTTGCGTCAGCTGCGTCAGTATAGGAGACTTCTCCTTCATAAAACATTAAAGGTGCTTCTTGTGCCTTATTGTAAGACTTAAGAGGGCTTAGTGCATATGAATTATTACCTGTATCAGTTGTTATTGCAACATCACTTGTGAAGTCTGGTACGTCTGCTGGTGCTAAATATCG
>Ga0307928_10001460_pt1 | contig 17925 bp, 29 predicted proteins | sample AceLakmetagen232_FD_201815 | JGI IMG/M metagenome (GOLD analysis project Ga0307928, IMG submission 201815) | Saline water microbial communities from Ace Lake, Antarctica - #232 | ecosystem: Environmental > Aquatic > Non-marine Saline and Alkaline > Saline | place: Antarctica: Ace Lake... | reverse complement strand
TATCCAAATTAGCTGGTTTATTAGTAATGTTGTCCCAATGGGAAATTATTTGGTTTGTTAAGTCTAAATCATTTGTGAAATTTGAAAGGTGAGTGAAATTAGTTGCTTGGATCAAATTGTATAATGTAGCAGTCCCATAATCTAAATTTAGTTTAACTTCGGTAATTGCTGCAGCATCATCAATATCAGCATTAACAATTGTGCCATCTTCAATCTCAGTAGTATTAATTAAAGTACCCATATAACAATTAGTTCCATCTTCTAAGCAAACAGATAAACCATTTACTAAAATATCATCAGAAACATAAACATATTGGTATCGATGAGTCACATTACCAATGGTGAATGTTGCGTCTTGTTCAGGCAAGATACTACCATTTGTGTTTAAGTTCTCAACACTTAATGAAGTTAAATTTCCTAAAACATCTAAGTCTCCTTGAATTCTCACATTACCATTAAAATCAAAATCGTATCCTGCACCTACAGAAGATGTCAAGAAACCTATTGAAGTACCATTAGCATAAATTAAATTCGTTCCCACTTCTAAAGTTGTTAAGCTTGCCCCGGTCCCATTTGCTACAAAGTTTGCATCGTTGTTTAGTTCAGAAGTTCCAATATCTGCGGCAGTATCATAATCATCCCAATTATCAGAAGAGTTAACATTTTGATCTGCAATATTGGAAGTGGTAATATCGTTAGAACTATCTTTGTCCCAAGCAGAAGTGTCAGATTCATCAACAAATTTGTTTTCTAATTCTGTTGTTGTATTAAATCCAAGAGTCTTAATGTTTGCTGAAGTATTAACAGCATTGATAAGATTGGTATCATTATACACTTCAACATCAGAAGTGTTAACATAACTAGCATCGTTTGTGAAATCAGCTAAGGTCACATCAGTATAATTCATCTCTGAATCACCAACAACATCTGATCCTAATTGTAAATTGTCATAAGTCCCGGAAACGTCTCCGCCAAAAGTATCTGTTAATTCTATAAACAAACCTTGGAAGTAAGATAATACTACACTGAAAGTTGTGCCTGTTAAGTTTAATCCTGTGCCATTTGTATAAGTTGTGTCATCATCAAGGGCATCTATGGTTGCGTTAAGTTTGGTTTCGTTTACTTCAAGAACACCAGAATTATTGTAAATATAATCACTATCTGTAATGTTCCAGTTAGTGTCTGTATCATTATCAGAAGTAGTTAAATAACCTGCATCATTAGTAAAATCAGCCAAAGTAACTTCAGTATAATTCATCTCTGAATCCCCAGTTACATTTGCACCTAATTGTAAATTGTCATAAGTTCCGGAAACGTCCCCACCAAAAGTGTCTGTTAATTCTACAAACAATCCTTGGAAGTAAGATAATACTACACTGAAAGTTGTTCCAGATAATGCCAAACCAGTGCCATTTGTATAAGTCGTATCATTATCTAAAGCGTCTATAGTAGCGTTAAGTTTAGTCTCATTAATATAAAGATTAGCAACTCCACTTTCTACACCACCAGTTAAATAATCTCCAGGAGTGTTAACTGCAGTCATGTCCCCTTCTCCTTCAACTGCTGCAGAACATTGGGTTGTCCCATCAGCGAACATCACACAACCAGAATTGTTAATTCCAAAAGAAGTATTAGTTGGGGTGGTCAAGTTTAATAACCATCCAGCACCATATTGTTTTCCCCATAACAATGGGTCCGAAGAAGAATAGCTTGTTAATGTTCCTGTTTCAAAATAACTTTTAGTAACAGAACAACCATTACATGCATCGTAAGTTCCAGATAAAGATCCAACTGTACAAGAGCTACCATCATGGATTTCACAACCATCAACAGCACTACCTAGATTAGAATTACAATCTAAGTATCCACTATCACATGCCGGATTACATGAAGAATTATAATGTGCATTAGTTTCGCTAGGATAAGATGTTGTTCCAACGTCAATTTCACAACCATCTGTATCAGTATAAGACCCATCACAATAAGTATATCCTGAAATACAAGTATCACATGAAGAAGTTCCCCAAGTATTTGCAGTACAGTTAGTTTGTCTATTTATATCATAACAACTAGAATCTCTATCACACCAGTATGCTCCAGCATTATCACAATGTGGTGAAGATCCATCATAAGATTCACAATCTAACAGAAACCCACCATCAAAGCCAGCAATGTTAGTTGAGGATACTGTTGTGTCTGATGAAGGGGGGTTTAATGAAGAAACATCATAACAATAAACAATCCCACTATCATAACCACATAATTTATTACCATCAAAACAAGATTGAGATTGGTGTGTTGTAGGACAATCCGTTGGATCATCTACCCAGGTTGACGCTGCTGCAGCTCCAATTAATAAAGTGAAAATCAAAAGATAAGTCATTAATCTTAGTTTCATTCTATTCCTCCAGGTTTACAACAAGCAATTGGTAAAGTATTAGCACAATGTCCAATTCCACCAACTCCACCATCCGTTTGATCAAACATCCAGAAACTTCCTAAATAACTATCTGAATCACCGTGAGTGAATCCATTACAATCATTTGCGGGTAAAGATGCAGGACTATACTTTGCTCCGCCAGTAATAACCCATGCAGTGTCAGACCATTGAGATAATGATGAAATATTATAATATCCAATACTTAATATAAGTTCCGATTGAGAACACATGTGTGTCCCTGAAAAACTTTGGGCACAAAGATAGTTCCCAGCTTTATATCCTAAAAACCCACCTGCGGATAAATTACCATCATAAGTAGTAGCAGTTTTATTGTAATAGTACCCTGCCCCTTTCGTAGCATTAACAAAATCAAGGTCATTAGTAAAGTCAGATAAAGTTACTTCTGAATAATTGATCTCATTATCTCCAACCTCATCTGAGTCAATCACTGCTAATGCTTCAATAGTAGCATTAAGTTTAGTTTCGTTTACTTTAAGAACACCAGAATCATTGTAAACATAATCACTATTAGTAATGTTCCAATTAGTGTCTGTGTCATTATCAGAAGTAGTTAAATAACCAGCATCATTTGTAAAGTCAGCTAAAGTAACTTCAGTATAATTAAGTTCAGAATCACCTACAACATTTGCTCCTAATTGTAAATTATCATAAGTCCCGGAAACATCTCCACCAAAAGAGTCAGTCAATTCTACAAACAGACCTTGGAAGTAAGATAAGACAATACTAAAAGTTGTGCCTGTTAAAGAGAGTCCTGTTCCATTTATATAAGTAGTGTCATCATCAAGAGCTTCTATAGTAGCGTTAAGTTTAGTCTCATTAAAAGTCAACACACCTGAATTGTTGTAAATATAATTGTTTGCAATTTGCCAAATTGTATCTGGAGAATAATCATCTAAAGCATTGATGGTTTCATTTAATTTTGTTTCATTAAGAGTAAATGAGTTGCCATTAAGGTAAACATAAATATCTCCAGCAGTATAAGTAGTATCATTATCTAAAGCCTCGATAGTAGCATTAAGTTTAGTCTCATTCATTAAAAAGTAATTGGTACCATTTTTGTAGATGTAATTTTCTCCAGCATAATAAAGTGTGTTGTCATCCAATAAATTGATAGTGGCATTTAATTTAGATTCATTGAAATCTAAACTTCCAGAATTATTATATATATAATCACCAGTCAAAACCCAAATAGTATCAGAATCTGTTAAAGTACATAAATCTGAAGCAGCGCCAGAAACATTACTGCAAGGGATAGTTAACAAGTTCTGAATGTCTGAAGGGTTATTGTAAGTATCCCAGTAATCAGATGAATTAACATTTTGGTCTGCAATATTGGAAGTGGTAATATCATCTGTTGAATCAATATCCAAATTAGCTGGTTTATTAGTAATGTTGTCCCAATGGGAAATTATTTGGTTTGTTAAGTCTAAATCATTTGTGAAATTTGAAAGATGAGTATAATTGATTGCCTGGATCAAATCATAAAGAGTTCCTGTGCTGTATGATAAGTTCAATTTAACTTCAGCAATATTAGCTGCTCCTGCAATATCATCATTAGTGATTGTGCCATCTTCAATCTCTGAAGAATTAATTAAAGTCCCCATATAACAATTAGTGCCATCTTCTAAGCAAACAGATAATCCATTTACTAAAATATCATCAGAAACATAAATAGTATGGTATCGATGAGTCACATTACCAATGGTAAATGCAGCATCTTGTTCAGGTAAAATACTACCATTTGTGTTTAAGTTCTCAACACTTAATGAAGTTAAATTTCCTAAAACATCTAAGTCTCCTTGAATTCTCACATTACCATTAAAATCAAAATCGTATCCTGCACCTACAGAAGATGTTAAAAAACCAATGGAAGTACCATTAGCATAAATTAAATTAGTTCCAACTTCTAAAGTTGTTAAGCTTGCCCCGGTCCCATTTGCAACAAAGTTTGCATCATTTGTCAAATCAGAAATTGTTATTGCTGTATAATTGATTTCTGCATCACCAACAACATCAGTTCCTAATTGTAAATCATCGTAAGTCCCGGAAACGTCTCCACCAAAAGATTCAGTAAGTTCCATAAAATAATCCTGGAAATAACCTAAAGAAATACTAAATGTGTTTCCAGTTAAGTTCAAACCGGTACCATTAATATAAGTTGTATCATTATCTAATGCTGAAATAGTTGCGTTTAACTTTGTGTCATTGAACCAAAAATAATCACTTGTATTTTTATAAATGTAATTTCCTGCAGCATAGTAAAGAGTATTATCATCTAATAGCTCTACTGTTGCATTAAGTTTAGTTTCGTTTAAAGCTAATGAACCAGATTGGTTGTACAGATATGGGCCAACTATGGCCCACACTGTATTTGTATCCGTGTCGAGGAGTTGGATTGTTTGATTTAATTTTGTTTCATTGATGTCTAAATTGCCAGAATTGTTGTAAAGATAATTACTTACTATTGACCAAACAGTATCTGGGGCATAATCATCTAACTCTTCAATGGTAGCATTAAGTTTAGTTTCATTAAATACAAAGAAATCACTCCCATTTTTATAAATGTAATTACCTGCAGCATAATACAATGTGTTATCATCAAGAAGACCTATGGTTTGATTCAGTTTGGTTTCATTAATATCAAGACTTCCAGAGTTGTTGTATAAATAATTAGAAACTATTGCCCAAATTGAATCAGCATCTGTCCCATCACTTAACCCAGTTGTTCCTGAAAAATCTAGATCAGTGTAAACTCCAGAAAAGTCATCAGCTTCATACTGATCCCAATCAGCGGTTTCAGTTGTGTTTAAGAACAATGCATCTATTTGTGAGGAATTATAATAATAATTTTTTTCAAGGGTCCAATTTTCTTCTTGAGCTAGGGCTTGTAATTGTAATGTTTTTAAGAATCGTCTTGGAGTTTGGTCAGCATCATCAATGTTTATATTTAGGTAATATTGGATAGAAGAATTTGGACAGCTATCAAGAACACCATTTTGGTAAGATTCCCAGTATCCAACAGAATCTGTTGTAACATTAGTGGTATTTGTATAACAAACAGTGCCATTAGTTAAGTCATCATAAACTGTAAAATTAAAAGAATAAGTTCCTTCATTCCATATACCATCAGTATAATATTGGCCTTTCCAATACTGAGTATCCGCCAATGCACAAGTAGAAAGAACAATCACTAATACAATTAAAATTAAGACCCGCCTCGACATGCTACTAATAGTAATATATCAGCATATAAATAACTTTCGGTGATTTTAAGGAAATGTGGCCTTTTAAGCCAGTTTCCTTTTCTTAATTTTATTCAGATTAATCCCTTTTGCCCTAAGTGTTTCCTTTATGGTTCGACCATGTTTTATCAGCAAATTTAGATAAATTCTATAAAAAGGCGTTTTTTTAATTTGTTGAAATTCCTTTTCTAATCCTTTCAAGATATTAACCTTATCTTTAAAACAAGATCGGTGATAAAAATCCCTCCCAGATATGTTTGATAAAACCTTGACCATTTCATGAAGATCTTCTGAATTAGTAGCATGGTGCCAAATTAAATCAAAATAAGATTTATAACTTTTAAGTTGATTTATAGAGTGTTCAGTGATATTCTTTTTTGTAAAGTCTACATTACAATATTCCATCATATCTCTGATTTGGTCCAAACATATTTCTCTTTGAATGTTGAATTTTAGTTTAGGAGGGAATTTTTTACTAAATGTAATTGTATCCCCAGTACCATAACCACATGCTCTAATGTTAACAAAATGTGTTGATGTGTCTCGCAAAATTGTAAACTGTGCCCACCTTGTTCTTCCTTCATAACCAAAATGATTTAAAGCAAAACGTTCTCGAAGATTTATCAAAATCTCAGCAAGATCTTTAGCATGTACTAAATTGCAACCTAGATTATAACAAAAATCATGGATTGATATAATGTCTTGCCAGCCAAACTCACTCCTTTTACCCCAAGATTCCCCGTAAATTTTCCCAGCATCATGTGCTTTGTCAAATTTTGACCAATCATTTTCACTGTCCTGTTCTTTAGTTTTGTATTTCATGATATTCTTACCTTCGCTAATTTATAATACTCATCACAATGTTCACAATAATAACTGTTCTTTGGCAAGTTATAAATACTCTCCCCAAATACTTTCTCCAGGTTCCGGTTACATTTTGGACATTTAAGTATTATCATTTTCTAAAGTTTTTGGTGATAATATAGTTGATAGTCTTTGCGCAGATTTCTAATTACAGTATCTGCCTTAGTTGAAGTTAAAAACTCCCCCCGTTTTCTAATATTCTTTAAACAATCAATACACATTTGTTTTAATGGATCTAATTCAATTTCCGTGATATTTGGCATTTTCCTTTTCCTCCTTTTAATGCTAGTTGAATGCATTCTCATAATCTTTTCTGATTTGCATAGTTCTACATCTATCATCATGTATCCCATCACACAAACCATCATTACAAGGACAATCACACAAATCATCCCAATTATTGGTTGTTGATTCTAGTGCTTCAATAAATGCTATTAATTTCTTACAGCGTTCATATTCTTCATTGTAAGTTAATTTATAGTGTTCTTCATCCATCTTATTCCTCCACTAATAAAATACAAGTTTCAGTAAATTCTTTTATTTTATCTAATTGGTTTTTGTTTGCCCGGGAAATTTTATAGAAAACATTTTTTAATTCAACATTGCTTAAACATTGTTTAATCTTGTTCTTGTCTTCTCCTGGTGCCCAAACAATGGCTTCCCTATTGTTCTCTTGATTTTTCTTCCCAACTTCTTTAACTAATCCTTTCTCCCTTAATGAAAAAGTTCTCCCAGTGACTTGGTTTATTGCTAAACCAAGTTCAACTGCGAGTTCTTTATTTGTTGCCTTCCCCAAGCTTACCAATGCTAGGTAAACCTCTTCTTCCCTCTTATTTAGAGTTTCTTTGATACTATGGTAAGCATCTAAGGAAGTTTGTTGCACAGACATTTTAATTACAAGTTGCCTCACCATTTGTACCTTCTCCATCAAAACCAAATCCTGCAGACGGTGTTGTTGAACTCAATTCAGTGTTACATTCTTCAGGAGCTACATTATACGCTGCACAAATTGTTCTTAACAAAGATGAGGGGTCCCTGGGGGAACTTACAGTTTCACCATTAATTATCAAAGTAGGTGAGCCTTTAACTCCATAAAGATCATTTTCTTCTTTGTAAACATTAAATGGTGGAAAGTTTGTTTCCCAACTTGATTGATTATTGTATATTTCTGATACTTTGAACTCATGGTCAACCATTGCAACACAACTGTCTAGTTTTTCAGTGTCCATATTTTCAGAACATACTTCATAATCTGAAGATCCAACAAAACAATGCAAGTAATCTAAAAATTGTCCAGGATATTCTTTCTCAATACAGTACTGGTACATTTGTTCCTTAAGCTCTTTCTGGTCATGCATAGCATAATCAACAAACTTTAATTGGAACTCCATTGTGTTTCCCAATGTTTTAACTACTGGCAAAATACCCTTTTCAATCTGTAATCCATACGGGCAATGTGACATTACAAACAATTCAATAATTGGTTTATCACTCTTAGTTATTTTTATTGCTGGAACTTCTGAAGGTTGAATTTCTAAAGTCATATCAATTCCTTGCGAATACAAAAATTTCCCATCCTTACTAACATGGCTACTTACAGGATATTCATTAATAGTCATGTCTAACCGATAAGTATATTCATCTTCAATAATTGAAACAATCTCCAGAGTATCTTCTGGCGCTAGCAAATTGTTTGCCACATATATTGCTGTTTGTTCTTTAATTGCATCTGGCCCAATATCTATTGATTCTGAGCAATTTCCATTGAAACCACAATTGAAATAAGATACACCTAGTATTACTATTGCAATTATGATAACAAGGATAAGGGGGGTATTACCCCTTTTCTTACTATTTTCTTCTGTCATCTTTTATTTTCCCTCATGATCTGTTGGTTGTTGGAATCTCTCCCAATATAATTTGTGGAGATATTCCTTTTTCAGTAATAACAATTTTAGTGTTATCTTTTAAACACTTTTCTGTTACTTCAAGTTCTTTTAGTTTTTGTGCTTTTGCACCAAAAGATTGCTCAATTAAATCAAACGCTTCCTTTTGACCTTCTGCTTTCAAAACTAATGCTTTTTTTATTCCTTCAGCTTTCTTTATTTCTGATCTCATTTCCCCATCAGCTTCTGTTTCTTTAGCTGTAGCAAAATCAACTGCTGCAGTTTTCTTATTTTCGGCTCTTACAACTTCATTCATTGCATCTTGAACATCTTGTGGAGGTTCAATTTTTTGTAATTCAACACGAATGATGTCAATTCCCCAAGCATCAGTTTGTTTATCTAATTCATCAGCAACTTTAGTATTAATTTCATCTCTCTTCTCATTAGCATCAGTTAAAGTCATTTTACCTACGACTGCTCTTAACGTTGTTCTTGCTAAAGAAGGTACACTTCTTGCGAAATTGTTTACATTATAAGTTGCTTTTTGTGGATCTAATATTTTATAATAAACTACTGCGTCAACTGTTGCATTAAGTTTATCTTTAGTGATAATACTTTGTGGTTCAACATCCACTCTCATCTCTGTAATATTCACTTTAATCATTCTCTGAACAATTGGTATTATCCCTTTAAATCCCGGTTCTGCCTTACTTGTAAACTTACCCAATGTTTCTATTAATCCTCTCTCCATAGGTCTAACAATTCTTATTCCTGATATTAAGAATAAAACAACTGCTGCACCAATTCCAATCCATAAATATTCTACCATTTTTTTTCCTCCGATTCACTATCTTTGTGATTTCCATTGTTATTATTAATAGGTGATGTATTAATTTTCAAATTTTCTAATTGTTCTACACTTAACGAACCAATGTGATATTGATACAGGTCATTAACCATTTCACCAATTACATCAATTTTTTGTTCAGAAGTCAATCCAGTTGTTAATGCCTTAAAAAATTTCTCACTAGATTCAAATTCTTCTTTTTGTTCTTGTTCAATCATTTCTGGAGTTTTAAACTCCTCTTCATTATCTTTTTTTTTTCCAAACCAACCCATTTTATTTTTCCTCCTTAATCAGCTTAATTAAAGCTAGATTTATTTTTTTATTATCTATTTCCCTTACCAATTCAAAATCTGGATAAGGCTCTTTCAAGAAAGATTCAATAAAAGAATTATACATCACTTTGTTTTTAATGATCTCTTTTTCTTTCCCTTCTTTCTTAAGTTTGATTACATCTTCTAAATCTAACAATATCTTATCATTAATCAAACTTTTATGGTGTAATCTTAAATATTCTAAGCAAAAATCAAAATGTATTGGCGGCAGTTCACTAACTGATTCAACAATTTTAGCGTTGACCAAACCACGCATTGCATAAAGATATTTTTTGTATGTAACTTCTTTCTTTGAATTAATGTACTTTTTGTAGTTCCTTTCACACATAGACCTATAATGATGATAAAGTGCTTTAGGATCAAAAGTATACATCAACATTTGCAATTCTGCAGGAACTTTACCATAGTAATTTATCTTTGATTGCATCCATTCTATCATTGAAGGGTTTGATTTTGCCAACAACTTACAAAACTTAAAAATGTCAAACAGTTGCAAGTCTACTTTCCCTTCTGTCAGATTAATAACTTTCTCCTGATTTTTACTTGAAGACAAGTTTAAGTAATTCTCAATAGGTTGAATGAAAACACCCCGGACATCATAATCACTATCTTTAGATGCCATTCTCCACAGTCTGCTTCCTGATTCAATAGCAAACAAAACTTTGACATTTTCCCTATTTTCAATTTCTTTTAATATAGATTTTATTTCTTGTTTCATTTTATCTTATCACTTTTAAGTTTTAAAACTTTTACTAGTTCTTTGTACCTATTTCTAATAGTAACTTCTGTTACTCCAGCAACATTAGCGATCTCTCTTTGAGTCCTTTTTTCTCCAAAGAGCAAACCAGTAATATAAATTGTAGCTGAAGCAAGACCTTGTGGACTTCTTCCAGAAAAGATTTGGCTGCCTTTTGCATCATGTAATAATTCTACCGCTTTTGTATGAGCTTGCTCTGACAATTTTAATTCGCAAGTATATTTAGCAATGAAATCACAGGCGTTTGGTGGCATCATTCTTATTCCTAAACTACTGACAACACAACGATAACATTTACCGATTTCTTTTCTATCAAGATTAGAAGCGTTAGCAAAATCATCTAAACTTCTTGGAAATTGAAACTTTCTAACTGCAACATAACAACAGGCGACAGCCAAGTGTTCAATTTTCCTACCTCTTATATCTCCCTTACGAACCGCCAAGGTGTACAACATTGATGCTTCCTCTTCAAGTTTTCTTGTTAATTTAACAATGGAAGAAATTCTTTTTATTTCTGATAGTGCGATGTTTAAGTTTCTTTCAATGGAAACAGAATTTGCTAGTTGCCACTTATTCAATCTATCATATTTATGTGCATTATTAGATTTTATCCTTTCTTGTTTGTTCCCTATTGCAGTAGTTAATCCCATATCACCTTTCGTGTATGTTAATGGCCCACCGCTACTTCTTCTTATACCACTACTTTTCCCATCAGCAAATTCACCCCAATCTCTACCAAAATCAACTAATCTATCTTCAATAACTAAACCACAAGTGTCACAAACTTTTTCTCCCATGGAAGAATTATAACTATACTTCTCTCCACCACATTCTGGACACAATTTACTTTTTAGTCTCAAATCCATTCTTAAATGCCCTCATTTTTGTACCATCCCTTAACATCCCGGGATTCTGTTGAATAAACCCTAAACAGTGATATTGTTCTGATTCTTCTAGTGTCTTTGGTAAATCTTTTATTTCACTCTTTGGAAGTAAAGGTAAACTTACCATTTTAAAAGATTTTAACACTTCATCAAAATAAACCACATAATAGCTACCTTCTGGATTCTTTAGTACTACCCCTTCATAGATAGGATGTTTTTTTGTATAACATCCTGTAAACCTTAGAAAAATAATATTGCTAAAGGTTCTCCATTTATTTCCTTCATAAGTAAGTTGGACAGTATTGTTCCAAAATCTAATCTTTGCAAATTTATAGTAAATCTTTTTATCTATTTTGTCCCAAATTGCAAAATCTGGTTCATATTCAAAATTTACCCTTCGTAAGATAGTCCAATCTTCACTCATTGAATACCACCACTTTGACTTTCTTATTAAGATACTTTAAAGGAACAGATATGTGTGAACCAGTCCCATTCTTAGTGACAGTCTTGTCCAGGATTTCTTTTACGTTTTGGAATTCAATTTTGTTTTTCATATTTCTTCCTCAAATGTTTAGACAAACATCTACTACAAAAGTTAAAAATACCTACATAGTTTTTTTGTTCTTCATACTTACCACCACAATCTTGACAAATATATTCAAATTGTTTATCAAATCTCTTTGTTTTTTCTTCCATCTTTTTTTCTCACCTTAAATTCCATAAATTCACAGCTTTGATGTTCAGGCAATTTGATTTCATGCAACATGCAAAAATCTTTTTTCTTAACTTTAAATTGACAATGTTTGCAATACCCGATTTTATATCCCTGCAACAATTAATTGTTCTTTCAAATCTTTTGCTTCAGTCTCAGTTAATCCGGTGATCTCAGTTTTTACACTCCCTCTATCTTCTTCAGTTAAAATAATATTATACAAAACTGGATGCTTTTGATATTGCACTTTTTTAACTTTTATTTTTCTATCATTTCCCATCATTAATCCCTCCAACAATCTATGAATGTTTCATTAACATAAGTTTCTTCAAACATTTTGTACCAATAATATGCTTCTTCAAACCCACAAAAAGCTCTAGGTGCAGATACAAGATCTCCACCATAATCATAAACTAAACAATCAATATAAGGTTTATTACATTTTGGTACAGGCTCTAATGCTACATCATTTTGACAACCAGATTCTCCACAATTATCTTCCTGAGTAAAATATGCAACAGCAAATATTAATAGGAGAGCTCCAGCAATGACTGCACACACAATTATAATGTCTCTTGCCAAATCATTTCTACTACGATTAATTCCTCCTCTAATTGCTTCTGTTAACTCTTCTTGTTTCATTTTTCTTTTTCTCCTTGGTAGTTTTTTAATTCTTTTATTTCTTTATGTAGAACAAAAAGGGATACCAATATACTGATTTATCCATTCTGTAATTTTATTAAACTTTTCTCCAATAGTTATCTTCTTCTCTTTTTTCTTTGCCATACAAAACACACCTCAATACAATAACATACAGATGTCTATGTATTTAAAACTTTCGAATTGGCATCCACTGGACACACTGGACAAGCGCAGATAAGATTTATATAGTTAGACATTATCGACTATTATGGAACCCTCTTGAAATAAAAAGGGAATACCGGGGGCAAAAAAATGAGTAATAAACCAATAAAAAAATATAGTGCAGGAGCAGTATCTGCTTCAGTGTGGGAAAACGAAAATGAAAAGGATGGGAAAAAATATTCTTTCCAAACTGTTTCTTTAGAAAGGTGTTATAAAGACAAAGATAGTAATTGGCAAAATACTAGTTCTTTGAGAGTGGCTGACTTGCCTAAAGCAATGTTAGTTCTACAAAAAGCGTATGAATTTTTAGCAATGAGTAGAGAACATGATGGAAATGTTGTTGCTGAGGAGGTTGTAGAATGAGTGAAGAAAAGAAAGCTACATTGGACCAGATCCCAGGATTTGGTGCTGTGACTGTACAAAAGCTTGTAGAGATGGGTTATGATAACCTTACTGCCATTGCTGCAATGAAACCATCAGAATTAGCTAATGCTAGTGGTGTTACAGAATCTACTGCTAGAAAAGCAATTAAATTTGCTTTAGATTCTTGCGGGATGGATTTCAAAGATTTTGAACAACTTGAAAAGGAAAGGGCAGAGATAATTAAAATTACTACTGGCTCAGAAGTTTTTGATGTGTTGTTAGGGGGCGGTGTTGAAAGTAGATCAATCACTGAGTTCTATGCAGAGTTTGGTGGTGGTAAAACACAATTTGCACATCTCTTGGCAGTTAACTGTTTGAAACGGTTTCCTGATTCTACAGTGGTCTACATTGATAGTGAAGGGTCGTTTAGACCAGAAAGGATTAATCAGTTTGCTGAAGGAGTGAAGTTAGATCCAGAAATAATTAAAAAACAGATTAAAGTTGCTCGAGCATATAATACTGACCATCAAGCAGTCTTGGTAAATAAAGTTCAAGATATGGTTAATGAAGGATTGGATGTTAAAATGCTGATTGTTGATTCATTGACTTCTCATTTTAGGTCTGAGTTTATTGGGCGAGGATCATTAAGTGAACGGCAGCAAAAACTAAACCATCACATGGCAACTTTATCAAAAATAGCTGATGTAAATAATATGGTGGTTTATGTAACTAACCAGGTTATGTCTAGACCAGATACTTTCTTTGGTGATCCTACTGCTGCAATTGGTGGCCACGTTGTTGCGCATGCATCTAAGACCAGGGTTTACTTAAGAAAAGGTAAGAAAGGTTCACGAGTAGCTAAATTAGTTGACAGCCCACATTTACCTGATGGAGAAGTTAATTTCTTAATAGAAGGACAAGGCATCAAAGATTTGTAATTTTTTTTTCTTTCTTTTAATTTTATTAAAAAAAAAGTGACAAGAGATAGTTCCCTTGCCACAAAAGTGAGTTTTTTCAACATAGTAGTCGCCAGACAACTTAATTGAATATAAAAAAAATTAAGAAGTAGGGACAGCTGCCTTCAAAAATTCCCTAGCTTCTTCAAAATTACTCCACTTGCAGGTAAATGTCAAATACCCATTTTCCACAAGGGGAGAGTCCTCACCCACACGATCACACAATATTTCACTTCGAGGATCCATAAACACATACTTAACAAACCACAATTTTGGGTACTCCTTTCTAAGTTCGCCCAAGTCTTTAAATTTGTCAAGAATCACACACCCTTTCCTCAAAGGTATTTCTATCCGCACGGTTGGTTCTAAATTATTTACACACATCTTATTTCCCACCTGATTTAGCTAAATAAGCTACTCTCATTTATAAAACTTTCTCCATTTTAAGACTTTATGTCTAGTTCTTTGTTGAACAACATTTAAATAATAATACCCTCTCACAATATTAAGAGGAAATAACTTATTCTCGCTACCCTCCTTGACAACGGTTTCCTCTTACTTTTTTTATTTTTTATAATCATCTGCCATTCTTTCCAAGTTTGGAAATACAGTTTCTCTTCCTTCTTTTTTTGATTTATATAAAGCACATTGATCATAACAAGTACTGATCTTACAAGACTGGTAAGTCATCTCACACTGTTTACCTTCATTCAAAGGTCTAGCGTAAGGACAACTTTCTCTTTTCATTATATCATCTATTGACATTTTATTATGAAAAATAAAAGTTTATCTCCCCCTAGTTTACCATGTGACTCTAACCGTTTTAATATTCCTCTGCTTCTTCTAATTCTTCTGGAGTAGGTCTTCTACCCATGACTTTTTCATATTCAAACGCTTCTTCTTCCATTCTATCAATTTTACTAAATCTTTCTTCTTCCATTTTGTTTATCCTTGTGAATTTAAATAAGCATCTAAATCTGTTTTTTCACACTTGTCACTTTCATTGATTAAATAAATTATTGGCGTTAAAATATCTTCCTCTTTTTTTTCTTGGAAAGATTTTTCAAAATATTTATCAATTATTTTTCTAATTTTAATTAAAATAATATCTTGCCTTTCAATCATTATCTTTTGTAATCCTTCTTCGTCCATGTTTATCTCTCCTTTGTTTATTTTTCTGTATTATTAGGAAAGCAAATTTTTATTTTTAATTGCTTTTTCTAAAATTTCCATTTTCGAGGGATTATAATATAACCCATATTTTTTTCTTAATTGGTACAATGCTTCTGCCATTTCTCCTACATTTATATTTACCATTACTTTTACCTCTATTTTGTTTATTTAAGCAAAGTCATGTATAATGTATAAAAATATAATGATTTATTTTAATATCTTTTATACCAAATTTATCTTTTATGAACTTTTTAATTTCTTCAATTTGTTCTTTTGATGGTGGTGTTAGTTCTTTTATTTGTAATCCATTGTGTTCTTCATTATTTGATAAGTCAGAGAATTGTTCATATCTTCCAGACACATAAGAGGGTATTCCCACCATACAATAGTCTCCATTCATACCATCTGAAATTACAACTATTCTGTTTGTGTTTTCTTTTCCTTCTTCATCTATAGCTAATGTTTCAAATTTATCAAAGCCACCTGCCTTTTGATAAACTTCTTCTTCAACATTACAACCAATCATTATAATTAATTGTTGATTTACTCCCATTCTATTTTACCTCATTCACTTATTTCTGTGAAATATAATCATATCTCTTAGCCAACCACTTTGCAAATGGTTTATCTGGTTTGGTATGCATTCTTTGATTCCCATTTAATTGTTCTTCATATATTTCTTGCATATCCCAATCTTCTGGTTGGGCTAATTCAATATGTTTTTCTAATATTTTAATTTCTTTCTTTAATTTAATTATCTTTTCTTTATCTTCCATTTTCTTTAACTCATTCGTTTAATTTAGATACTGTGTTGTTTATTATTGCGAATCTTTAAAATCATCACACACAAAACTTTCTTCAACTGCGTAATCATTATATTTTATACAAACCATATAGCTCTCGTTTATAACCCATCTGCTATGAGCACAACTGCCACAACATTTTGCATCTCTATATTTTGGTGGTTTTGGTGTTTCCATTTGTTTCTCTTTGAGAAGTTTTTTCCTTTTTATGTAAATAACTAACTATACCGCAATCATCATACTCTTTTACAAAACCATGAGCTAAGACAATATCTATAAAAGTCAAAAACTGTTCTTTTGATTCGATTTCATCTAAATCAATTACAACATTAAAATCATTCTTTACCATTTTATACCTCTTTTTATTATTTAAATTAAATGAAGGGAAACTTGCGAGGAGTTAAGGTAAAAAACCTAAGGACAAGTAACCCTTTCAACTTCTTTCTCCTTTCGCATTCCCTTCATCTATTTTATTCAAATTAACAATTTCCTTTTCCTTTTCCACCTTTCGGTTTACTAGGTCTTGGACTTCTTGGTCTTGGACCCTTGCCATCTCTATCTGCCATTTTGTTTCACCCCCATTAACGCTTCAAACACAAAACTTTGATATTAACAAAGGGATTAGATAACATAGTATCATTAATCCAATTGCCATTAAAAATGCTATATCTTTGTTTCTCCATTGGCAATATCTCATTCTGTCTTTCATTCCGTTTCTCCATATTAAACAAAATTTACCATTAACTTGTCTAATTCTTTCATTAAATTTGGATTATTATTAATCCATTGTCTTGCCATCCTTGAACCCATCACAGAAGGAAGTTCTATCCACTTAATTCTTTCAACATAGCCAAGTGACTTAAAATCTTTATTTTCTTTGTTATGTTCAAATACTTCTTCTAATATTGGTTTCTTTCCTAGTTCCAAAATAACTCCATGTTTAGGATGTTTCAATAAAGTCATCCATTTAGATAGTTCTACCATTTTAGTCCCCACATTTAACTAATCTGTGTCTCTATGTTTTCTTTCTTCATAATACTCTCTAAGTCTTTTGGTATTTCTCTCAGCTTCTAGAACAATTTCTTCTGTTAATTCTTCACCACTATACCTATTGACTCCTTCTTTGCAACCACCATTACACCATACATAATGTAAAGCATCTAGCTTTAAGTTCTTTTCATGAAGTGTCTTTTCAAGCATTGTAAGTTCCTTTTTTAATTGAGTGATTTTATCCATCGTCTTCTTAGTGTATTCCTTCTCGGTTAATGGTATTGCCTGAGAGATACACTCTTTCTTAATGTCATATATCATTTTCTTTTTACAGGTTGATGTTATTCTTCCACTAATCACCATTTCCATTGATTCTTTCTTTAAGTGTTTTTTAACAGTAACCCAACTAATACCTGTTTTTTTAGATATTTCACTAACAGTCATCTGAATACCATTTGCATATAATGTTCGGATAATTTCCTTATCTATTGCATCTAAATATATTTCCATTTTTAAGCGGCCCTCTTGTACATCTCATGAACTCTTCCAGACAAGTGAGTATGTTCTTCTGCTTTAGCTCTTCTGTAATTGGTTCTTGCTTCATCGTTCATTCTGTAAGTGTTATTTCTATAAGCCATAAGTTTTTGATCAAGTGCAGTTGTTATCCTACTGTCCCAGTCTCTTCTTTTAGCTTCAAGTTTATTTTCAATAGATTTCCTTGCAAACTGGGTTAAATCTCCATAGTATTGTTCTACTACTTCCCTAGGTTCAGGAAGACTATAATCTTGAGC
>Ga0307928_10001459_pt1 | contig 17935 bp, 23 predicted proteins | sample AceLakmetagen232_FD_201815 | JGI IMG/M metagenome (GOLD analysis project Ga0307928, IMG submission 201815) | Saline water microbial communities from Ace Lake, Antarctica - #232 | ecosystem: Environmental > Aquatic > Non-marine Saline and Alkaline > Saline | place: Antarctica: Ace Lake... | reverse complement strand
CATGCTCCGCTTGCTCTCAAAGCAAAAACAATAAAGCTAACTAAATATAGGGCAAAAAGAGCAATGATAAAAATTCCCGACATAATTAAAAGAGCTTTCAAAATAAAATATATTTTAGGCCTCATCTTAACTTGGTCTTTTTCTATTTGTTTGAGAACCTTGTCAGAAATTGATGATTTTTGTGAATCGCTGTTCATAAATGATAATTTATTTTTTGACAAAATGATTTTAGAATTTTTTTCGCTCTCAACATTCTAATTCCAACAGTAGAAACGGGAATATGTAAAATATTTGCAATCTCCTTATAACTCAGCTCTTCAAAATAATATAAAACAAGTGGTTCACGATATTTAGGATCTACTTTATTAAGACATTTATCAATCGCTTGACTTAACTCTTGCTCTTTTGTTTCTTTATCAGCATTTTCTTTGGCAACTAAACGCGGAAACAAAGTATCGGGGTCGAAAAAAGACAACGGTTCTTTTTTCTTTTTTCTAATTGCATTGATAAATTCATTGTGAGCAATGCGATAAAGCCATGAGGAAAACTTTCTTGTTGTATCAAAGCTTCTTATATTAACATATGCCTTTACAAACACCTGCTGGATAAGATCTTCGGTATCTTCGTATCCAAATAAAAATTTTCTAGCATATCGTTTCATTTTCGCTTCATAGCGTTCTACTAATATGCCAAAAGAATCGGTCTCGCCCGACCGGATCATAGATACAATTTCTTCATCTGTTAATTCGTTTGTCGGTTGAGACATATATACCTTCTATAAACTACTACAATAGAATCATTCTTTTATTTCATCGGGCCTTTTTCGCAAAAATTTATTAATAACCTTTTTCCCATATTTATTTATTAACCAAGCCGAGATAACCCCTATAAAAATTCCTGCCAAAATATCTCTAGGATAATGAATTCCCACAAAAACCCTAGATATGCCCATTAAAAAACTAATAAGGAAAAAGAAGATGCCTGCTTTTTTGTTGAAAAAATAAACTATTGTAGAAATAGCAAAGAAAAAAGCAGCATGACCTGAGGGGAAAGAACCCTCTGCCCCGTGCTCTAAAAGAAGATTAACCTGATGTGCAATAAACGGCCGAGAACGATAATATAAAACTCTGATAATATTTGCAATAACTAGTCTAGCTAAAATACCTGAGAGGAAGGCCTGAAAAATCATTATGCTATATTTCTTTTTGCTTTTAAGAAGTAAAAAATTGAAAAGTAAAAGCACCAAAAAATACCCGCTATATTCAGCAAAAAAAATACCAATATTATCGAGAGAATCCCATTTACCAGCGAATTGATTTATTTGTTGAAAAAGATAATAATCTATCATTCTTTTATTCTACTTTTTTTTCCAAAAAAAACAAATTAATCTAAAATAAAAACGCCTTTTGAGCGATTTTGACCTTTCTACCAATTATTTTTAAATCTCTATTAAAAAACCAACACCAACTAAAGTTAATAATCTAGTTTTAAATCTAGTTTTTCCGCAATTTTTTGGATCCATTTCTCGTGCCTATCAACTTTACGACTCAACATAACCATTTCCTGAAAATAATCATCTGCTCGTTTGGCATACGCATCCACAGAGCCCTGAAGATCGGAAAAATTATTCTTCAGTTCTATAATCTCACTCTTAATTTCAACAAATTTCTCGTCTAAATGTTCAATTAGCTCACTATAATCTTTGTCCATATATTTTCATTATATGCCTCTAAAAAATAATGTCAACACGGCTGATTCTAAGTTTAAAATCACCCTCTTTTTTTCATATTCATATTAATCATGCACATTTATCATATCATCTTGATACGATAAAACAATTTATCTATTTCTATGATAACAGTATTAACTCTGCTTTTTTATTAAATTAAATTTCTTCTCTCGATGCCAGCTCTTGATCTCAGATTCTCTGTGCCTCGCTTCCTTTAATGTTGTAAATTCCTCAAAATATTTTAAAATAACTGGCCTACGAATTTTAGTATAATGAGCTCCACACTTTGATTCATTATGTTGTTTTATTCTCTTTGCTAAATTATTCGTACAACCTACATAAAAAGATTTATCGGAACATTCAAGAATGTAAGTATAATATGACATGATTTAATAATTGCACACTTCTGCCTCACAGCTCTGAGGAGCGGAAACGACGAAGAGCTGCGGGGCCAGGGCTCGAACCTGGAAGTCTCCTACTCCAAAGGTAGGCGTGTTACCAATTACACCACCCCGCAAAATAATTATTATCTATCACTTATCGTTTATCACTTATCTCCTATTGTTTCAAGTATTGCCAGCTCTATTGGCAATTGGGGAATTGAAGCATATTTTATCTTATTCTGAGCATCCAGAAAAAACCTTAATGCTCTGCGAATATCATTTGCTTTTAAATCTTTTACTTGAGATTTCAACTGTTCTTTCACTTCTTGGGTTAAATTATGAAATATTGGATTTTCCAAATCAGGGCTAATCGTTAAAATCAATGCTTGGCGCAGATAATTAATAATAGCTTTAGCAAACTCCAAAGGATCAACTCCGTTTTCTATCGCTTGATTAAGAAAATTGATTGCTGGTCCGCTCTTTTTCTTAAAAATCAAATCAATCAATTTCGCTACCAAAGAAACATCTATTACTCCAAGTAAGTCCTTAATCTCTTCAGCTGTTATTAATTTATTGCCTGTTGTCTGACTGAAACTTAAGCATTGGTCGAGTAAGACCTCTGCGTTTCTCATGGCTCCTTCAGAATTCATAGCAATTAATTCAAGAGCTGGTTTTTCAATCTTTATTTTCTCCTGTTTGGAAATCCATTCTAATCTTTTGGTTATCTCCGGAAGTGTCAGTTTTCTAAAATCAAATCTCTGGCAACGAGAAATGATAGTTGGAATCATTTTGTGTGCTTCTGTGGTTGCCAGAATAAAGACAACAAAAGAAGGCGGCTCTTCTAGAATCTTCAGCAAAGCATTAGCCGCATCTCTGGAAAGTTGATGGCTTTCATCAATAATAAAGACCTTATATTTTAAACGAGTAGGACTAAATCTTATTCCTTCTTTTAATTCCCGTATATCGTCTATCCCTCTGTTTGAAGCGGCGTCAATTTCTAATATATCAATGGCTCTCCCTTTGTTTATCTCTAAACAAGAAGGGCACTTATTACAAGGCTCTCCTCCTTTAGGATTCTCACAATTGATTCTCTTTGCCAAAAGTCGGGCAATGGTTGTTTTCCCAGAACCCTTTGGACCAGAAAAAAAGTAGGAATGCGAAAGCATATCATTAACAATAGCGTTAGTGATTGTTTGAACAATATGCTCTTGGCCAACAACTTCAGAAAATGTCTTTGGCCTATATTTTCGATATAATACAAGATTAGCCATAAAAAATTATTATTGACTATTTATTATTGATTATTTTTTGAATACAATAAATTTATAACCGATAAAATTCCACGCCATTGCGCAAAAAGCAGCTATTACAGCTCCAAGCATTCCCCAAACATTGGCACTAAGTCCGAACTTTGGTCCCAACATGTTTACTACAAAAGAAGCAGCTCCTACATTAATCCCGAATCCAATACCACTAACCACTAAAAACTGCAAAAATTCTTTCTTGGCTCCTTGGGATTCTTTCTTCTGAAATGTCCAATGTTTATTCCAAAAATAAGAATTAGTCGTAGCACCTATAAAACCAATCCCTTTAAATAAAGAATAAGCCAAACCGCTAGTAATTCCCGAAACAGCCATTAGAATACTTAGTATGCCCAAATCAATAAAGGTATTAAGTGCGCCAGTCAACCCGAATTTGGCTAATTGAAAAATAAAGAGAAACTTCTTACCTAAAATATAAGCTACCCAGAAACAAAATAGAGTAATAAAGGGAAAAATAATTGGCAATGCCCAGTTGAGCCAATTCATCCCCTCGATATCCATATTCCTTAGAATGGTTAATCCGAACAAGGCAATTGCTTCGCCTATAAAAAGAACAATAAATATATCTTTCTTTTTCATGTTTAAAGTAGATTAATTATAAACTATTCTTATACTATCAAATTTGAGTAAAAAAGCAAAATATACTAGAATAAAACTATGCTTAAAGTATATAATTCTCTTAGTAAGAAAAAAGAAATATTCAAACCCTTAAAAGATAAAAAGGTCGGTTTTTATGTCTGCGGACCTACGGTTTACGGACCCGGGCACATTGGGCACGCCCGTACATATGTTGCTTTTGATATTATTAAACGATATTTAGAATATAAAGGATACAAAGTAAAATTTGTAATGAATATTACAGATGTCCACGATGATATTATAAGCGCAGCTATTAAAGAAAAAACTGATATTTTTACTTTGGGAAACAAATATACAAAACTTTTCCTAGAAGAACAGGAAAAATTAGGAATCAAAAAAGCTGATGTTTATCCAAGGGTTACTGAACACGTTGAAGAGATTATAGAATTTATTCAAGAATTAGAAAAAAAAGGTTTTGCCTATAAAAGCAATGGATCTGTCTATTTTGATGTTGCTAAATTCAAAAATTACGGCAAGCTTTGCGGAATAAAACTTGAACAAGCAAAAATATGCACTAGGGTTCAAACAGATAAATATGAAAAAAAAGAGGCCTGCGATTTTGTTTTATGGAAAAAAACAAAACTAGGAGAACCGTTTTGGGAAAGCCCATGGGGTAAGGGCAGGCCGGGCTGGCATATTGAATGTTCTGTAATGAGTAAAAAACATTTAGGAGAACAGATTGATATACACGGGGGAGCAAAAGATTTAAAATTTCCTCATCATGAAAATGAAATCGCTCAATCAGAGGCAATCAGTGGCAAACCATTTGTAAAATATTGGCTCCACGCAGGACTTTTGACTATAAATAAACAAAAAATGTCAAAATCGCTTGGCAACTATATTGAAATAGCAGATGTGTTAAAAAAATGGGAACCAAGAATAATCCGAATGTTTGTTGCCTCAAGCCATTATCAAAGCAATTTGGATTGGTCAGAAAAAAATCTTTTTCAGGCGAAAAAAAAATTAGAACGAATTGATGAATTTGTAGACAAACTAAAATCTCAAAGCGCGAAACGCAAAACAATAGCCGAAAGTGCAAAATTGGTTTTGCAAACTCAAAGACAATTTGAAGAAGTAATGGACGATAACTTTAATACTCCCGAAGCACTGGCAGTTGTTTTTGAATTAATTCGCACAACCAATCCCCGTCTAGATAAAAATCAAATTAGTAAAACTCAAGCAAAAGAAATCTTAGTTTTTTTTAAAGAAATTGATAAAATCTTTAATTTCATTTTTCCAGCTCAAAAAGAAAAAATCCCTCAAACAATAAAGGATTTTGTTGAAAAACGAGAACAATTACGTAAACAAAAAAAATGGGCAGAATCTGATAATATCAGAAAAGAAATATCTCGATTGGGTTTCGAAATAAAAGACACAGCAATTGGCACTCAAATCAAAAAGAAACAGGGACAATAAATCATCCCTATTCATTGAAAACCTAGTCAAGGATACCTTGAATAATCTCTTCGGTTGCGATATCCCATACAATGATTTTGCCTTCCTTTTCGAAGATCTGTTGGGTCAACTGCTTCAGCGGAAGACCAGTTGTTCTCTAATCGCGTTTCCGCAACTCTTCTCTCAATGCTTGATCGTTCAGAGTCTTGTATAGTTTGCTCATCTCCTTCTTTCATCGCCCCAAGCAACTCTCCTGGTTCGAGCTTAAGAACACTATAAAGCACTCCATTCCTATACTCCTTGGTAGCACGTTTAGTCATTTGAATGACCTCCTTTGTTCTTATGACTAAATCTAACAACTTCCCATTAAGAAGTCAAATAAAATCACAACAAGGACTGTCCTCCGACAGATAAATTGTGTAGATGTTTAATATCTACACAATCTAAATTAAAAAAATAAGTGGGGACGATATGGGTCGTCCCCTTTTCGCATGAAATCGCTATGAACGAAAACTAAATCGTAGATTGCTTTCTTCCGTCCATTTTTCTCCATCCTTGAAAAACTCACGAATACTTTTGACTTCTTGCATGATGGACGTTTGAGCCTTCTCCCGTTCAACAATAATCGTTTCGTAAGTTCTGCCCTCAATGCATCGTGGCATAACCCTGTGCAGAATAAACAACTCCTCGTTATCTAATTTTGTGTCATCGCCTACAATGCGGACGAGGGCCGAAAATGGATTGGGTTGCTCTGGTAAAAATCTCCTCTCACACACCTCTCCATGCAACATAATAATTAGCCTCCTTATTGCGCTTAATTATATTTTTATCATAGCATATCAATAGTACTCTTGTCAACTATACTTGCCAAAGTTGACAAATTGAGTAGAATGAAATTGATGAACAAGAATCAATCAATGAATCAGGCATTGCCTGATAAAATGCCTCCTCAAAATATAGAAGCAGAAAAAAGCTTACTAGGTGGTTTGATGATTAATAAGGACACAATTGTAAAAGTTGTAGATTTTTTAGAATCTAAAGATTTCTATAAAAACAATCATCAGATTATCTACGCAGGAATGCGAGAATTATTTGAACGAGGTGAAATAATTGATTTTCTTTCTCTCTCTTCTCGACTTAAAGAAAAAGAACAACTGGACACAATCGGTGGCAAGGCCTATTTAACAGAATTGATTAATTCTGTACCAAATGCCCTGCATGTTCTTGATTATGCTAAAATTGTCCAGAAAAAAAGAATTCTCCGAGATTTAATCCAATCATCTTACGAAATCGGTCAGATGGGTTTTAATGAAAAAGAAGATGTGGATGTTTTATTAGATAAGGCAGAAAGTAAAATTTTTAGCATCGCTCAGCATTCGCTTTCTCAACAATTCACTCCTATCAAAAAAGAACTGGAAGGAGCATTTGAAAGAATCGATAATTTATCCAAACATAAAGGCACGATGCGTGGTGTGCCGACTGGATTTACTGATTTAGATAAAATTCTTTCCGGGCTTCAAAAATCAGATCTAGTAATTTTAGCTGCCAGACCGTCAATCGGAAAAAGTGGTTTAGCTCTAGATGTTGTGAGACATATTGGCGTCCACGAAAATTTACCAGTGGGACTTTTTAGTTTAGAAATGTCTAAAGATCAAGTCGTAGACAGATTAATCGCCAGCGAATCAAATGTTGATCTCTGGAAATTAAGGACAGGAACGCTTTCTTCTAGCGTAGAAGATAATGACTTTGAAAAAATCCAACACGCCTTAGGCATTTTATCCGAAGCTCCTATTTTTATAGACGATACTGCTGGAGCAAATATAATGCAAATGAGAGCTATGGCGAGACGACTCCAGGCTCAACACGGTTTATCTCTCTTAGTCGTTGACTATCTTCAATTGATGGAGCCAAGAAGTACTAATATGGGATTAGTAGAACAAATGACTGAAATTTCGCGCTCATTAAAGGGCTTAGCGAGAGAACTAAGTATTCCTGTTTTAGCTCTATCACAACTCTCAAGAGCAGTAGAACAAAGAACCCCCTCAATACCACGATTATCTGATCTTCGCCAGACGGGTGCATTAGAACAAGATGCGGATGTGGTTTTATTTATCTATAGAGAAGATAAATATAGAGAAAATACGGCAAGAAAAAATATTGCTGATATTTTAATAGCTAAACACAGAAATGGTCCAGTAGGAAAAATTGAATTGTATTTTGACGAACAACGAGCAAGTTTTAAAAACTTGGAGAAAAGAGAATTACAAGAGGAAGAAGATGCAGTTATCTTAGAAGAAGATTTCTCACCTTAAAATAACTATTTTCTTATAAGCAACAAAAAATCCGTAATTACGGATTTTTTATTGCAAACTGAGCAAAACAAAATTATTATTCTAAAATATCTTTCATCTCAACTAGCGTATATTTCTGACGATGTCCTTTCTTAACGTTATATCTCTTTTTGGCTTTATGTTTAAAAATAATAACTTTTTTTCCTTTTCCATGTTCTAAAATCTCTGCCTTAACCTTGGCTCCCTTGACAAAAGGATCTCCAATCTGAAGTTTTTTATTTTTATCCAAAAGTAAAACTTGATTAAAGATTACTTCTTTACCTACTTCTTTATCCAGTTTTTCAATTTTTATCTTATCTCCAGGAGAAACCATATATTGTTTACCTCCTGTCTTGATTACAGCTAACATAATTTTTAATTATTTTTTAATTATTCATTATCCTTTACTTCTGGCAATTGTTTTTTTGATTCCGAAGAACCCAATAGTTGTTCTACCCGATTTCCGAATAAAGAAAGCCTTTTTTCAGAATTGTCATAAGAAGAAACAGCATTTTTCAAATGGCTCCCTAGTTTTCTAAAACCATCTGCTAGCTTAGTAGAATCCCGTTGAACTCTCTCTAATCGTTTCAAAATCTGTGCTGTCTGTTGAGAAACTTGAACATCTTTATACCAATGCTCAATAGCTCGCAGGGCTAGAAAAATCGTATTAGGAGATGTGAGGATAATTTTTTTGGAACGCGCATAATCTCCTATATCAAACTCTCTTATCATGTTTATTTCATAATAAACAGCTTCAGCTGGAATATACATTATAGCAAAATCTATAGTGTTCTCTGATGGTAAAATATACTTTGAAGCAATCTCTTGTATCCTTTTTTTGGTATCCTCAATAAATTTTTTGCGAAATTCTTTCTTGTCAATCTCTGATTCACTTTCTACCATTTTGCGGAAATTATCAAAAGAAAATTTAGCATCAATAGGAATTAATTTTTTGTTAGGAAGCTTTAGGACCGCATCCACTTGTTCTCCTGAAGAAAACAGATATTGAATTTGGTAAAGTTCCTTTGGAAAATATTCTCCTAAAATATGATCTAAACTTGCCTCCCCCCATTGGCCACGAATCTTTGGGGACTTAAAAAATTCTTGAAACGAAGAAATGCCTTTCATCACTTCCTGAACCTGTTTCATATCTTCTTTTATCTGAACTGTTTCTTTTGTAAAAGAAGAAATCTGTTGATTCATTGCCTTTGAAGTTCCGTCAACGCTTCCTCGGATTTCCTTCAATTGTCCGATCATTAAATCAGTTAACCGCCTTTCTAAATCCTTGATTGCTCCTGTTTGTGTTTCATCTATTTTTGATTTCTTGCGAGTTAAAATAAAAACCGATATCATTCCTGCTCCAACAATTATTAGCACAATGATAATAAATAAAAAATCACTCATCTCTTTGAATTAATGTTGATATGTTAACATTCTAAAACCCAAAAATCAAGCGTCTTTCCCGATTGTGGAAAGAAAAAAGAATGCGCGGTTCCGTAGAACCACGCATATTCTCTACATATTACTTTATGCCTAGATATATTAAGATCGAACCCACTGTCAAACAGAAACCTAGGGCAATCCCTTTGATCATCCGAGACCTTAGCCAATCGCATCCTTCTTTGAGAAAGAAACAATTTATAAGTCCCATTACTATAATAGCTATACCTAGAACAATGCCAAAAACTTTCATTCTCTCACCTCCTGTTATGTGGAGTAAAGAGGTTCCCCGTTGTACTTTATTTCTATAATTTGAATAAAGCCAAGAGAAGGATACCCTGCGAGTTTGACAAAATTTGGATCAAATCGTTCTAATGTTCCAACCGCCGTTGAATTTACGTGACCAATACTATAGATTACCGAGATATTCTCGCCCTTAATTCTCTCCATTTCTTTTTGCAATGAAGCCCAATCACGTGTTGTCATTCCTACCTCCTTATATAATTGTTAATCTACGGTGGCCCCAAGGGGAATCGAACCCCTATTACCGGCGTGAGAGGCCAGCGTCCTAAGCCGTTAGACGACAGGGCCGAATTTTTCTATGTTACCACAAATTTCAAAAAAAGCAAATCATTATATCCCGACTCATGTCCCCTCCAGGACAATTTTAATCAAACTCTCTACTGGGAGGGATTTGATAATAATCAAGGATATATTTACCTAATTCTTGGAAAATATAAATAGCTGATTCGCTAGCCGTTCTTGTGATTGGATTGTCTAACTTTACAATAATTACAAATTCTGGATTAAAAGCAGGAGTAAATCCAACAAAACTCTGCCACGTTTTGTCGCTATATCCAGATTGATTTATTCCCATGCTAGAATAGGATATTAAAGATGTTCCTGTTTTCCCAGCAACATAATAACCAGGAATGCGAGCCGGCTTACCATAACCATTTTCAGTAACTGAAACTAACATTTTCGTAACATCAAGAGCTGTCTGGGGTAAAATAATTTGCAGGGAATTATCCTCTTCTTGTGTCTTCTCTATATCTCCATTTTCCATAATAGCTTCGACTATATAAGGCTGAACCAATGTTCCCTTATTAGCAATGGTGCTATAAATCCTAATCATTTGGAGAAGAGTCATTTCGATTCCATGACCAAAAGAAGCAGTAGCAAAATTAATATCCCAACCTTTTTTAAATTCTTTATTATCTGAATATGTCTCGCCCTGTAATGTAATGTTGGTTTTTTCAAAAAGGCCAAAACGAGTTAAGTAATCTGAAAAAACATCATTAGACATTTTTGATTGGGCGAATACTGCTCCAGTATTAATTGATTTTTCTAAAACCTCTGTCATTGTTCTTTTTCCCCAAATTCTATTATCATAATTAGAAATTTCTTTATCTCGGATTTTTACATATCCCTTGTCAATATAAGTGGTCTCTGGCGTGATTTTACCTTCGTTTAGTGCCGAAGCCATAGTTACTGCCTTAAAAACAGAACCTGGTTCGTAGAGGGCTTGGATTGCTTTATTCTGGAAGATCTCAACGTCTTTTTCATCGGCGTAACTTTGATATTCGTTAGGATTAAAATTTGGATAATCAACAAGAGCTAAAATTCTACCACTAGATGGATTAAGAACAATAATTTGCGCTGTTTCATAGCCAAAACTAACAGCGAATCCTTTAAGCAAGGACTCTGCCTGTGTTTGAATATTTTTATCAATAGTTAGAACAATGTCCGCACCCTTGATTGAACCATTACTGTCTCCTCCTAAAAAACGTCCGAAAGGACCGTAAGCGATTTTCTGCCAACCTTCTTTGCCTGTTAAAACATCATTCCAATAACCTTCTATGCCATATTGTCCTTTGGCGTTTTTATTAACAAAACCAAGGACATCTGAGGCTAAATCATTATAGGGATAATAGCGGAGACGCTCTTCCTCTAAAAAAACGCCTTCTAGATTGAGCTCAATAATTTTATCTGCTTCTTCTGAACTAATTTTTCTCTTGACCAATAAAAAAAGACTATCTTTATTGTCTTTGAGCTTTTCTAAAAATTCTACTTCATTAATATCTAAAATGGGAGCTATCGACTCTACTAGCCCCTCCTTGTTACTAACCATTTTAGGAGAAACATAGCAAAATTGGCAACCCTTATTTGTGGCTGCCAAAACTAATTTATCTTTATCATATAAAAAGATTTCTCCTCTTTGCCCGGAAATTGGTTGAAAAATCTCCTGCTGTCCATTGGCTAGCGCTCTATAAAATTCACCTTTAATGACTTGAAGAAAAACTAAACGGCTAATAATAATTGCCCCAAAAAGGAAAATCGCAAAATAGATAAAATTTATTCTAGAAAACTTCATTGCTCCGCTAATACAGTACTCTCAATTACGTTAATATAACGAACTTTATCTATTTTTTCAAAATTCAAATTTTGAGCGAGTTGAGCTAACTCTGATGTTTCTCCTAAAGATAATAAAAAAACATGTCCGTTATCTTCTCCCGAAAATTCTGATAACGCCCTTTGTGAAGAAAAGACAAATTCAGATCTTTGAGCCAAGAGTTGGGTTTGAAAAATCAGCACACCGATTAAACTAACAGTTAAAAGAATAGACAAAGTCCAGAAAACTTTTAAATTTATTTTAAAATGTACCCTAGCTAGTTTGTGCGTTTTGTGTTTCATATTGTTACATATTAAACGATCTTCTGAACTATTCTTAATTTTGCCGATCTTGAACGAATATTAATTTTTATTTCTTCTTCTGTCGGAACGATTGGTTTTTTAGTCAATACTTTCAAAATATTAATTTCCTGTCCCCTTTTGAAAAATCTTTTTACCTCTCTATCTTCCAAAGAATGAAAAGAAATAATTGCTAATCGTCCATCCTTTGCCAAAACTTCTGTTGCCTGGACAAGCACTGTTTTAAGATTTTCTATTTCTGAATTAACTACAGTTCTTATAGCCTGAAATGTTTTTGTGGCTGGATGTAATTTCTTTTTCTTAAACCAAGGCGGAAGAGCCTTCCATGTCGCTTCAAGTAAATCAAACGTGGTTCTAATTGGTTTAATTTCTCTTTGCTTAACTATTTTTTTAGCAATATTTTTAGCGAACCTTTCTTCACCATACTGTTTCAAAATTCTTTCTAATTCCTCTTCTGGATAAGTGTTGACTATTTCGAAAGCAGTTAAAGGATTATTTTTAGGGTCATATCGCATATCTAATTGCTCATCTTTTTTGAAGGAAAATCCCCTCCCACTTTCTTCGAAATGCCAACTAGATAAACCCAAATCTACTAAAATTCCATTTACTGGACCAAATTTATAATCCTCAACAATTTTCTTAAGATTAGTATATGAATCATTGACCAATGTTAGTCTATCTGAAAATTCAAAATCTTTTTTTGTCTGGAATATTTTATAAAGCTCTGGATCTGTTTCAATGCCAAGCAATTTTCCGTTAGATCCTATTTTCTCTAAAATCTTGCTCGCATGCCCACCTTGACCAAAAGTACAATCAATAAAATTTGCACCTTGCTTTGGTTGAAGATATTCTAAAACTTCTTTTGTTAAAACGGGTATATGAACCATTTTTTTAAAACCCAACTTCCGCTAACCGTTCAGCCATATCTTCCACCCCTTTCCCTTTCTCGGCTTTTTGGGTATAATTTTTCCATTGAACTTCGTCCCAAATTTCTATCCTGTTAGAAATGCCAGCAATAATTGTTTTCTTTTTTAAGCCAGCGTGTTTTTTTAAATAATCTGGAATTAATATTCTTCCTAAAGAATCGATTGTTACTTCTGATGCTCCTGCAAGCATAAAGCGAGAAAAACCTCGAGCATCAGATTTTTCGAATTGAAAATTACTTAATCTCTTGGCTAATTTTTCCCATTCTTTTTCTGAAAAAAGAAAAAGACAGTTGTCCAATCCCTTGGTAATAACTGCCTTTTTGCCTAAAAATTTTCTAAACTTGGCTGGTATTCCCAGTCGTCTTTTAGTGTCTAATGAGTATGTATATTCGCCTATAAACATAATTTCGTATATTTTGAGTTATCCACAGTTTGCTTAAGTTATCCCCACCTTTATCCACAACCCCTCACAACATCTTCTTTATACCCCACCACAATACACTCGTCAACCACTTCATCTGTGGATAACTTATAATCATATTTTTCGCTATTGACATTAGTTAAAATTATGATATGCTTTGTTTACCCTAAGGGAGGTGCAGAATGCTTTCTGAAAAATGTGAAAAGGTAGAAACTCTAGATGGATGGATGTACGTCGGATGTAATGTTTTCCGCATTCTCATTAAGAATGCGGGTGGTGATGCAGGTGGTAATAGAATGAAATTCTTTTACGCTTTGGCGAAAGAGGGTTTGAAGGTAATATCTCACCCAGGTGATGAATATATCGCCGTGGACATAGCCGATTGAAGCATTTTATACCGTTCCGGGAACCCCACAAAGGTTCCCGGCTTATTTTTTTATTGATTCCATTATTCATTGATGCCGTTACTCGGCTACGGACAAAAAAACAGCCAATTGAAATTGCCTGTTGAAAAATCAAATTTAAATATTTTTAAACTTTTTGCCTTAGCTTCTCGTAATCTTTAATTGAAAGTTCAATATCTCTCAAAATCTCTTTTAAAACACCGATGCTCAAGTATTCGTTGCCGTGAATTGGCACTGTTGCTGTTTTTTTGGTTTGTGGATTAAAGAAAAAATGATGACTTCCCTTAGTACGTATTTCCTGGAAACCAAGATACAAGAGTATTTTAACCATCTTTCTTGCTGGAAGAAGATTGAGTCGAGCCATAAAATTTATCTGCTAAATTCTAACTGCTGTACGCCAATAAATTTATTCTGTTTGACTCTTTTCTGAAAAATCTCCTTTTCAACTTCCAAGCAAAGAGCAACTACTTCCTCAAGTCGTTTATAAAGTTCTGGCAAGTTCTTAGCTTGAGTATAACAACTTCTCAAAGCAGGAACTTTGCCGATATAATAACCTCTTTCATCTTTTTCAATAATAACAGAAAAATTATAAATTTTCTTGCGACTAATTTTTGTCATATTATAAATAATAATCCATAGAAAGGTAGAAGTCAAGACGCAAAGAAAACCGACTCCCTGATGAAGTCGGTTTTCTATTCAGATTTTAATTTCATCCACCCCGACCCGTCCTCACAGAGAGGACGGGTCAAAGGACTCAAAGTATCATTTATTTAATTTAGGCAAACTGTGTTGCCTTTTTCTTTCTGGTAAAATAGTAAGTAATCATACCAAGAATAACCGTTAACACTAGAATAAATAACATTACTAACCAGAAAGCCAAGCTTCCGATTACTCCAACAATTTGTCCGAAAATCGTTCCAGCGGCAGCCACTCCAATCGCATTTCTAAAAACTTCAATTCCAACACTATCGCTAACTAATTCGTCTTCATAATAAACAGTACTAATACTATTTAAGTAGACAGTGTCCGAATTAAACTCTCTTGGATCAGCAACTTTGGCATCAAAGGTAACAAATTTTGATTGTCCTTGAGAGATACTGCCTAAATTAAGATCAGCTAAAATATTACCAACAAATGGAGTACCATTCACTTTCAAATTACCTTGATAGATTAAACCATCTGGCAAAACATTTCGAACTCTTACTCCATCAATGGTGTCCTCTCCCGAGGAGGCAACAATAATCATAACTGAAAATTCGCCGTCTGGGTTTAAACTAATATTCTTCTGCCAATCAGTGTCAATTCCTATCTCTTTGACTAGACCAGAGATAGCAATGCCTTGCGCCACGGGAAATTTAACATCAACTGGACAAGAACAAAAATCCTCATCACAATTAGCTATTCCATCTCCACAGTGTTCACAAGATTCACAATAATCAATAGATTCTTTACTACAAGTTGAACCATCACATTTTAAGTCGTGATAACATTTTCCCGTCTCGCACCTATCTAGGGTGCATGAATTACTGTCTTCGCAATCCATATATTTGTTTAACCTTATTCCTGAAGGATTAAACCAATAAATATCGTTATCGTAACATTGTTTAGTATTATAGACAGGAGTATATACACAACTAGAACTATAGTTGCAAGTTGAATCACCAACAGAACATTTTTCCGTATTAGAACAATGGTCAGTTACTGTCCAAGAACTCCAATTTCTCCAACTACCCCAGTTCCCATCACAATCAGAATCGTCTCCAGAACAATATCTAAATTTGATTTTTGTTCTTTTCCCTGTATCAGCTCCGCAACCAGTCCCCCATGGACAAGCATATTCAGTCTGGGTATATGAATTACAAACCTTGTCAGAATCTTTGTAATGACAACCATCACAACAAGAACCAGACGTACATTCGCAATCATTAATACATTTTCCATTTTTACAAGTTTCGTCACTGTCACATCGTTCTACTAATTTCTTTTCCGTATTACTATTATTGAAACAGGAGTTATTTGAACAACCCTTATCATAATAGGTTCTTCTTTTATAGACATCGCCCCCGGAACAATAATTAGAACTCCAGGAACTAGAATAATCAGATCCGCACTCTTCATATTTATTTTGTCTATTGTTATTGAAATCATACCAATATAAATCATTGTTATAGCATTGCTTGTAATCAGGCTCATCGTATCCTCCACAGGAATAATCATAATAACAATTATAATCACATATGCCTCCCGAGCAACGCCAGATCGGCCTCTCGTTGTTATCACAACTTCCATATCCGCAATAAGTGGCACCGTTACAGCTTTGTGCAAAGGACCATTCTAAACAGGAGTCTGAATCATAATTCCCACAAGTCTGTCTAGATGTATTATTGTAACATTTCACTTGTCCTGAATAAGTGCATTCGTTCTGACAACTGGAACCGCAATCTTGAGAACAATTAGATTGATTCTCTCCACATTCTGAATTGCAAGTACCGTCCCCACAAGAATAACAAGTTGAATGGCATTGTGTATCATTGTGCGAGCAAATACCTCCCGAGCAAGAATAATCTCTCCAAATAGTACCTGTGCAAGTATCAGCACCACAACTATTTGCAGAAGACCATTCTAGACAAGAGTCGGAATCATAGTTTCCACAGGTTTTGTAATGAGTAGAATCAGCACAAGTCTTTTGACCAGTATATGAACATTGGTTTGTACAGCTCGGGTGAGATGATATGATGTAACTATCATTATCCTCATCATCGCCGCCATCATCATTACAGCCAGGACAGTCTCCCCAAGACCAAGCATCAACAAAGGAAACAACAGTGAAATTGATTAAGAAAACTAAACTTAAAATTAGAGCCATTATCGGTAATGCCCTTTTCTTTTTTTGAGATGTATATAATTCTGAATTCATTTTTTTAATTATTTTTTAATTATAAGAATTTATATTTAAACTAATTTATATAATTAATCAAATTATAGTATATAAAAATTGAGTGTCCCTGTTGTAATCTTGTTAAGCCACAACAGGGACTCTCTTTGTTATGGAAATACTGCTAATCTGACTCTTCTATCTTTTGTGATTTTCGTGAAGACGCCTTCTGCAGTCATTCGATAGACTACTAATTGACCGTATTCCCGGAAGACTATCACAGCATAGATGTATGGTGAGATTTTCCTGTCGCGTTCGGCTATTCCACAAGCCAGCTCTCGCCAAGGACTTAGTGCCAATACAGCATCAAACATTCTCATTATTTGATGGTCTTCAAGGCCCTGCACATCATGTTTCATGGTATCATAGAACCATGAACGCAACTCCTGGAAGTTCTCCATAGAAACCAATTTGAGAACTTCACTACGGTAATGCGTTAGACCACAGTTGCTACAATTTGCCTCTCTAAAATACTTACATCCCACGAGCCTATTAAGCTCGCTCTCCGAAACTTGACCCACATAAACTGGTGCAGGCATATTAGTAACCGATTTAATCTTTCCCTGACCATACGCCTGACAGGTTATCGAAAGACATCCTGCAAGAACCAACAACGACATCAATACAACCAAACTTTTCCTTTGCATCATCACTCACCCCTTTATCAGATTTTTAAAACTAAAACGAACCAATCACACTCTAACAACTTTTCTCGAGTTTGTCAAGTATTTCAGGTAATGTATACACACATATGGCACTTTCTGCTAGTCTAGGGGCATATGAAAACTATGCCAAAAAATACACAAGAAGAGCGTTATCGTTGGATAAGTCCTATCTTGGATAAAGATATTACCATTAGGTCGATGGCCAAAGCGTGTCCCTTCTCAGAGAGAACGGATTAATAGGACTATCTACTAGATCTACAAGACCCAGAACTAACCCCATGGAAACACCCATACGCATTAAGGAAAGAATAATTGAATTGAGAAAACAAGAAAATTGTTGTGCCAGGAAGTTATCTTGGAAGCTGGAAAAAGAAGGAATTAATATCCATTATCAAACTATTCAGAAAATAATCAGGAAAGAAGGATTGACAAAGAAATACAGAACAAGGAAGATAAAGTATAAATATATTAAAGTCCCCCTAAGGATTGGTGAATTGGTGGAGATAGATGTTAAGTGGGTGCCAGACAGGATAGACGGCAAGAGATACTATCAGTTCACTGCTATTGATTGTGCTTCCAGGTGGAGATATCTTAAAGTATATGATGATATTGGAAATGGTTCTGCAATTAACTT
>Ga0307928_10001458_pt1 | contig 17944 bp, 35 predicted proteins | sample AceLakmetagen232_FD_201815 | JGI IMG/M metagenome (GOLD analysis project Ga0307928, IMG submission 201815) | Saline water microbial communities from Ace Lake, Antarctica - #232 | ecosystem: Environmental > Aquatic > Non-marine Saline and Alkaline > Saline | place: Antarctica: Ace Lake... | reverse complement strand
AAAGTAAAACAGAAGGATATATTCCTAAGGGCGGATATTATAATCCAAAGACGGGGGTTTTTACTTCACAAACAGGACAACAAAGTTCTATGGCTTCAGCTCCACCGGGAGCAACTGTTCCTTTTCAAGCATTTCAAAAACAACAAACACAGCCAAGTGCGGCAGGTAAAAGTGCGGCAGGTGGAACTTCTGGTGGTGGTTCTTACAATCCTGATACTAAATTATATACTTCTTCAACAGGTGAACAGTTTTCAACAGCAGTAAAACCTGCTGGAGCAGTAATTGATAAAACTATTACAAAAACTGCTCCTACTGCGGCTGGAAAAACTGCAAGTGGAACCACTACTGTAGGAAAAACTGCTTCACCATTTCCTGAAGGAACAACACCACAACAAATATCCCGTTTATCACAGGTTTCACAGCGTGATGTAGATTATGCTGTTAGTCAAGCTGTTACTAAAGAACAAACCACTTGGGGCGGATTACCACACGAAGAATTTCAAGAACGAAAAGTCCAAAGAGAAGCAGAATTAACATCACAATATGAAACTGCAATAGAAACTGCTAAACAGGTAAAAGCTGGAACATATGAAGAACCTATTTATGAGGAACAAATTCAAGAAGCTCCTCAATATGAACAACAAGGAATAATAACATATACAGGCTTCCAAACTGAAACTCCATTTCAATTACCTATTTCACAACCATCAATTTCACAACCATCAATAATAGAACCTATTATACAAACGTCAACAATTCAAACCGATTCTTTACCTTTCTTACCTCCTACCGATAGAACATTATTAACTGGAGAAGATTTACAAGCAATTTATGAGCAAGAGCAAGAGGAAAAAGAACGAAAGGGGTGGCTTGGTTGGGGTGAATTAATTGAATCAGCAATTATAGAACCAATACAAAAAGGTGTAGAATCTGTATATGATATAATAAAACCAGAAGAAACTTATGTTGTAGAAGAAAAATATGCGGCAGGACAACCTGCTGGTTATATTGTTGGCTATGAACCAGCAATGAAAGAAGGTGTTCCTTATCAAAAACCTATTGTAGAATATAGTCCTGTTCTTTTATCACGGACTGAAGAAAGATTAGGTTGGAAACCAGTCCCAACTACTGAATTTGAAAAATCTGCTGCAATAACTAGTCAAGTTGCATCATATTTACCTGGAAGAATGTTAACCACTAAAGAAATTAGAGGGATTGTGAGTGCCGCTCCAGCCTTAGCTTTATTTGCTACAGATATTGGTAGAACAGCAGTTCGTGTTGTTACAAATCCTTTAAGTGCACCAAATATAGTAGGAAAAAAATTAATAGGAATAGGAACAGGATTTTATACCGGAATTGTGGAAAATCCTGAATTATTTGCTACTCAATTCATAGGTTCTGTCGCAATAACTGGAGGTCTTGGTAAAATTATACCTGTAAAATACCAATTATCAACTTATGTAGGAAAAGGTGCAAGATATGTTACTTCAAAACTTCCTGTAAAAATTCAGGTTAAATTTCCTATTAAATTACAAACATTCAAAGGAGAAAGATTATTTGCTGACCAAAAATTAACTAAATATACAAAAACTTATAAACCACCACCTAAATTTTTAAGATGGAAACAAATTTCTGAATATGGTGGCATTCCAGATAGTATGAGAATTACATATAAAGCAGTATATTCAGATGCCCCACCAATAATTAAAACATATTTACGAAGAGTGGCAACTAAACCTGTTCCAAAAACAAAAATTTGGGGTAAACAAATCCTTGATACTGAATTAGTTGTAAAAGGTAAAAAAGGTATTGATGCTTTTGACCCTACTAAAAGAGCATCATTTATATTCAAAGAAAAAACCGGAACTTATGCTACTCCAAAAGATATATTAAGATTAAAAGATATTAGAAAAAGAGTTAGCGGTCATGATGTTCAAAGAATACAGCATATTGTTGATAAAATTGATGACAGCACTATATGGAGAACAAATATTGAAGTTGGTAGAAAATTAAGGATTGAATCTCCACTTATAGAAACAAAATTATCAAGGGCTGTAAAAAGACCAAAAATAGATTTAGGAGAATCACGACCTTTATCAGGACGTAGTGTTACAGAATTAAAATTAGCACTATCTGATGTAGGAAAGGGTGCACAAAGCACAAGATATACTTTAGAATTATTTACAAAAGAAGCTAAAAAAATTCCTTCATTACTTGATGATTCCGGTGGTAGATTAGTTAAATCATCAATGTCTGATTTAGCAAGACAAAAATCATTCAATAAATTCATTAAATCGTTTGAGAAAAAAGCCGCAAAAGAAGTTACTAAAGAAGTAGTTAAAGATTCAAGCACTCCTCAACAACAATTAAGAGATACTGTTACTGTCAGTGACTTACCTATTTTAAAACCTGTTGAAATTTTCCCAGATGTTTTACCACAAACAGCTGTAAACATACCAACAGCAAGATATGCTATTCCATTATTAACACCAAAAAAGAAACTTGAATTTGATTCAGAAGATACATTTAAAGAATATGTTAGAATTTCTGAAAGTGCATCATCACCACTTACAAAGAGTAAATTTGGAACATTAGGTTTACAATCTGAACAATATAAAAGTATAGGTATTGCATGGGCTATACCATCACTTTTATTAAAAGGAACAAAAGCACAAGAAAAATTAGCATTAAAACAAGTTGAAATCACAAAACCTGATGTGAAAATAAAAACTGATACTAAAACAGATATTTTACTTGGACAAAGACAAGCTCAGTTACTTGGACAAAAACAAATGCAAATGCAACAACAAGCTATGCGAACTCTTCTTAGACAAGAAAGTGTTCCATATCGACCATATCCACCAGAAGTTTATGATGTTCCTGAACCTCCACCACCTATTATATATTATGGAGATGATGATAAGAAAAAATCTCGGTTATCTTCACTTCTCGGTTATGATGTATTTATAAAAACCCGTAGAAAAACAGGATTCAGAGAATTTGAAGATATAGGATTTAAAAAGATTAGCAAGAAATCTCTTACAAGAAAATCTGCTCTTGGATTAGGAGCATATAAAACAAGAAGAAGTCCAGCTATGACATTCTTTATTACAAAATCTAAATTACCAGGTATAAAAACTGATTTTGAAGGTATATGGAAATCTGATAAAACAAAATTCCGGAGAATAACTGGCGGTAAAGGAAAATCATATTTTGTTCAAACAAGGGAGTCAGCAATAGGAACACCTGAAGAAATTGAAGCAATTTCATTACTTGGTGCAGAAACAAGAAGAAAATCTGCTTTAGATTTCAAAAGTGTATTATGATAATCTTTATAAATAAAGAAATTGTTAAATTAAAGGAGAATTGATAAAAATGGGTTGGGGTTCAGCAATCGGAACTGTAATTGGCGTAAGTTTAGTTTTGAAATCTATGAAGATGATGGAACAAAAACCAAGTAAAAGAGTAATCAAAACTAAGAAAATTAAAATAAAATGGTGATTTAATGGGTATGAATACATTGCTTAAAGGAACAAAACTTGGATATCAAAATACAGAAAATAAGGATGCTCTTAATAATAAAAAGAAAGTTATAGGAAAAAAGAGTGTTCTCGGTGATAGGAGTGTTTTATAATGTGTAATGCTTTTGGAAGTCAAAGACCGATGGTGAAGAAGGATGATGAAAGTACAAAATGAATTTGATATTTTCGCAAAAAATTTGCGAACTAATATAAAAAATAGATTATGGTTTGGAGATGGTTTTTAATGGGTTGGTTTAGTCGTAAAAAAAGTAGTGAAACACGAACACATAACATTGGGGAAAAAAATCGTCCTCCTAACCCAAAAACTGCTTTGAGTTCACCAGCAGGAAAATGGAGTTCTGTAAGAGGTAGAAAACCACCAACACGAATTGCACGAGCAGTTAGAGGTGCAGGAAGTGGTGCTTCTGCTTGGGCTAGAGCACCAGTTGCTAAAAGAACTACACCGTGGAAAAGTAATGTTTCTTTTAAAAATCCATTCGCAATTAAGCGTCCCGGCGGTGTTATTGAAAAAACTGTAAGAAAAGCAGATGGAAGTAGCACAACAACAAGAAGAACTACTTTTAGAAAGCAAAGGCGATTAAGTGGAAGAGGAACTACTCGAGTTCGCCCTAAAGCACAACTTGCTCTTGGTTCTCGTAATGTAAATCAATATGGCGCTTCTCAACAACGAGGTGTTTCTGTATTTGAAAATGTTAATCCTATGGGACAACCTGATTTAATACAAAAAGCTTATATTCCAGAACCACAACAAGCCAGACCTGCAGAACAATTATCAAGATTTTCTGTTAGAGGAGCAGACCCACAAGAAAGAAAAGATATAAAATCTTTACGAAATCGTGCTGATTACTTACGAAGAAGATATGGTGTTAATGCAAATGTATCATCTACTGAAACTGAAAGGGTAAATCCCCAACAATCACAACCATTAACACAGGAACAAATGGCGTTATTACAAAGAAAAAAAAGTAGTTTAGATTTCCCGAGTGTATTATAAAAGAGGTGGAGAAAAAACCGTGTTGTAAATAAGGTGAATAATTTTATGCAATCAGGACAAGGTCGTGGTGGCGGACGCGGTATACGCGCTGGAATAGCTGGCGCAGGAGGCCGTGGACGTATGGGTGGCTTTGCTGCAGGCCCTGGTGGACAATGTGCTTGTCCACAATGTGGTTATCAAGGAACACATCAAGTCGGTGTGCCTTGTATGCAACAAACATGCCCTAATAAGTGTGGCTCTAAAATGACTAGAGCTTATTAGTATGAAAGTAAAATGACAAGAAAATGATTTTTGCTGGATTATCAATAAATGGAGGTGAAAATTATGCCAAGAGGAGATAGAACAGGACCTGCAGGAATGGGTCCTATGACAGGAAGAGGAGCTGGATTTTGCGCAGGCTTTAATATGCCCGGATTCATGAACCCAACACCATATGGAAGAGGTATGGGGCTTTGGTCGTGGAAGAAAATGAAAAATAAAAGATATTTGAAAATGAAATAAAAAAGAGGTGAAAATAAAATGGCGAAGAAGAAAAAAAGTAAAAGAAAACCACCAAAGATGACAAAGGAAACTATTGAAAAAATACTTGCTAACCCAAAAACTCCAAAACAACTTAAACCTTATTGGAAAAAACGTTTGGAAACAGGAAAATATTCAAAGTAACTTTAATTTTACCTTTTTTTATTTTTTTATTTCATAAAAAATATTTGTTTATTCTGCATTTTCAATCCCCTCAAATATTCGTCTTAATCTCGGTTGAAAAAAATGCCCATTATCTGTTATAAAACAAAACTCTATTTCTGCTATTGCATTTTGTTTTTTAGCTTTTATCTCAAAAAATTGATTAACAAAACCTACACTTGTCCCAGATATACGATTATCATTTTCCAATATAAATGTGCCTTTTTCACTACCTTTTTCCCAATCTACAATTTTTATCTTGGCTTCTTGTAATAATTTAACTTTAAACCAATCATTATCATTTCTTAAAATCAATCCCTCTAAATTATTATTAACAACATATTCCCAACCCTGTTCAATAGTTTTAAATCTTTTCATATCTGTTATGTATTTACTATTTAACTGCTTAATCTTAATCGCTAAATCCCTGTTCGCATAAATCGGCATAAATTTTGCGAAACTCCAATTTTTCTTGCTTGTAATATCAAAAACATTACCACCCTCAATATACATTTCGCCCATACAATCGGGAAAATTAGCTTCTATTAAAATTTCGGCTATATGCTCAAATCTATCCGTTCTATCAATATCTCTTGGAGAAATTAACTTTTTATCTTTCCAAAACAATAAAGTCCCATCTCTTTTCAAAGTTATATCAAAGTCCCCATATAGCTTTTTAGCTTCTTCAATCTTCACATTTTTAATATTCAAATGCCCCATTTCACATCACTTCACCTAAACTTCACGATACTTCACGAAAATCGTGCTTAATCTTAATCGCCAAATCCCCGATAAAACCGAAAAAAAATGAGAAAAATCGGGAAAATTTGCGAAAAAATCTAAAAAATATAAAATATTAAAAAAAATTAAACTGCTATTGGTTTTTCCAAATCCTGCATAAAAAATGGCATTTCGCCCTGTTCTTTTATTGTCTTTTTTGGTTTTGCTATTGGAATTTCTTTTCCTGCTAATTTGAGTTCAATAAACTTTTCTTCTAAATCATATTTCTCATTTTTAGTTAATTTTTCTATTTTTGTGTCAGTTCTTGATTTAACATACTCAATCCCTTCTTGTTTTGGTATTCGTATTATTCTACTGTCTTTAAGGAATTTCGCTATTAATTTATTGTTGCTCGGTGTTATTATCGCACTTTTTTTATTTCCTTTATAACCGATTTTAACCAATAAACATTTTTGGTTTTTTAACAAATAAGTGTATAAACCGAATATATAGTTATTTTCATTGTTGAAAATCTCTAAAGAATTGTCCCCTATTAATTCTACATTAATAAAGAATTGGTTTATGTCCATTTCACTAATCACATTTATTTCATTTGCAATTTCACTTTCCATAAACTTCTTTTTTTCGTCTATGGTATAAACTGCTTCTGTATTTTTATCTTTTCGTGTTCTTATTTGCCCAATAGTTTTTTCTTCATTACAGTTTTGACATTCGTATTTCTGCTTAAAATCTCCACCACAATCGCACATTAATTGTCCACTGCTACTATGTTCGCTGTCAGTAGATTTAAATAATTTTACTCCAAAACTTACAATAGCGTCTTTTTTACTCCAATTAAATTGATGCGTTGGTGTCCATTTTCTTATTTTCTTAATCACATAATCCCCCCTAATTTATCACTTGCCTAAATGCCTAAAAATAAAAAATTAAATGTCGGCTAACATTTCCCTTTCTCTAAAAATTTCATTTTCAATTTCTGCCTTATCTTGTAAAATTTCGGCTTCAATTTCATAAGCATTTCCATGTTGTATTTCTTTTCTCGCTTTTTGTAAAATTCTTAATGCTTTTTCAATTTCTTGATAGTGAAATACCAAATTATTCATACGATTTTCACAATCTAAAGCATTGTCAATTTCTGTATCTAAATGAACCAATATGTCGCTTATTTTATCGCATACTAACTGTATTTCATCATCTTCCCATTCTATTGAAGTTATTTCAAAACTTTCCATTTTTATTCACCACCTTTTTTTTGTTATACTTTTTCTGTATATCATGTCAATTTGTCAATACCTTTATTTCCTGGTCCACAGGAAACTTTTTCTGTATATCATGTCAATTTGTCAATACCTTTATTTCCTGTGGAATTTCTGCCTTAATTCTGTAATAAGTTCTTGTTGATAAATTAGTTATGTTATTAAATTCCTGTGCTTTTTCTTTTTCTGTAAAAAGTGTATTGTCTTTAATTAGTTTTTCTACTAATAAAACCCTTTCATCACTTTCAAATAATTTTATTAAACAATCCTTATAATTTTCTTTTTGTGAAATAAAAACATTAAATCCCTTAAATAAAGTTCTTAAAGAAAAGTTTTTTGTTGCTGGATTTGTTTTTTCGTCAATAAATTCAAAAACTTCTTTTTGTTGCTCAATACTCATATTCCCATAAGGTATTTTTATTAATTCTTTCATTACTGCTATTTTTTCATAGTAATTAAGTTTAACTTCACAAAAAATACTTCTGTCTATAATTGCCTCAAAACTATGAGGATATTTATTTGCTATTAGTATAAATTTTATATTATCATTTGGCTTAAAAACAATTTTTTCGTTATTGGTTTCATAAATTGTAATTTCATTAGATAAAAGTCCTTTTAGTGTTGCTATTAGTCCTTTATCTGTAAGGATATTATCTATATCATCTAACAAAACACAGGTTTTTACAGTAGTATTTGAAATATCATTTAATCTATTAATAAACCCTTTATGAGTAATATTTCCAGATATATATTCTAAATTAACTTTTTCTTTTCGTATCTTATTTCTTATTGTATATGTTTTACCTAATCCTGCTTCACCATTAACTAATAAACATTTTTGAGGAGAATTTAATAATACAGAAGTTAATTTTTCCATATACTCATAAATCCCTTTTAATGTGATATTTTCGGCTTTCTTAATTTCTTTTTTAATATCTTCTTGAATTTGTTTTTGATATTCTTTATTCACTTCTCTTTCTATTAGTTCTTTATCAGCTTTTATTTGAAGTTTCTTAACTGTCTTATTCCTTAACAAAAATTCTAAATTTGGATATTCTTCTGCTATTCTTATTATATTTTCTTTATAAGAAATTTCGTTATCATATTCCCCTTCAAAATCAAAACTTTCAAATTCAAATTCATTTTTTATACAATTATTTTTAATCCTTTCTTTAATTACCTGTTCCATATTACCACCTACTTAATTTACCACCTACTTAATTCTTAAAATAAAAATTCCTCAAAAATCTACATCTTCTAATTCTTCTTCCCATGTTCTAAATACCACCATTTACACCACCTTAATTATTAGTCTAACCACACCCAACTTAATGAATTGCATACTTCTAAAAAAATCTAAAAATAAAATTAAAATAACTCTCTTAAATATTCCATTAAGCAATTACTCGCATTATTAAATAATTCATCTATTGCCTTATATTGAGCAACGCCTAATATGTTTTGTGTTATACCCTCACTTGCTACTTCATCAATAAAAAATGTTGTTTGATAACCATTACTTACCCAATTTTTTAAATCGCTGGTATAAACATTAACTTCATTATCTGTCCATTCGTATATTCTGTCATTAATGCTTTCTTCTAATTCGTCTAAATCATCAAATTCATTAAAATTTATTAATTCAATTACATTATCAAAAAATGAATTTAACCATTTATATGAATAGTCATCGAATGGGTTTAAAATTCCTTGCTCTTCATTTTTACCGAAAACCTTAAAGGTATCATTTATAAAAACTATTCGGGTTCTGTCAGTATTTTCAATTTTAACCATTTTAGTTTTATTAAGTCTTTCCAATTCCTTTAAAATTAATACTTTATTTTTCATCAAATCCCCCCAAATTTATTAATATTATAATCGTGAACCCAATTAAATACAGTAGTTCGGCTTATTGTTGTATCATTTTTTTTATTTAATTTATCACAAATTTTTCTAAAAGAAAACCCTTTAATTCTTAATGCTTTTGCCTGTATAATTAGTTTTGGTTTATAATAATTTTTATTGTTTATTTCTAATCGTGTTAAACCTTGCGTAGTGTGTTTTTTATAATCATTACCATTAAGGCATAAAAAACATTTACCTTTTGATATAAACACTTCATTAAAATTATTATTACAACTTAAACACTTCATTTAATCACACCCAATAAATTGTTCTGTTATATCCTTTCCTGTATTATCATAAATCCACACATCTGTTTCTTCTTTATATTCTTCTGGTATTTTTGCTATTTCTTTAAAAACTGCAATAGCTGTTTTAACATTAACTTCAAATGGTTTCCCACTGTCTATTATTACTTTAAACATTTTATCACCTGCCTATATTTTACTATTAATAAACAATTTTTATAAGTGTCTATTTTCGCTTGGTTTATTTTATCTTGCTTATATAATGTTTCATTTTCTAATAGTTCTATTCTTCTTATTAATTCTTTTTCAACACTATTCTTATTCATCTTCATAAATACCACCCTTTATTTATTATAAACCACCTTATAGCGTTGTCTTTTGCTACTCGGCTTTTTAGATTAAAAATTAATTCGTGTGCTTGTATTCTATTCTCACATATTTTTTTTTCCATTTTAAATCATCTGCCTGTATAACAATAAAAAAGATTAAAATATTTCACTTCATTATTGTTGAAGTATTTGTTTCCATACTTCACTTTCATTTAATAAATGTATTGCGTTTTCATAAGTCATATATTCTATTTCTGTCTTATGTTGGAATACATTTAACCTTTTTGCGATTTCTGTTAAACTCATTTAATCACCTTTAATACTTTTCCTTATCGTGATTTATATATATACTTTTCTGTGATATAATATATATATTAGAGTATATGCTTGATGATGATAAAAGGAATTAAACCTTTTTATCATCTGCTTAATTTATTTTACCACCAAAAACCAATTCTCTTTATACTTATTGCCTATTCGTCTTACTAAAATGTCCATTTTTGCCCATAAAATAAAATTTTCTTCTTCATTTCTTATTGATTTTCTTATATCGGTTAAATGTCTTAATATCTCTATGTTCTCTTGCTTATTTAATTCGGTTTCATTTTTCATGTTTTATCACCTCTTTTTATCCTGATCTGGCTTATTGCTCTAAATGATTACCAACTTCATAAAAACATTTTTCACAACACCATTTTTTTCCTGTTCCCTTATCTAATAGTGCGTATTTTCCACACACTTCGCAATTTCCATGTTTTGCTTGATTTAATATTTTTCCCATATTTTCCACCTCATAAAAGCAATAGGGTTAAACCTATTTGCTTTTTGAAATTACCAGGAACATTTTCTTGGGTTTTGGATAAACAATAATTTATCTGTATCACTTCTTTCTATTTTAAAAAAACCAACATACGCAATATCATTTTTATCAGTTTTCTGCTCTTCTATTGTTTTTTTCATGCTTTCTAATTGGTTTAAAGTTATACCTAAATTATATTTATCAACTGTGTTGCCTTTCTTTTTTGCTTTCATACTTTCTCACCTCACGATAAACATTTCTTTAGATATCTTTTCATTTCCGAATTCATTTTCATAGGCATCATTCATTAAAATTTTAGCGTCTTTTGATGATATTGTTTTTTTAATTATTTTACCATCTCGCCATAGTTGTCCATTTTCAATTAATACAACGCCTTCAAAAGTTATGGATTTTATTTCCATTCCTTCTAATGTTTCTAAAATTTCCTTTTTCTCATCTTTTTTAACTTCTTTAACATTTACCATTTTTCTCACTTCCTTAACTATTCTATGTTTTTAATTACATATATAGTTTATGCCCTATAATTGCCCTCTACTATTGTTTTAATGATACTTCGTTTATTGTTGTATTATATCGGTGTTATAATTCGTCTATTGTTGTATTCGTCTATCGTTGTATTGATATGCGTTAATTGTCGTATATAACCTATATTCTCGTGTATATATATTTTAAAATACATATAGTAAAGCATAGCATAGAATATATATGCTACGCTTATAGCCAAATAAAACTCAAGCATTACCACATAGTAACAAATAAGCCATTAAGCCACATTAAGACTAAATCAGCATTTTAAGAATATTAAGAAAATCTGCTTAATACTGTGTTCAGCACGATTTAAGCAATAATTCAGCATTTGCTTAAAAATGCTTATTTACTACTATGTGATGAAAACCTAAAATCCTGACAAATTTTTTTTCAGTTCCCGATTTTTTCGCGTCAAAACGGGGATTCAGCACTTTCAGAATCAGCATCTTTTACCAACTCTGTTTTGTGGGTGTTTATTACTGTGACATCCTACCATATTGCTAAATAAGTGGAAAAGTCAAAATTCACGCTCTGTATTATCATTATAACATACTTTAAGGTATGTTCTAAAACGCAAAACACGGATTAGGTAAAATGGCCTAAATACAATCAACTCCGTCTATTTCCCCTTAAAAGATGTGGGTTTTCTCGCTCACACGGGATAAATATCCTTTTGAGATAATTCTACTGCTTTCAAATAAAGTATTGACTCCTTATTTTTTTCAATTACCATCTTCATTCCCCACATAGTTCTTAATTTTATTAGCTGTTATTTCTATTTTAATTGTATATATGTTCTCTCCGTCCCTAATTACCTTTCCCTTTGTTATTTTCATTTTTTATCACCTAAATTCTTCCACATAATAAATATAACATAAAATAATTATTGATGATATTATCAAACCAATCACACTGACATAGCTACTTATAACTCCAAACAAATTCTATCTCACCCTCACTAACTTCTCAACCAAGTTGTCGTTGGTATCGGCACAGTAACATTTATAATGTGAGCCTGAAAATTCATAGTAAACATAATCTAATCCGTTTTTTTCGCATACCATTTCGCATTCCTGCACATTTTCATTAATTTCTGTTACACCTAAAAATACAGCAAAACATAAACCAAACACTGCTATTAATGCAAAAGCAACTGCCATACCATTTATTTTCATTCTCTAACACCTTCATTATTAATAATAACCCAAGCCATGAAAACAAACAAAAAGGTATGTGTTATTATATCATTATCAATCCCACCAATCCTCATAAACATTCTTATGATAACAAATATAACAAACAACACTGCAATCCATATACTATCATATTTTTTCATTCATATCCCTTCTCTTTAATTCATATGATACTTTCCCAAATTCTCTTGAAAAAATACCCATCAAAACAAGTAAAAAAACCATTGAACCAACAATAAAAATTTCTATCATTTAAATCACTTCTATGAAAGGAACAAAGTTCCAATAACTATAAATTCTTTCTTCATACAAAAACACCTACACGCAGGAAACGAAACAGGCAGTGAAAACATCGGTAAAGACATTTAGAAAGTTCCGTTTCCATTTACGCAGTTTACTTATACCATTCTTTTGAATTTTTTAATATTGATACTATCTTTTCTTTTGGAGTTGTTTTTGCTAATAATATCAACACCCTTTCCACATCAGTTTTCTTTACCACAAGCCCTGACATCTCAGCCCACTGTTTTTGAAATATTTCAATTTCCAACATATCTTTAGGACTTATTCCTATTGGCTTTTGGTAAACTTTCTTTTCCATTATTTATTCCTCCAAAAATTCCTTAAATTTCTTATCACAATCTTTTATATAATATTTAGATTTTTCATCAGATATTTTAAATTCATATACATTAATCAATGTTAAAGCTAATATCATATAAACTGCTAATATCATATAAACTGCTATTATTACGAACTGGAATAAACATGGAATAAACATGGATAACAAAGATAATAACAAAAATATATATGCAATTTCAATCATACAATCAAACGCATACAAAAACCAATATCCTCTATCTTTATCTCGTTTCTGCTTTACATATACTTCTTGCCTAATAAAATAAAATATTTGTCTTAGATAACTTTTACTAATTATATAAAAATAAAATGCTAGTGACCCAAATGCAAATAAAGCAAACCAATAAACATCAAATCTATTTAAACTAGATTGTAATTTAGCTTCTGATACTGTTAAATTATATGTATCATTTCCTACTGTAAGTGTCCTGTTTGAAAAACTAAAATTATCACTATTTGAATCCACCGCTGTATATGAAACAAATGTTATCAATACAAGTATCGTCATAAACACGGCAAATATCATGTCTTTATAAATCATTATCTAATCTCCTTTAAAATTCTATAAACAACATACATCATAATAATTGTAGATAACATTGATGCTATGAACTGATTTAATAATACTGTCCTCAATATAACAGCCATTCCATAAATTGCAGCACCAACCCACATTGCTAATAATACATCATTTCTCTGTTTCTTCTTTTGAAACCACATACTTTACATATTCACTTTCAGTCCTTATAACTATTGTTATACTGCAAAGTATATGTTGCAGTATAACAATGCTTATAAATCATTTTGATAAGTTATGTGTTATGCGCGAAGTAATTATAGTAAAACCTAACAGTATAATAAAACATAGAGGCAAAATGAAAATACAGGTATCATATAATACCCGCCTTGAACTTAACATCTGGGGAACAAATAAGGACGAAAAAAAAATATTAAATAAAATATATGATAATGTCAAACACACGCTTTCTATGAATGGTTATAAATTTGAATTGTGTTCTTTAAGCGCTGGTGCTAAAAAATATGAAAGCCATCAAAATAAGGAACGAAAAAATGCAAGGCGACATGGTAATAAAATGGTGGTAATAAGTAAAGGTGATAAAAGATGACTGACATTTTTGGTGGAAACGCGAGGGCAATGATATTCCTTATTATGAATTTTTGGGCAGGTATGATAGTGTTAGCACCAGTTGGTGATAAACCAGTCATGGCTATTGTTGCTACGGTGTGGTTCTTATTTTTCATTGGCTTATTTGCAAGAGATTTATTTATATATTTAAAAGAAAAGAAAGCGGGGAATGGGAATGAATAAAAATAATAAATATACAATAATGATTATTATGTTTTTTTTAACCGTAGCTGTATTATGTTTTGGAATAGGATATAAAATTGGTTTGGTTTCTAGTATTCATATAGAAGATACTTGTGAAAATGTGTGTATTCAAGTGGAAAATATATCTGCTCTTGGATTGATTATGAATTTAAACAAAAGCATTGGGGCTTGTATATGTGAAAATATGGTAGAACTACCACTTATAATGATGAAATAAGGAGGAATTTAATGTTGAAATGGGTTAAAAAAAACGGAGGTAATTAAATGGTAATAGATTTAATTAAAGAAATGAGTAAAAAAGAGATTATAGATGATGTAAATGTAAGCAAATTCAAAAGTATGAAAGGAAAAGAACGTTCTCTTTTATTACGATACAATGTGCTTGCACAAGGTGTATATGCAGGTTTGTATATGTCAGTAATGGGGGTTTTTATTTTATTGTTTGTGTCATTACTAACCTTTGAAGTACTTGGTGTTACATCAGGAACAATACCTGTTCTTGCAGCATTATTTTTATGCTGGAAAGCATACGGATATTGGAAACATTATAAGTTCTTCAAAATGAAAGCACAGAAAATTTGGGACAGTTCAGGTAGTCCAGAAGCCAATGTATTTGAGAAAAAATATGAGGAGAAAATAGATGAAATGAAAAAGGAGGATGTTAAATGGGAAGAGAAAGGGGAAACCCGAAAATAAAGAAGGAACAACCGAATCCAGAGATGGAACAGGCGCCAAGTGGGCAGACTGAAGAAAATAAATGTCCAGATTGTGGGTCAGAAAATACATTAGAAATTGCCTACCAATCAGTAATTCAACGATTTGTATGTTCTGTCTGTGGTAAAATGCATAGCGTAGCAACAGAAGATAAGTTCGGCAAAACAAAAAAACTTAGGGTATAGGTGTTTTTATGGGAAAATTGGTTCACAGTTTTTGCCAAACCCTTTTTATTATTTGGATTATGATAGCCATGCTTTCTTTAGTATGGGGCGTTATGTATCATGATATTGGTTCAATAGGATTTACCGGTTGGATATTTATTTGGATATATTTTTGGGAGACAGATGATAGTAATGAATATAGATTTATGAAAAGAAAGTGATGGTTATATAAATGTGAGAAATTAATGAAAATTAATGTTGGGTGTTTGTTGTTGTTTGAAGATTTCTTAGGTAAGTATGTCAAGATTGTTTATAAAGATAATGATAAGATTTTCTGGAAGCAAGGTAAACTAAAAGAAGAGAAAAAATCTTTTTTATTTCTAACACTAAATGATGGTTCCGACTTCATGGTTAAAATTGATAATGTAGAACGAATAGAAGAGGTGATAATGTGAAAGAAAAATATAAGATGCCTCATGATGCTTGGTCAGTAAATAAAGAATCAACTTTTGAAGAAGTTAGAAGTAATGTTCTCTTATTACTATTAGGTAAGGATAAAACAGGTGCTACTGAGTTAATAGTTAAATGGATTATGAGAGATAATTTTATTCACACAACTAGAGATGATGAAAACGCAGAGATGTGGATTTATAAAGATGGAATTTATATTCCTGAAGCTAAAACATATATAATAGAAGAAATAAGACAAATAACTGGAGATACTTTTACAACACAATTAGCTAATCAAGTTATAACTAAAATTCAGGCAGACACATATATTGGTCAAGATGAATTTTTTGAACAAGACCTTCCAGATTTGATTGCTGTTCAAAATGGTATACTTAATCTAAAAACAAAAGAACTACAAATATTTTCACCAGACTTAAAGTTCTTTAATAAAATACCAGTTGAATATAATGAAGCAGCTAAATGCCCAGCCATATTGAAATTCTTATCAGGAACATTAGCTAATAAAGAAGATATAAAAATAGTAGAAGAAATATTTGGATTTTTATTGTATGATGATTACTTTATTGAAAAGGCTATCATGTTTTTTGGTGGTGGCCGTAATGGTAAAGGTAAGACAATATCATTAATGAAAAAATTTATTGGAGAAGAAAACTGCACTGAGATTCCTCTTGAAGCTATTGAGAAAGAATCATTTGCTATGCAAGATTTATTTAAGAAGAAAGCAAATCTATGTGGAGATTTATCTAAATCTTCTTTGAGACAAACAGGTAATTTTAAGAAATTAGTAGGAAGAGATATGATAACCGCGGCAAGAAAATTTAAGTCTCGTGTGAAGTTTGTTAATTATGCTAAGATGGTATTTTCTGCTAATGAGTTACCAATAACATACGATGTAACTGATGCGTTCTTTAATCGTTGGGTTATTATTGATTTTCCTTATCAATTCTTACCACAAGAAGAAATTGAGCAATTAGAAGAAGTTCCTGCTAATGTTAAATTAAGAGACACACATATAATAGATAAAATTTCCAATAAAAAAGAACTGTCTGGATTATTGAATTTAGCGCTTAGAGGTTTGAAAAGACTGTTTATTAATGAGACCTTCACTTCCACTGAAACTACTGCTAAAATTAAGGAGAAATGGCTCATGAGAAGCAATAGTTGCATCGCTTTTTGCCTAAAACATGTCGAAGAAGACTATAATGGGGTGGTAAATAAGCGTGATTTCCGTAAATTTTACTCTTTGTTCTGTAAAAACAACAAATTAAAGATGTCTGGAGACAAATTAATCAAGTATAATTTGGAAACTAACTACGGAGCCTCAGATAAGCATAGCGGCACTGTAGGTAACTTATGGGAAGGAATTAGACTTAAAAATGTGGAACAAATAGAACCCATTAGGCAACGAAGGCAACCTTTTTTAGACCCTATAGAAAAATAAATGTTTTACAGTAGAGTCGATTTTTTGCTCTCCCCTGCCTTTTGACCAGTATTTTGGAGTGGAAATCAAGGTACTGCTTGAAAATATAGCAACATTCATGTGTTGTGTAGAGTGAAATTATCTCTGCCGGTGCCATATGGGAAAATATTTTAACGGAATTTCAGTGATTATATTGACTGTTATTGTCATAGCTGGTGCTATAAGAGCCGCGCCAATCTATTGGGCATTACCACTTGTTGCAATGTCAGATTTAATTAGAAAAAATGGGCTGTTCGGACATTATGTTATGGAGATGTTTAAGAAAGATAAAGTATATACTACAAAATATGTTTTAGATTATAACAAAGCTTAAATATAAATACCGATAATAAAAAGTATTGACCCAAAAGGGAATATAAAACAAAGGAGGTTTTAAGATGACATTAAATAAAGACGCGTTCGCAGATAACCACATAAAATTTGTAGCAGGAAAACCAACAACATTAAAGTTATTGGCTGTTAGACAAGAAATACAAAATATTGGTGGAAATCAGGTTGAATCAGTTATTTTTGGTGTTACTGAGGAAGACGGCAAAACCGTTGAGAAAGAACTTTCAGTTACTTCAAAGAGATTGGTCAACGCTATGTGGGCAATCGTAGAAAAAGTTGATTCTGGAACAGAAACTACAATTAAAATAATAAAATTTGGAGCAAAGTTTGATACATATTACGAATTTTGTGAAGTTATTGATGGTAAAGAAACAGATAAAGTTTCAACTGAAAAAAAGAAATAAGAAATTTAAGGGCTGAAACATGCCCGAATTTTTATCAAGGTTCGGCAAGGCAAGGCGAGGCGTGGCCAGGCCAGGCGGGGCGTGGCAAGGCAAGGCAAGGATATTCATAGTTAAGGTTCGGCAAGGCGAGGCGAGGCATGGCCAGGCCAGGCGG
>Ga0307928_10001457_pt1 | contig 17945 bp, 30 predicted proteins | sample AceLakmetagen232_FD_201815 | JGI IMG/M metagenome (GOLD analysis project Ga0307928, IMG submission 201815) | Saline water microbial communities from Ace Lake, Antarctica - #232 | ecosystem: Environmental > Aquatic > Non-marine Saline and Alkaline > Saline | place: Antarctica: Ace Lake... | reverse complement strand
AAATTTGAACTTGATTAAGGTATTGACAAATAATATATAATAAATTAAGTAAAAAATATGAAGACATTACGTACACATATAAAAGAGAAAATTTTTGAAATAAGAGAAGAACGAGATAAAGAAAAAACATCATTTTGGTGTACAGAATCCGAAGTAAATCAATTAGAGATTTATTTTAGATTTAAAGGAATTAAACCAACAAATCCAATGACTCCAGAAACTCAATTTGGATTAAATATTAGAACTAAAGTTGAGGATGTTATTTTAAAATATATTGAGGATATATTAGTAAAACCATTACCATATAAAGACAATGATGGAAATATGATTGAAGAACCAGATCAACATAGAGTGGAAATGGAAAGATTGGGAATTCCTATTACTGGATATATGGATGCTATAATTGTTGAAGTAACAGAAGAAGAAGATAAAAAAATTATAGAAATTATTCCTGTAGAAGTAAAAACAAGTTACGGTCCATATGCTATGGCTGAATTAAAAAGATGTGAACCAAAAATTGGATATCTAAAACAATTAGCTCAATATGTAGATTATGTAAATAGTAATTTAGAAAAATATATACCAACAATTAAAAAAATGTTTCCTGAAGGCAATACAGAATTAAAAATTTCAAATAAAGGATATTTATTTCAATTACATTTTAGCAATAATGGGTTTATCCCAGAAGATTTTTATCAATTTGCTTTAATTAAAAATGGTAATAAATGTAAATGCGGAAATATAGAATTTGATTTAGAAGAAGATATTTATAAAAGATATAAAAAAATATGGAATGAATATATTGTACCAGATGTAGAACCAAAATCAGAATACATATATAAATTTCCATTAGATGATATTGATTGGAAAAGTTTACCAAAATCTAAAATTCAAAATGCTAGAGGAAATAAAGCAGTAATTGGGGATTGGCAAGTATTATATTCTAGTTGGAAAGATATGATTGTTAAAAAAGAAGGAAATGAATTAGGATATAATGATGATGAAATAATAAGAATTAATAATTTAACAAAAGGTTATACTACTTGGAATAAAACAAGTGGTTGGAAATAAAACGTATGAAAAATTACAATTTATATTTTGATGACGGTATAATCGGGGGAAGATTTAAAAAATTTTTTTTATTATCATCAGCTATTAAATATGCTTTAAAATATTATAATGAAGAAAGTTGGATATATATTGATAATAATAAAATAAAAAATTTAAATCGATTATATTTAAAAGTTCCTAAAACTCATTATTTAAATAATAATTTAATAATAAAAGTATGAAAATATTAAAGTTTAAAGCAATTAATTACAAAGGAATAAAAGAATTAGAAATTATTCCTAAAGAAAATCTAATAATCATATCAGGTAAAAATGGTGCTGGTAAATCATCAGCATTAGATGGTATTAAAAATTTATTTGCAGGAAAAGATAAGATTATAAAAAATCCAATTAAAAACGGAGAAGATAGAGCAGAATTAGAAATGGAATTAGAAGGTAAAGATATTAGTGGAGCTATAATGAAATATAAGATAAAAAAAGTATTTACGGATAAAACAGAAACTCTTTTAATATCAAATAGTGAAGGAATGACTTCAACAAGTCCACAATCTTTTTTGAATAACTTAACTGGAGGAATAAGTTTTGACCCGAATGAATTTTTAAATAAACCAGAAAAGAAACAACGAGAAGATTTGATAAAATTTGCTGGATTAGATTTAGAAAAGATTGATAATAAAATGAAAGATATTTATGATGAAAGACATCAAGTTGGTATTGAAGGGAAAGCGTTAGCACAATATACAGAAGAAGAAATTAAAGAGGCAAAAGAATATAAAGATATTGAGGAATTAGATGTTGCTAAGTTAACTGAGGAATATAATGAAGTATCAAAACAAAAAGCTAATTATGAAGTATCTCAAGCTAATATTCAATCAAATAAACAAAGAATTGAAGAATTAAAAATACAATTAGATAAATTAGAAGAAAATAATAAAGTACTAGAAGAAGTTAAATCAGCAAAAGATTTTGATGAAAAATATAATGCAATGGCCGAAGCAGATGAAAAAAATAAAGCTATTAGAAATGCTAAACAAGTATTAGAAAGTAATAAGAAAGTAATTGATAAAAAAACTAAATGGAATGAATTAAATCTACAATACAAAGAAGAAGAAGAAGGAAGACAACTGAAATTAATTGAAATGGAATTACCATTAGAAGGATTAGTAATAACAGAAGATTCAATTAAGTTTAATGATGTACCAATTAAACAATTATCAATGAGTGAAGGATTGAAGATTGCGATTGCTATGTATGTAGAAACTTGTGCCAAAGAAAAAATTGAATTAAAAGTAATGACAATAAAGAACGGTAATGATTTTGATGATGATAGTATAAAAATTATAGCACAAATAATTGATGGTTATGATGATATTACTGTATTTATGGAAAGAGTAGTTAATAATGAAAAAGAAGCAGTTAGTATTTATATTGAAGATGGTGAAATAATTAATAAAGAAAAAATGAATGATTAAAGAATATTTAAAAGATTTAAAAATAGGATTTAAAATTTTATTTAGTAAAGAATTTTGGAAAGACTTTATAAGATATTATTCATCTATAAGAATATCAAAAAGTATTGATAAATTTAATGATAAATTAAAAAAATTATGAAATTTAAACAAAAAGAATTAAAAAATATTTTATCTATTGTTTGTCCTTTAGCTAATAAAAATGGAATGTTACCAATACTTAATAATCTATTTATAAAATCAGAAAAAGATAATATAAAATTTATATCAAGTAATTTAGAAATAATAATTGAATATAAACAAAATGGTAAATATGAAAAAAATGAATATTTAATAGATTCAAAAATATTACAAGATTATATTAATTTAATTACTGATGATGAAGTAGAATTAAATTTTAAAGAAAAATGTTCAATTAAAAGTATAAAGCATAAAACTAATATAAGCCTTCAAAATAAAGAAGAGTATTCAGTTTTACAAAATGAAGAAAATGGTAATGAGTATGAAATAAATACTAATGAATTGAGTAATGCAATTTCACAAGTTATATTTGCTTCATCAACAAGTGATATTAAAATTGAATTATCTGGTGTATTGTTTAATTTTGGAAAAGAATTAATTTTAGCTTCTAGTGATGGAATGAGATTGGCAGAAAAGAAAATAAATTGTAATGGAAAAGAAAAAAAAGTTGTAGTTCCATCAAAAACATTATCAGTACTTTTAAATATTTTATCAAAAATTAAGGATGAAACAATTAAAATAATTGCAAGTGATAATAGTATTATATTTAAAACTAAAAATATTAAATTATTATCTAAATTAATTAATAATGATTTTCCATCTTATGAATCAATTATTCCAAATAAAGTAAAAACAGAAATATTATTAGATAAACAAGAATTAATTAATACAATTAAAACTAATGCATTATTTTCATTAGATAATAGTATAATATTAAATATAGATAATAAACTTAATATTAATACAGAATCATCAAAAGGAAATAATAAAAGTGAAATTGAAATAGAAAAAACTGGAGAAGATAATAATATTAAATTTAATTATTTATATTTACTTGAAATTATTGAAAATATAAAAAGCGATAAAATAAAGATTGGTATTAATGATAGTAAATCACCAACTATAATTCAACCAGAAATAAATGAAAATTATATTTGCATATTAATGGCATTAATACAATAGATTATGAATTATAAAAAATTTTTAGATAAAAAAATAATTAAAATTGATAATAGTGGATTTGATATTGAAATAAATAAATTAAATAAAAATTTATTTGATTTTCAAAAAGCAATAGTAAAATGGTCATTAAAAAAAGGAAGAAGTGCTATTTTTGCTGATTGTGGTACTGGGAAAACAATTATGCAATTAGAATGGGCAAATCAAATTAATAAAAAATATAAAAAGCCAATATTAATTTTAGCACCATTAGCAGTTAGTCAACAAACAAAAGAAGAGGGGGATAGATTTGGAATTAAAGTAAAAATAGTTGAAGACCAATCAGATATTATAAATGGTATTAATATTACTAATTATGAGAAGTTGCATAAATTTAATGCAAAATATTTTATAGGTATAGTATTAGATGAAAGTTCAATATTAAAATCGTATACTGGTAAATTTAGAAATAAATTAATAGATGATTTTCAATTTACAAAATATAAATTGGCTTGCACAGCAACACCTAGTCCGAATGATTTTATGGAATTGGGTAATCATTGTGAATTTTTAAATGTAATGAGTAGAGTTGAAATGTTAGCAATGTATTTTATTAATGATGTTTCACATTCAAAGACTTGGAGATTAAAGGGACACGCAGAATCAGAGTTTTGGAAGTTTATTGGAACGTGGGCAGTAATGTTAAAAGACCCCAGTGATATTGGATTTAATAATAAGGGATATATTTTACCAGAATTAATTGAAAATGAAATAATATTAAAAAGTGAAAGAACAGATGGACAATTATTTACAATGCCAGCAATGGGATTTAATGAAATTCGTGGAGCAAGAAAAGAGAGTTTAATTAATAGAATTGATGAAGTTGAAAAAATACTAAATAAAAATCCAAATAAGCAATTTATAATATGGTGTGATTATAATATTGAGGGGGATATGTTAGAAAAGAAAATAAACGGTAGTATACAATTAAGTGGTAAAAATACGAATGAATTTAAAGCAAAAACAATGCTTGATTTTGCAAAAGGGAAAGTAAATATTCTTATTACAAAACCAAAAATTGCGGGGTTTGGAATGAATTGGCAAAATTGTAGTAATGTTATTTTTTGTGGATTGTCATATTCTTATGAATCATATTATCAGGCAATTAGAAGATGTTGGAGATTTGGTCAAAAGAATAATGTTAATGTTTATATTGTTTTAAGTGAAAAAGAAATTAAAGTTTTAAATTCAATAAAACAAAAAAGAAAAAATCATATTAAAATGAATGATAATATAATAAATAATGTAAAGACTTATTTTACTTTTATGAAAAAAGAAAAAAAATATAATGAAAATATAATAGAAGAAAAAAATTATAAGATAATGTTAGGGGATTGTGTGGAACAATCAAAAAAAATTGAAGATGAAAGTATTCATTATTCAATTTTTAGCCCACCATTTGCAAGTCTTTATACATATTCAGATAGTGAAAGAGATATGGGTAATTGTAAAGGAGATGATGAGTTTTATGAACATTATAAATTCTTAATTAAAGAACAATTTAGAATTACAAAACCAGGGAGATTATTGAGTTTTCATTGTATGCTTTTACCAACTAGAAAAAGTGTAGAAGGATATATTGGTATAAAAGATTTTAGAGGTGATTTAATAAGAATGTATCAAGAAGAAGGATGGATATTTCAAAGTGAAGTAGTTATTTGGAAAGACCCAGTAGTTGCAATGCAAAGAACAAAAGCATTGGGATTATTACATAGACAAATTAAAAAGGATAGTGCTATGAGTAGACAAGGAATTGCTGATTATGTAATTACAATGAGAAAACCAGGAGAAAATATAGAACCAATTACACATACACCGGAAAGTTATCCAGTTAATTATTGGCAAAAAATAGCAAGTCCAATTTGGACAGATATAAAGCAAGGAAATACTTTACAAAAAACAAGTGCAAGAGAAGAAAAAGATGAAAAACATATTTGCCCATTACAATTAGAAGTAATTAGACGATGTTTATATTTATGGACTAATCCAGGTGATTTAGTTTGTAGCCCATTTATGGGCATTGGTAGTGAGGGATATGAGAGTTTGAAAGCAGATAGAAAATTTGTAGGAATTGAATTAAAAGAAAGTTATTTTAATCAAGCGGATAAAAATTTACAAGTTGCAAATAATCTTAAAAAACAACAAACATTATTTTAATTATGAAATATATAAACGGATTTACATTTAAAGAAAAAATAGTATTGGAATATAAAGAAAATGGAATTAAAAAACAAGAAGAAATTTATGATTTTAAATGGTATTTTTTTATAAGTAAAAAAGATTTATCAAAAATAGATTTGGATAAAATGAAATCTTGTGGAATGATAAATGACTATATTATTGGTAATGAATATATTAAATTATATTCTCAAAATTTAAATAATCCATATGAAAAAGATGCAAAACAAGCAGTTTTAGCTTATTTAAAAAAAGAAAATATAGAAACATTTGAATCTGATTTTGATTCATTAAAAAGATATTGTATTGATAATAATATAGAAGTAGATGATAATTATGATATTTTATATTTTGATATAGAAACAGATGATACGAATATTGGAATAGTAATTGGTGGTAGTCCTATGTTAACAATGGGTGCTATTGATAATGAAGGAAATAGATTTTATTTTAATGATAAAAATGAAAAAGTTCTTTTACAAAAATGTTTAAATTTATTTAAAAGATATGATATTATAACAGGCTGGTATAGTAAAGGATTTGATGTTCCATATATAAAGGAACGAATGAAAAAATATAGATTAAGATTTAATTGGAGAAGTGTTGCACATATTGATATGCAAAAAAGATTTATATCTTTATTTAATTTATCAAAATATTCATTAAATTATGTTTCTAATTATTTTTTAGAAGATAGTAAAATAGACCATAGTGGAAAAAGAATAATTGATATGTACAATGATGAGCCAGAATTATTAGAAAAATATAATATGCAAGATGTTCAGCTACTGAAAGATTTAGATGAAAAGGTAGATTGTTTTAAATTAATGATAAAAGAAGCTAAATGGTGTAATACATTTATGAGTCAATTTTATGTATCTGAATTATTAGATAATTTTATATTAAAAAATGCAAAAGAAAAAAATATAATATGTCCATCAAAAAAAGAAGTATTTGAAAAAGGAAAATATACTGGAGCATTAGTATTAGAACCAGAAAGAGGATTATATGATGATGTATATGTTTTTGATTTTAGTAGTCTATATCCAAGTATCATAATGACATCAAATATTGGTTTTGATACATTAGATGAAAATGGAGGTATAAAAAATCCAGGTTCAGGGTTTAATTTTAAAGATGATAAAAAATCTATAGTAAAAGAAACAATTGAAGGAATGATTGGAAAAAGAAAAGCATACAAAGATGCAAAATTACGAATGATTGAAGAAGGAATAAATACTGGACCAGAATTTGAAACAGTTGTTAGTAATGAATATGTTGTAAAATCATTAACTAATTCTATTTATGGAATTATGGGTATGCAACAAAGCAGATGGTATTCAGTAGAGATAGCCGAATCAATCACAAAAATGGGACAATGGATTATTAAATTTACAAAAAAATATTTTGATACAATTGGATTCAAAGTAATATATGGTGATACCGATTCTGTATTTGTTGTTGATAATGAAAAAAAAGATATTAAAAATAATATGAAAGATATTTTAAAAGAATATCATAAAATATTAGAAGAAGAATTATTAAAATATGGTATAAAAGATTCTAAAATTAATTTAGAAGATGATAAAACATTTAGTAAATTCTTATTAGTCGATAAAAAAAATTATACTGGAATAGCATCTAGTTTAAATGGTAAAAAAACAAATGAACTTTATACAAAAGGACTTGATTATATAAAACGAAATACAATTAAATATGCAAGTAATAAACAAAAAGAATTAATCAAACATATCTTAATAGATAATTATAATATAGATGATTGTATATATTTTATTGAAGATATTCAAAGAGAAGTAATAGATGGAAAATTAAAAAAAGAAGATTTAATTGTTAGAACTAAAATAACAAAACAACCAAGTGAATATGTATCTAAATTACCACATGTAATAGTTGCCGAAAAAATTATTGAAAAATATGGATTATTACAAAACTACGAGATTGAATATATTGTTAAAGATAGTATATCAAAAGATTATTTAATGGTTGAAGAATATGAAGATAAATATGATGAATATTTTTATTGGAATAATAGAATATTTAATTTATTAAAGAGAATAACAAATGTTGCTTTTCCTGAAGAAGATTGGAAAAGATTTTATATGAAAAATATAAGAAAAAAGGGTAGTAGAAAAGATAAAACAAATCAATTATTTTTAGAATTTTAAAAAAAGCTGGGGATAACTTTTTTATATGTTTAAAAAATCACTAATATTAAACAAATTATAAACCATTAGAAACAGTTGACTTTTTATATTTAATACTATATAATAATAGTATAAGTTAATAAACAAACAAACGTATGAAATTTATAAAAACAAGTAATGATAAAAAAGCAAATGGTAGTTCATTTCACGGAATTAAGATTCAATCAACATTAAATGAATTAGTAAAAGTATTTGGAAAACCATCAGTATTAGGAAGTCTAGATGGAAAAGTAACTCACGAATGGATATTTACAAATAAAGATACAACTATTACAATTTATGATTATAAGGAGGATGACCAAGATGTTTTGGATAATGAAATAATTAAATGGCATGTTGGTTCTAAGAAAGTTGATAATGAAGTAGTATGGAATTTCTTAGATGGAAGAAAATTACATCTAATGAATGAAAATAAAGCATAATTTATTTATAGAGAATATTAAAAAGTAGTATTCTCAATTAAACAAATTATAAATTAAACAAACAAATATATGAAATTAACAACACAGAAAGAAAATAAACAAATATTTCTTTTAGATTTAAAAAGTAATTTGAGAAAATATCAAGACGAGTATGGGGAAGAAGGAACGGATAATATGTTAGATTTTATAGTTAATGATATAGATAATAAATATCAAGATATTAAATAAATATATGAAAATTTCAAAAGAAAAGTTTTTAGCATATGAATCAGTAAGAGAAGATGGAGAAACAAATATGTTTGATATAAATAAAGTTATTGAATTAGCAGATGATGTATATGCAGTTGAAATGAGTAGAGAAAATGTTAAAGACATAATGTCAAATTATAGTAAATATAAAGAACAATATTTAAAATAAATATATGTATAAGAAAGATGTAATAAAATTGTATAAAGAATTAAGTGAATTACATAATTGTGATTATGGATTTAAATTTGATAACGCAAAGAATAGATGTGGATTATGTAATTATAAAAAAGAAACAATATCACTTTCTAATAATTATGTTAAATTTAATTCGGATAAATCTATTAAAAATACTATATTGCATGAAATAGCACATGCTTTGACAAAAAGTGGTCATGATTATAAATGGAAAAGAAAATTTAGAGAAATTGGAGGTAATGGAAATAGAATAAATAAAGAAGCAATTGTTAAATATAAATTAACTGGATATTGTCCTAAATGTGGAGAAGAACACCAATGTCATAGAAGAAGAAGAATAGCATGTTCAGTATGTTGTACTAAATATAATAATGGTAGATTTTCTGATAAATATTTAATTAAATATAAAGAAAATGAATAAGCTAAAGAAATTATTACAAGATTTAGCTGATACTAAATTAATTAAAATAACAGGAAGTTATGCAGATGGAACACAAACAGACATTTCAGATATAGATTTTTATATTAAACCAAATAAACCAGAACAGGAATTTTATAAAAGAAACATGTTAAAAATAATTAAAATACTTAACAAATATAATATTAAATGGAATTCTACTTCAACTGGCTATATACATACACATAGATTAGATTACACATTACCAGTATTTATTGAGTTTAGTGATTTATTTAAACCAAGAAAAAATAAACTTAAAAATGTAATAATAGAAGGAATTAAATTTAAAACATATTAATATGATTAGTAATGAAATAAAAAATATTTGTTATGAAGAAGATTGTAGTATAACAGAAGCTAAAATTATTTTACAAGAAAGGAATAAATAATTGTTTATTAAGAGGGGAGTATAATCGAAGGTTTAATTAACCTTAGATAAGTGGAGTATAGAGAATACCTTAACAGGTTATAAATTGATATCTACTCTATACGGGGTACTCCACCCTTAGTAAGTAATTAAAATAAATATGAAGTATAAAAAAGAAAAAATAACTAAATTTCTACAACAATCAAATTTTATAGAAAGAGAGTATAGTAATGAAGCATTAGAAGATGCAGAAAAAGCTTGGAAATATGCTATGAAATTTAAAGAAGGATTTATAAATGATAGAGGAATTTCAATTGATTATGTATTAAATATACATAAACATCTTTTAAATCGTTTAAACAAGCGTATAGCAGGTAAATTTAAACAATGTGACGTAATTATTGGAGGAGAAATAAAAAGATTTATAAGTGATGGTTTTTCAAGAGATGTAATGAAAGAATGGCTGAATACTATTGATATAAATGAAGTAAAGAATTGGATTGATTATAAAAGAGAAGAGAAAGTAAAAGAATGGCATATAGGATTTGAAGGATTACATCCATTTGAAGATGGAAATGGACGCACGGGACGTATACTCCTTAATATTACTCGTTTATTACTTGAATTACCTATTTTAATTATACACGAAGGAGAAGAACAGTTAAATTATTACTCATGGTTTAAAAAATAATATGGATATTAAATTAAAAGAAAAAAGAAGAGAAATATACGATTACATTGATGATAAGATTGGATATGTTGATAATGTAAATATAATTGGATTATCAAATTTAATAAAAGAATATGCAAAAATGAATTCTGAAACATTCGTATTTCTTACCAAAGGATTGAAAAGAAAAAATATTAAATTACAATATAAAAACATACATCAAACATATAAAATTAATAAATTAGAAAAAAGATTAAAAAGATTTAGAGCTAAATATGGTATAGAAGACCAAAATCCTAACAAAAAATAATATGGAAAATGAAAATAAAAAATTTATGTTGGATATAGAAACTCTTGGTACAAAAGGATGTCCAATTATTTTACAGATTGCATGTTGTAATTTTGACCATTCTAAAGAATTGAATTTAAAATTATGTGAAGATACTCAACATTTATCAACTACTGATTATGATACAATAAAATGGTGGGAAGATAAAGAAAAACCAGTTGGTAATATGTATATAAAAACAGCATTTGATGAATTAAGAGAGTTTTTAAAAAATGCAAAAGAAGTTTGGTCACATGATTTTGATTATATGATATTAATGAATGTGGTTAATAGTTATGGATTTAAAATACCATATCATTATAGAAGATTTAGATGTATTAGAACATTGATTAGTTTATCAAAAATAAATTTGCATAGTTATAATTGGGATGAAAAAACACATGATGCATTAGATGATTGTAAATTTCAAATTAAGTATTGTACGGATGCTATTAATAAATTAACAGAGTAAGTATATGAAATGTAAAATATTACTAAAAGAAAATTTAATAAAAATTGAAAATAATAAAAAATTTGAAAATATAGATTTAAACTCTTTTAATATTTCAAATAAGGAATTATGTGAATCTGATATTATTATTTATATTAATAATAAGGATAAAATGAAATTTATTAAAAATAAATTTGGTAGAGTAGGAGAAATAATTATAAATAATTAATATTATGACAACTCCAAAAAGTTCAATAGAAAAAGGTAAAAGATTAGAAAATTTCGTAGTAGATAGAATGATAGAAAAGGGATTAGGAAAAGCCAGTCGTTCACCTGGAAGTGGTTCAGGGGATAGGGAAAAAGCAGATATTAGTACATCAGTTATTATACATGAAAGACAAACAGGTGAAGAAAGAAGCTTAGGAATAGAATGTAAGAATCATAAAGTACCTCATATTAAAATGTGGTGGGCTCAAACTATAAAATTAGAAACAGGAGATTCAAATAGAATACCAGTATTGGTTTATAAATTAGGAGGAGAAAAATATTTTGATACAAAAGTTGTAATTTATTTAGACACATTTCTAGATTTAGTAAAAGATAATTGTGAGATAAATGGTACATCAAAAAAATTAGAACAAGAAGTTGATAATAGTGTTAAATGGAAATTAGATACAATAAGAAAGAAATTAGAAAATTGTATAAATATGATTGATTTAGGTAGAAATAAATTAATGAAAGAAGGGGAATATTCTAAAGCAAACGGTAATGAATATTTAAAAAAAGCAAAGTCTATTATAAAAGATTGTAAAAATTTAATTGAAGAATAAATATATGGAAAGAGATTATTTAAAAGAGCTAAAAGAAGAACTAACAGAAACATAATTTGATAAAGTAAAGCATGTTATATTATTAGCAGAAAGAAAAGAAATGCAAAGAAGCTTAGAATTAATGAATAAAAAGTAATATGAAGTATAAAAAAGGTACAAAATTTGAAGTAAATCATAATCGTTCAGGTAAATGGATTGGTATTGCAACTAGAGATTTTGATACTGAATTAACAGCATTTTATCCATTAGCATTAGCTCAAAAAGGGGGAGTAACAGGTATGATAGGAGATTGGAAAGAAGGAGATGAAATGCCAGCACGAGCATCATTATGTACTATAAAAGAAATTAAAGAATAAATAATATGATAAGTATATCAAAAGAAGCTAACAAGAATTATTTAGCTAAAATAGTAGAATTAAAAAATTTAAAAAAACATGAGAATGCAGATAGATTACAAGTAGCAACTGTTGATTTTCAAAATGTTATTACAGGACTAGACGCAAAAGATGGTGATTTATATGTATTCTTTTCACTTGAATCACAAATTAATAAAGAGTTTTTATCTTATACTAATTCATTTAGACATAGTGAATTAAATGTAGATAAAGAAAAGGTAGGATTCTTTGAAGATAAAGGAAGGGTAAAAGCAATGAAATTAAGAGGGGAAAAATCAATGGGATATATTGTTCCTATACAAGAAGTAGAAAATTGGTTAGGATGTAATTTAAAAGAATATGTAGGACAAGAATTTGATACTATTGGAGATATATTAATGGTTAAAAAATATATTGTAAAAATAAAACAAGAACAGGGACAAGGAAGAAAAGGAAAGAAACCAAGAATATCAAGATTAGTTGAGGGACAAGTTAGATTACACGTTGAAACTGAAAATTTAAGAAAGAATGCATTTAAAATTAAACCAGAAGACAATATTACTATTACTTATAAGACTCATGGAACAAGTTGGTGGGCAAGTAATTTATTAGTAAAGAAAAAATTAAATATATTTCTAAAATTATTTAGATTCATAGGATTACCAATTATAGATACCGAATATGATTTTATATATGGCAGTCGAAAAGTTGTAAAGAATGAATTTGAAACCCAAGATAAGAAAGATTATTATGGAGTGGATTTATGGGGAGAAATAAAAGACGAATTAAAAGAATTTATTCCAAAAGGATATACATTATATGGTGAATGTTTAGGATTTACAAAAGAAGGTAGAGCAATACAAGGTCAATATGATTATGGTTGTAAAGAAGGAGAGAAGAGAATTCAAATTTATAGAATTACATTTACTAATGAAGATGGTTTAGCTAATGATTTATCTTCTAGACAAATAAAAGAATATTGTGATAGATTTGGTTTAGAATATGTTCATATATTTTATCAAGGATTAGCAAAAGATTTATATAAAGATATTAAAGTAGAAGAGCACTGGAGTACTGAATTTATATTAAGATTGGAAAAGGATTATAATGATAAGGATTGTTTCATGTGTAATAATAAATTACCAGAGGAAGGAATTGTATTGAGAAAAGAATCTTTATTTGAATTTGAAGTTTATAAGCTTAAATCATTTTCATTCTTAGAATATGAGACCAAACAATTAGACAATGGTCAAGAAGATATGGAAAGTAATAATTAAAAATATGAGTTATGTAACACAAGATATTGATGTATTATTTGCTAGTGATATGGCTGAAATAAAACACAATAATAAAAAGAAATATGGTAATATATTTAAAGATGATATTGATTATTTAGATGAAGAAAAATGTATAGAAAAAACAACAGGTAAAAAAGTAATAACTAATAATATATTTGTATGAACAAAAATTTAATGAAACAAATGGGATTTACTAAAGAAGTAGAAAGAGTAGAAAATAGTAGATGTCCATTATGTAACAAAAAAATTAATAAAGAAACTGAATTTAAAAATGATTTAAGTAAAAGAGAATTTGATATTTCTGGACTATGTCAAACTTGTCAAGATAAATCATTTGATTAAAAGTATGAAAATAATAATATTAAAAGGATTATCGGCAAGTGGAAAAACTACTTGGGCAAAAGAACAAAAAGGATATAAACGAATCAATAAAGATGATTTAAGAGCAATGATTGATAATGGTAGATGGAGTAGAGGTAATGAAAAACTTATTTTAAGAGTGAGAGATGAAATCATTAAAGAATGTTTAACTAATGAGAAGAGTGTTATTATTGATGATACAAACTTTGCAGAAAAGCATATAGAAAGAATAAAACAAATTGCATTTACGTATAATGCCGAAGTTGAAATAAAAGATTTTGATGTAAATGTAAATGAATGTATTAGAAGAGATAAAGAAAGAAAGAATCCAGTTGGACAAAAAGTTATTCAAGATATGTATTATAAATATATTAAAAAAGATATAGAACCTATTAAATGGGTAAGTAAAAGAAAGACTGCTATTATATGTGATATTGATGGTACATTAGCTAAAATGATAAATAGAAGTCCATTTGATTGGAGTAAAGTTGGAAATGATAAATTAGTATTACCAGTTGCGGATATTTTAGATAAATATAAAGATAGTGTTGATATTATATTATTAAGTGGAAGAGATGGAATATGCAAAGAAGAAACAAAAGAATGGTTAATGAATAATAGTGTAAAATATAATCATTTATTTATGAGAGATGTAAATAATAATGAAAAGGATAGTATAATAAAAGAAAGAATATATAAAGAAAAAATTGCACCAAATTATAATATATTATTTGTATTAGATGATAGGAATCAGGTTGTTAATATGTGGAGAAATTTAGGACTAACATGTTTTCAAGTAAATGAAGGAAATTTCTAACAGTCTATAGCTCAGTTGGTTAGAGCACTACGCTTATAACGTAGGGGTCGATGGTTCGAGTCCATCTAGACTGACTGAATTAGGAGGCATAGAATAATGGTTAGTTCATATGGTTTTCATCCATAAAGTCGGGGTTCGATTCCCCGTGTCTCTACCATATTTCTGGGTAGTCTAACGGTAGGACACAACGCTTTGGACGTTGAGTTGTGGGTTCGATTCCTACCCCAGGAACAAAATCTGTGTATGGTGTTTAATGGCTAGCACGTACCGTTTGGGTCGGTATAGTACAGGTTCGAATCCTGTTACGCAGACACTGAGGGACTATAGTTTAATGGTAGAACATTTGTTTGTGGTTCATACGGTTTGAGTTCGATTCTCAATAGTCCCACAAATTGGTTATTATATTTTAAAAACATTATAAAAAGAAATATATGAAAATAAAACAATTTATAGCCCTTAAGGAAGGCGATAAAATAATTATTGACGGTAAAGAAAATGAGGTTAAAACTAATTACGGTTTAGACCAAATTGATATTGTAAAACATGTAGAACTAGGACGTAAAAGATTAGAAGAAACTATTGATTGTGTATTGGATGAAAAGATTGTAAAAGAAATGAAACTAATCACAGTAGTTACTGTAAAAGTAGACTTCGACTTCTCAACCCTAAAAGACAGCACCTTCTGTATATATGATGTAAAGGAAGGTCAAGCAGATAAGATTTAATTAGAATAATATGAAATTCAGAAAGGGGATGGGAAAGATTCAAGCTATGGAAGATTTAATAACAATGGGGCTATAAATTAGCCCCTAACAAAACTTTATGAGTAAATATTTAATAAGAATAAATTGTCCGTGCTTTAAAGACGTTGAGGTAGAAGCTAATGACGAAGTAGAAGCAATAAGAAAAGCAAAAATAGAATTTTATTGCGATGGTGGAGAAGCTGAATATGGAGAAACTATAAAAGCAAACTACAAATGCAATAATACTGAATAAATAAAAATATGATAAACAAAAAAGACATTAAAACAAAGTTATTCCAGTTCGCTATAATACTTATAGTTGCACTGATTCTAGTACTAGGGCTAACAGAGCTATTTAATAAAGCAGAAACATTATCTCTAACTAACAAGGCTAAGGCTGTAGAGTTCTTTGATACAAGCTATGTTATTGCAACAGTAGGCACTCAAAGAAGAGCTAAAACAAACGAAAGAGCTGGGACAGAAGAATGGATTAAAGAACAATGGACTAAAGCAGGGGCAGACTGGAATGAAGTATGGGCAGTAGTACAAAGTGAATCTAACTGGAAAAGTAATGCTTATAATGTTAATAATAATGGGAGTTTAGATGTAGGATTGTACATGATAAATTTAGAATCACATCCTGAAGTAGATATATTATGTGCGCTAAATACTGTTTGTAGCACTGAGTATGCTATAGAGCTATGGGAAGAACAAAATTGGCGACCTTGGTACGGAGCAAGAGCTTTAGGACTTTGGTAAATAGTTATAAATTTAATTAGAACAATAACATAAAGGAGGACTAGACAATGAGATACCTCGGTCTTTTAAAAACAATATTGATAGTAGCCACGCTGGCAATATTAATAACTTTCATGTTCATAATGTTTTCAATTCACATACTATGGGAGAAATGTCATGATGGATAGATTTATAATAAAAATGAGGTTAAGACCTTACTACAACAAAATGTATTGTAGTGGTTGTATACACTGTAAGAGAAACTTTCATAGCATAGTGCTAAAAGGAAACGTACGCTATTGCTCGAAGAAGATAACAGACACGAGGGCAAATAGTATAGCTAATAATTGTAAATACTTTACAAGGAGAAAAGTAATGAAAACTTGTGGCAACTGCATGCACTCAAATGAGCCTAATCAGTTTAGGTCATTAGTATTTTGCAATCGTTGTATGGTAGATGTAAACCAGCACACACTAGCTGATAATTGCAATGACTATTCAAAGGAGAGTCATGACGAGAAAAAAGAAGAAGATCCGCAAAAAGAGAAATAAAAACAAAATAGTACTGACGACTGAAGAAAACGATGCTTGCTGGGCTTGGGCTAGAAGAGTAACAAAAGAACAAAAGAGGAATAGCCACCTAGCTAACAAAAAAGTTTACTGCGAAAAATGTGGTAGACACTACTGCCTAGGGTTTGACTCTGTAGATGTGTATTGTGATAGTTGTCACTACATGGAAAACAAAAACAAACCACTCAAGGAGGGAATGTTCTTTACAGGTTGTACTAAGGAAATAACAGGAGGTAGATTATGCCAAAAGTGTTCGTATGTATAAGCTGTTTGAAAAAGCCTGACGTTACGACACCTGAAACAATCTTCGGTTGCTATAATTTTATATCCAACTTTTGTGATTATTGCGATAGCAGGGAAACTTGCACTAGGAGGTTAGTGCAACCACAAGCAGAAAACTCGATAGTAGGCTTTTGCCTAGATTGTAACATTGATATGGAGGGATGATATGAAACGCTTAATGAGAATATGTATTATCTGTTTAGAGAACAAAGGAAGAGAGTTTATAAAAGATTCAGTCTATGGCTGTGTTGAACTAGTACCCTTCGACAAGGAAATTATCTTGAGCGAGGGTGCAAAGGATAGATTCATCGTCAAAAATGGTGAGGCTGTACGAGTAGTTTACAACGAATGTAGACTTTGCAAGGAGTGGGACACCTGTTTTGACAGAATGAAAGTATTAAAAGAGTGCGATTGCACTACAGGTTATTGCCATGAGCATGGCAAGTAAAACAAAGGGGAATGATGTTAACCAAGCTTGAACATCATTCCCCCCTAGTTAAACTTAAGGGCTAAACCTTAATTAAGATTATTTATAATTAAAGTTATGACTAAATCACAACAAATTTTAGAAGACCTTAAAAGAGATTATAAAGCTACAGGAACTATAGCTAA
>Ga0307928_10001456_pt1 | contig 17961 bp, 19 predicted proteins | sample AceLakmetagen232_FD_201815 | JGI IMG/M metagenome (GOLD analysis project Ga0307928, IMG submission 201815) | Saline water microbial communities from Ace Lake, Antarctica - #232 | ecosystem: Environmental > Aquatic > Non-marine Saline and Alkaline > Saline | place: Antarctica: Ace Lake... | reverse complement strand
TGAGAATCTGCTCTACCTCATCCTCCCGAACATTATGATTATAAATGTGGGGAAGACCAGTGAAAAAATCTATATAGAACCGAAGCTTCACGTGACTTCATCTCCTGCGCACAACGTAGAGCTAAGCTGCCGGAAGGGGCTGACCAAAAAACTATGCTACCCTGAAAAACTCTGGTTAAACGAAAACGTTTGACAGTAGCATTAGCCCTTCCGGTCTGCTTGAGCGATTTGTTGGAAAATAAAGCTAAAAAAATCAAATCAATCTTTGTGTGCCCCAGAGGTTAATTCCTTGATCTTACTAGAAGATACCATATACTGAATAAGTTCTTTGCCGCGAGGTGACCTCACAGTTGCAAAATGCGTATTCAAATTAAGCTGACCACCACGATAAGTGCGATCTGATGCTGAAATATACTTAACCTTATTTAAAGGTAGGAGAAAAAATACAAAGGGAGCATTATCCAGGTATTGATCATAACGATAATCTTTATCGCCCACCAGAAGTAAAAAATCATAATCCTTTTTCATGTTCTGTCCTAAAGGCTTGCCCCAATGCCATCTATAAGATTCTCCGCTTCCTTGTTTCACCAATGAGCTGAATTTGACTTCAAGTGTTATTTGATTTTCCAGGGTAATGTCATGAGATGCTTGTGGTTTAGTTAGGGTCCCCTCCGTAAGATCACAAATAAATCTCTCCCCCTTTAAGCCTTGGGCAATAGTAGGATGAAGAACTAAAAATTCAATTTCATTTTCCAGGTTTTCAATTCTATTTCGGAGAATATCATTTTCTTTCTTTAATTTGACAAATTCATTCACGATGCTTCCTTTCCAAAATTATTTTCCAACGAAAAGCTAAGCGGCCGGAAGGGGCCGAGTGAAAAACCATGCTACCCCGAAAAACACCGACCAAGAAAAAATGTTTGATAGTTCCATTAGCCCTTCCGGTCTGCTTGAGCGACTAGTTCTGCACTTTTCTAGTTTTTCAAATATAGGTCTTTATATTTCTGAGTAATGGTTTCGTAATCCATGAACTCAGAAATGGAGTAGTATGATATCGCAAAATCTACTGCCTGCTCAGCAGTTGGAAATTCAGAACGAGTGGTTCCGCCTGGAAGACGCGGCCCTGTAAACTCCAATTCATCGATACAATCAAAATATGTCTTATCTGGATCGACTGCAACCTTATGGTAAAGAGTTACCCACCAACCTTCATTTCTTTTTCTGAACAAGCCTTTGTTTTCAATACCATGATAGATAACAACAAAAGCGAAGGTCGTTTCTTTCTCAAAATCGGGCGGCCAAGCATAGACCTCGGCTCCTTTTACCCCACTTTTTAGGATATCGATTGCTTGGTTGCTTGAATATATTGTCATCTATTTTGTGCAGAACGTAGAGCTAAGCGGCCGGAAGGGGATGACCAAGAAACAATGCTACCTGGAAAACGTCGGCAAAATTAAAAACGTTCGACAGTAGCATCAGCCCTTCCGGTCTGCTTGAGCGATTGGTTAGGCAATTAATTTGTGGTTACTGTGTGCGTGCGAGAATCATATGACCAAGTATAACCACCGAAATCTGAAGCAGGAACTATGCCATCGTCGAATAAATCTCCAGTGATTTTTGACGGAAAATGGAGATCCCCCTTTATGGCAGTTTCAGCATAATATATAACGACTGCTGCGCGGATTTTGGCTACACTTCCATCCCTGGCCGCTCTGTTTGCTTCGTCTTGCAAGGCAACGTATTTTGGAATTGAAGTTATGAGTATAAATAAGATACATAAAATAAAAATTCCTATTCCCCAATATGCCCATTTTTTCTGAACACTCTTGAAATGTTCAATATTTTCCCATCGCTTATTCTGCCATGCCCATTCACTGCCTTTTACGCCCAATACAAATGGCATTACAATATTAACGATTGGGATAAAGCAGAGTAAGGCAATGTAAGTCTGATTGCCTAATCCCCAAATCCAATTAAGGAAGAAGGCTCCCCAGTTCCATTTTTTGATTTCATCTGGAACTTCCGTCAATCTCCCTTGGCCAGATGTATTTTCCATCTTTACTCCTATTTTCATTAGGTTGGTAGACTTATTGCCTAACGCCAAGCTAAGCGGCCGGAAGGGGCCGACTGAGAAACTATGCTCCCCCGAAAAACTCCGGCTAAATGAAAATGTTCGACAGTAGCATTAGCCCTTCCGGTCAGCTTGAGCGATTGGTTAGGTTTTTTTAAGTAAGATCTTCTTTAGATAGCTTATTGGAAGGCGTTATCCCAACGCCAAAAGCTTTTCGTGAACCAGGTGTGAGCAAAGCCCACATCCCAAATCCTCCAATCGGTAGAAAGGGGGAGGGGATGTATAAGCCGAATAAAATTATTCCAACTACCCAACCCCAGAATTTTCTTTTTTTTATAGCTCTTGCTACAACTTCGTTAAGTATCGCAATTCCTAAAAAGACAATAATGGGACTTATAAACATGAATTTTAGTCCATCAATTATCTTTGAGTCATCTATTGTGAATGATAGAAAAAATATGTATGCACTAATAAGAACGTATAATATTGCTGCAATACGGAGGCAGAGTATAGCAATCGGAATTCGGTTTTTATTGATTGAGTTGAAATTATAACCACACCAACATTTCTGAATATTATCCTGTGCAGGAGTTTTACATTTTGGGCAAATTTTCATTGTTTTAAAACCTAACGAAAAGCTAAGCTGCCGGAAGGGGCCGACTAAAAAACCATGCTACCCCGAAAAACACTGGCTAAAAATAAAACGTTCGACAGTTGCACCAGCCCTTCCGGTCTGCTTGAGCGACTGGTTATGTTTTTTAATTTCGGGAGTCTAATTTATCGAATTTATCAATCTTTTCAAAAAGCAACTGTTCATTTGTCAGACTGTTGAAAGCTGTATTGGTAGAAGTTTTTGAAATAGCTAATGCTTTGCTAAGCTGAATATCTTTGTCCTCTACTTGGCCTATGTCTTTATATAGTTTTGCTAATCTTGCATGTGTAATAATACGACCCATTTCTATAACGGTTTTATACGGCCAATCAAGTTCTGTGCATTCATCAAGGTTTTTAAGATGTTGCTGTAATGCCCATATAGCTATTGATGTGTTTCCAGAATTATAGCCTTCCAATGCCATGGAAGCGGATTTCCCCAATTCAACCTCTTTAAAAAAGAGAATTGTTCTGGCCATCTTAATTCCAACCCACGATATGGTTCCAAACGATCCAATTGTTATTCCTATAAGGATATAGACTACTGCTATTGAAATCTTTTTAAATCTCATTGGGCATTCCTTTTAAAACATAACGTAGAGCTAAGCGGCCGGAAGGGACAGACGAAAAAACTATGCTACTCCGGAAAACTCCGGTTAAACGAAAATGTTCGACAGTAGCATTCGCCCTTCCGGTCTGCTTGAGCGCCTGGTTATGAGCGGATTGTCCGGAATTAAAATTGAACTTTTGAATAATTGGTTTAATACCCTGAAGGGGTATAACATTTCAGCCCGGGGTTTTACCCCGGGGATAATATCGTTCCCCCCACCCACACCTCGTCCCCAGCGTTGCCCCCATCACCCGACCAAAACGTTCAATCTGTCCAGGCGGTTGGGACGGGGAAGGAAAGGGAATAGGGGGTTTTTGGTACGTTTATTACCCAGGGTTTTACCCTGGGCTTTAATGTTTCACCCCGTTGGGGTGATTTTTCCCTCCTTTTCTCCCTTTTAGCGCATAACGTAGAGCTAAGCTGCCGGAAGGGGCCGACTGAGAAAGTATGCTACCCCGGAAAACATCGGCGAAGCTAAAAACGTTCGATAGTAGCATTAGCCCTTCCGGTCTGCTTGAGCGACTGGTTATGCTTTGGTTTCTGACACAAAAATGTGCCACGTGGCACAATTGAGCACATATTCAGGGAGTGCAGACAATATGGAACCAAAATATGTCAAGATAATGTCTGGAAACTAAAGCTATATCTTTAAAACCGGGCATCTTTTTAAAAAGATATTTCCGGAAGTTTTTCAATAACCCCGATAAATCTCTTCCGGGTCTTTCCTCTTCTTTTTTTCAAGCATAACGAAAAGCTAAGCGGCCGGAAGGGGCCGACCGAAAAACCATGCTACCCCGGAAAAACCTTGGCGAAGAAAAAACGTTCGACAGTAGCATTAGCCCTTCCGGTCTGCTTGAGCGACTTGTTAGCTGCTGCCCTCAATTGGCACGAACCATTCTTTTTTTCGATATACCAAGTCTTGACTCTTTGCTACAAGCTCCCCAGTTCGATCATCTCTGATAGTGATGTCATATAGAGCTATTGGTCCAGCAGCGGTTTGTTCTGTAGCTTCAGCGATTAGACGATCACCGGAGTTCGTTGCTTTCAAGAAGTTAATTCCAACGTTCAGTGCTACTGCCGTCTGTCCATGGGAATTACTAGCAGCAGCAAAGGCCATGTCGCCAAGCGCAAAAATCACGCCGCCGTGAGTGTTGCCGTGAAAATTAACCATGTCGTCAGTGATAGTTAGAGTCACCCGACTATGACCTGGTTGTAGAATTTCAACGTTAGCCCCTAAAATCCGTGCGAATGGATCACGCTGGATGTGCTCGTTTATCTTTTGTTTTCTATCCTCGTTCATTGTCATCTCCTTGGAAATTAAGCAGCTAACGAAAAGCTAAGCTGCCGGAAGGGACTTACTGAAAAAGTATGCTACCCGGAAAACGCCGGATAAAAATCAAATATCCGATAGTTCCATCAGCCCTTCCGGTCTGCTTGAGCGAGTGGTTAGGTAGGTTTAGCCCAAAAATATTTAAAAAACTCCTGGTTTCTCTGTTCCAATTTATCTTTATAAATTTTTAGATTTCTTTTTCTATTTGCCCATAAACCTTCATCTTTATGCATATCTTCAATCAATTTGGCTAAATCATTGATAGTTTCATTCTCTCGCAAAATATAGTTTATTACTGAATCTAGCTGATAATCAAAAGGGGGTTTTGTTAGTAAAACTATTTTGAGATAATCTTGTTCATTCTTATTTGGTCGTTTTTCTTTCGCCTTTTTGTAAATAGACAAACACGCTTCACTTGGCGATTCAAAAATGGATTTAAATAAATTCAATATCTCTCCTTTTAATTGATCTACCTAACGTAGAGCTAAGCTGCCGGAAGGGGTTGACCAAAAAGCCATGCTAACCCGAAAAACCCTGGTTTAACGAAAATGTTTGATAGTAGCATTAGCCCTTCCGGTCTGCTTGAGCGACTGGTTATCTATTTTTCTTTATTTCATATTCAATACCCTCAAGATAATCGCACAATTCATTAAAATCATCCTGAAGGCGTTTACTCTGTGCATGATTTGCCTCTGCTGCTACAAAGCCACAAAGTTCCGAAAGTTGGCTAAGACTAACTGACAGAAAATAATTTCCTTTTCGTTTTATCGCGGCTCGCAAAAGGCCGCTAAATATTTCCTTGATAATGGAATCAGTAATCAGTAGCTCATATTCGTATTCGGTTAGCTCGATCTTGTGTAATTTCACATTTTTCATCTTAATAGATAACGTAGAGCTAAGCAGCCGGAAGGGGTCAAACAAGAAACTATGTTACCCGTAAAAACGTTGGCGAAGATGAAAACGTTCGACAGTTGCATCAGCCCTTCCGGTCTGCTTGAGCGACTGGTTGGCACGTTATTTCGTTTCCTTTTTCTTCTTCTTTACATCAACAGGCTTGCCAACTGGCTGCCTAATCATTAGCAATGGAAGAAGAATTTCTCGCCAGTCTTCAATAGCTCCGTTCACTCCTCCAATTTCGAGCCCATCCTCGGCATAATATATCTCAAACTTCTGCTCACAACATCCGCATTTAAGGAGGTAGCGGGGCATCATCTTCCCCTTCCCCTTTTTATGATACACTCTGATCTGCGGCTGGCCGAATCGGGATGTATCGTAGAAACGATTAGTCCTATTGGGAATTTGCTGCTTCATCACATCATTTCTCCTTCGTGCCAACGACAAGCTAAGCGGCCGGAAGGGACCAACCAAAAAACCATGCTACCCCGGTAAAACTCCGGCGAAGCTAAAAACGTTCGACAGTAGCATCAGCCCTTCCGGTCTGCTTGAGCGACTGGTTCGGCGGGGCCGTTAGCCTTGCCAGAACCTTTTCGAATAAGAAAAACCGCCCTTTCGAGAATAATACCCCAGATGATGCCACTTGCTACCAATGATAACACCATGATGAAAACAGAATAGGGGATCTCTTTCCCGAACAATAATAATGAGATTATCAATCCGAAGCCAAGAATTGAAAGTATGTATCCAGCTGCGGAATCAAAGAAGCGCAGTGTAGACCCCATTTCAACTTCATCAAGAGCGGAACGAAATATTACTAAGGCAAACATAATGACGATAGCTAAAATAGTTATCCTGAGAAAAAGTTTTTTATTCATTCATTTTATCTCCGCCGAACGTAGAGCTAAGCTGCCGGAAGGGGCCGACCAAAAAATCAGGCTACCCCGAAAAATACCGGCGAAGTTGAAATGTTCGACAGTTCCATTAGCCCTTCCGGTCTGCTTGAGCGATTGGTTATGCAAAATTATTATCAGGCTTTGAGATAGATTTTTTGCTGAAAACTTTTTTGATCGGTTTCAGCAATAGAATAATTATAGAAATGAGACTTATTGATGCGAGTAAATATATAGGCCACATACTGATAAATTTAGCAATGACAGTAGTAGGGCTATACGGTTCTAATTCCGGGATTGATGATTTAAGATAGCCAAAAAAATAGAGCCACCCATTGATTACCTTATATACTTGGTTTATAAAATCAGTTGCAAGCACAACTATAGCGAGTTTTCTTCCCCAAATACGAATGCGGAATAGACCGTAGGCTGAAATGATTTTAAGTATAATTATCAGGTAAATAAATAAAAAAAACAGAAAGAACCACCGATAATTCCCTCCACTAACATGCCCTTGAAGAAAGGTGGTAAATAATAACCATGGGACTCCAATAGTAATATTAATTGGTATGAGGGAATTTAAAGCAGTTAGTGTGGTAAAAATAGCAATGACTCTGACGATAATTATAGATTTATTTTTTTGCATAACGTAGAGCTAAGCTGCCGGAAGGGGCCGACCAAAAAACCATGCTACCCCGAAAAATTCCGGTTAAATAAAGATGTTCGACAGTAGCATTCGCCCTTCCGGTCTGCTTGAGCGGCTTGTTATGCTTTGGTTTCTGACACAAAAATGTGCCACGTGGCACAATTGAGCACATATTTTGGGAATGGAGACAATAGGACAACCAAATATGTCAAGATAATATCTGGCAACTAAAGCTATAATCTTTGTAACCGGTCATCTTTTTAAAAAGATATTTCCGGGAAGTTTTCAATGGCCGCATTGAATCTCTTCCGGTTCTTTCATCTTATCTTTTCAAGCATAACGTAAAGCTAAGCGGCCGGAAGGGGCCGACGAGAAAAGCATACTACCCGGAAAAGCGTCGATGAAGATAAAAATGTTCGACAGCAGCATTAGCCCTTCCGGTCTGCTTGAGCGACTTGATAGGAAGTTATAGCTACATGAATAATTGCTTAATAAAGTGGATCTAGTGAAAAAAGAAAAGTTGACCAAAAACCCCAAACAAGACCAGTGAAAATAACAGGAGCAAGGCTTTCAGAGACAAACCTCGCTGGGTCTATATCAATGATATTCAAAATAAGCTCCCCAAATAATATTGTAGATAGAACACATAAGATAGAAAGAAAAGAATAAAATAATCGGGAACGATATTTATTAATAATTTTGTGGGAGATGGCACGAGTTCCAATCCAAAAAGAGGCAACTATTATACTGGTAGTTAAAGAAGTTATGGTTATACCTTCAAGCAATCTTTGATGAATATTAAAGGGTCGCAAGACTATTGCAAGCACCAAGCAGAACAAACATATCCCTGCATCCAAGAGTATTTTTGACTTCAATGAGGTATCTTCCTATCGACAAGCTAAGCTGCCGGAAGGGGCCGCCTGAAAAACCATGATACCCCGAAGAACGCCGGTGAAGCTAAAAACGTTCGACAGTAGCATTAGCCCTTCCGGTCTGCTTGAGCGATTGGTTAAGTGGCGTTTCTCCACTTACTCCAGGAAATTTTCAGTCTTTGACCTATTAAGGCACTGACAAACCCAACAGTTGAGAAAGCAATGATAATACCTAATTGATTTATGATATATATCGGAATAGGAAGTGGGGTTGCGAGAAAAAAAGTCATAAAAATAAATATCAAAGTAATAAAAATAAAAGTAATTATTCCCGCAATCAGCCCTGAACTTTTATTTCCTGTGAATCCAATAACACCACCGCCGAATAAACAAATCAGGAAAAGGAAATTGGGAATATTTATTAAAATCCACTGATGCTGATGAGAAGCCTTGTAAAGAAATAAGAACCACAAACCTCCCAAGACAACAAATACAATTATCCCGGCCACCGCTCCTTTAAGATTGATTCTCATTTTCTCCCCCGTCTAATTTAGACCACTTAACCATTGATTGAGCAGAATTATTTCTATCATATTGAATATTTTTCCGAACAAAACTTGACTAACATAGAAAGTATTCTATCATATTAAGGTGGAACTTAAATATATAAGTTAAAGAATATAATTAGGTAATTTTGAGGCAATATTGTGAATAATAAAAAAATACCACAAAGTAATCCCCGGAGAAAGAGAAATCTTCTGGATGATATCAGCGAAGTAATGCGCCTTCGCCATTACTCAATCCGGACAGAACGTTCTTACATTGGCTGGATTAAACGATATTGCATATTTCATAAGATGAAACATCCATTGCAGATGGGAATTCCAGAAATCGAGGCGTTTCTTTCTCATCTGGCGACTGATGAAAAAATCGGTAGATCGACCCAGAACCAAGCTTTTAATGCCTTACTTTTTCTGTACAAGGAAGTATTAAAAGTCTCCCTTGATAAACCGATAAACGCGCTCCGGGCGCCTCGCCGCCAGAGACTACCTGTAGTGATGACCCGGGAAGAGACACGGCGAGTCCTGGAGGCTATGTCCGGCCAGATGAAGATGATGGCACAGTTGATGTACGGTAGCGGTCTCAGGTTGATGGAATGTGTCCGGCTCCGGGTCCAGGATCTTGATTTCTCAGCAGATCAGTTGACTGTCAGGAGCGGAAAAGGCGACAAGGACAGATGGACAATGTTGCCGGTCGAAATCCAACCTGAACTCAGAGAACATTTAAAATGGGTTAAGATCATCCATGACCGGGACCTGGCGGATGGATACGGTGAGGTGTATCTCCCGCCGGCCCTGGCCAGAAAATACCCTGCCGCCAGTAAACAATGGATCTGGCAATATGTCTTTCCGGCTCAGAATCGATCAAAAGATCCCCGATCGGGAAAAATCCGCCGGCATCATATTCACGCTACAGCTTTCCAGAAGGCGTTAAAAAAAGCAGTACGGCTGGCGGGGATTGACAAGCGGGTAACGAGCCATACCTTCCGCCACAGCTTCGCAACCCATCTGCTGGCGGATGGGTATGACATCCGGACCATCCAGGACTTGTTGGGTCACGCGGATGTCTCGACTACAATGATATACACCCATGTCCTCAATAAAGGGGGCCGGGGTGTGAAAAGCCCTCTCGATTCATTATAGGATGAAGGTCTGGTTGATATTAGGGGTTATCTCAATCGTGCTGCTGGCCGCCTTGCTCTCCGTACCGTTTTATTACAGAGGCGGAAGAGATGCGGGAGGAGGGGGGGAGATGGTCCGGCGGGCCGCCCTCGCCTCCAAGATCCGCGGTCTGGACCCCCAGGACATCGGCGACACCACCAGCTCCGCGGTCGGGGCTCAGATCTTCGAGACCCTATACACTTACAGTTACCTGGAACGCCCCTATCAACTGATCCCGCTGCTGGCCGAAGAGATGCCCGTGATCAGCGAGGATGGAAGGAAGTACACAATCAGAATTAAGGAGGGGGTCTTCTTTGCCGACGAACCGTCATTTCCCGGAGGCCGCGGGCGGGAGCTTACGGCGGAGGATTTTATCTTTGCCTGGAAACGGATGGCCGATCTCAATAACCGCTCAACCAATTACCCCGCCATCTTTCAGGGCTATGTGGTTGGTCTGGATGAGTTCCGCGAATATACCGCAACAACCCCGGATGTGGATTACGATCGGCCGGTAGAAGGGCTCCGGGCGCCCGACCCTTCCACGATCGAGATTACCCTGAATAAGCCCCACAACTTCCTCCTCTACTGGCTGGCGCATCTCCCGACGGCGCCGGTCGCCCGGGAAGTGGTCGAGTCATATGGTAAGGACGTGGTAAACCACCCGGTCGGGACGGGCCCCTTCCGGCTGGTCGGTAATTATCGGAGCAACCAGTTCTCAATGGTCCGGAACGAGAACTTCCGGGAGGTCCGGTATCCCGCCCGGGCGTCCCCGGAGCTTCGAGAGCGGGGGCTCTTGAAAGATGCCGGTCGAAGGATCCCATTCATTCACCGGATCGAGTGGTCGATCATTGAAGAAGCGCAGCCGCTCTGGCTGGCGTTCATGGCCGGTGAGCTTGACTCCTCGGGCATCCCCAAGGATAATTTTCCCCAGGTAATCAATAGAGATAAGGAACTCACCCCGGAGATGAAGGCCAAGGAGATAGACCTGATCAAGGCGGAGGACCCTTCCATATTCTATTACGGTTTCAATATGGACGACCCGGTGGTAGGGAAGAACCGGCCCCTGCGACAGGCCATGAGCCTGGCCTTTGACCGGGAGACGTACATCGAGACCTTTCTCAACGGGCGCGGCCACGTCCCGATCGGCCCCATCCCGCCGATGATCACCGGGCACCGCCCGGACAAGAGAAACCCCTATACCGGATACGACCCGGCCGAAGCCCGCCGTCTGCTTAAAGAGGCGGAGGAGATCCAGGGGGGGGCGATCCCCGAGCTCAAGCTGGCCATGCCGGGTACGGACACCACGGTTCGCCAGATGGGTGAGTTCTTCCGTCTCCAGATGCGGGGGATCGGGCTCAAGGTCGAGGTCGACTACATGACCTGGCCCAGGTTCCAGGACGCCACCAAGACCCGGAGCCATCAGCTCTTCGCCCTGGGCTGGCTGGCCGATTATCCGGACGCCCAGAATTTTCTCCTCCTCTTTTACGGTCCCAACCGCTCTCCCGGCCCGAACGCCTGCAATTATGATAATCCCCAGTTCAACGCCCTCTATGAAGATGCGGTGGCGATCCCGGAACTGGCCGGGCGAATCCCGCTCTATCATAAGATGGAAGACATCGTGATCGAAGACTGTCCCTGGCTGCTTACGGTCTACCGGGTGGGTTACGCGCTGTATTACGAGTGGTTGCGAAATTACTATCCGAATGACTTCGCGAACGGTACGATCAAGTACCAGCGGGTGGAGACGGACCTTCGGGAGTCGATTCTGCGTAAGAGGGAAGAGAAGAGATGAAGGCGTACTTTATCCGGCGATTGTTCTACCTGGTCCCCATTATAGTGGGGATCTCTTTGATCACTTTTCTGCTCTTCCGGGTGGTGGGGGGTGATCCGGTCGATCGGGTGGCCGGGAGGTATGCCACCAGCGCCCAGAAGGCGGAACTTCGCCACCAGTTCGGATTCGATAAACCGCTCTGGCCACCGGTTGGGAAGCTCCTGAAGGGCGATCTGAAAGGTTTCGCGGATAATCAGCTCTTCCGTCACTTCGCTGATACCTTCACCTTCCGGTTTGGCCGTTCCGAGCAGTACAAACGGAAGATCAGCGACATGATCAAGGATGGCGTGCTTCCCTCCCTCTCTCTGACCGTCCCGGCTTTCATTATCGGGATCTTTCTCCAGATCACGATCGCGGTCTTCTGCGCCTTTAAACAGGGAAGCCGGTTCGACCGGGTGGTGGTTGTCCTCTCCGTGATCGGGATGAGCCTCCCCTATCTTGCCCTGATCATCTTCGGGCAAGCCTACCTGGCCGGTAAGTTAAAATGGTTCCCGATCTACGGATATCCGGAGGGGATCGGCCTCGGGGTGATCCCCTTCGTTGCCCTGCCGGTCCTGCTCGGTGTCGTCGCCGGACTGGGGGCCGGGGTCAGGTTTTACCGGACCGTGATTCTCGACGAGACCCGCGCTGATTATGTCCGGACCGCCCGGGCCAAGGGGGTGGGGGAGACCGGGGTGATGTTCGGGCACGTGTTGAAGAACGCGATGATCCCCATCATCACCCAGGTGGTGGTGGTGATCCCTTTTCTTTTTCTCGGCTCCCTGCTGCTGGAGCGCTTCTTCTCGATCCCCGGTCTGGGCTATATGCTGATCGACGCGGTCAACAGTTCCGACTGGCCGGTTATCAACGCGCTGACCTTTGTGGGGGCGTTGATCTATCTGGGGGCGCTTCTCCTGACTGATCTCTGTTACGCCCTGGTCGATCCGAGGGTTACCTTGAAGTGATGATAGCTTCTCAACATGGAGGATACTGGATCTCAGCCTGGAGGGAGGTAGTCCGCCATCCCCGGGCGGTGATCTCCCTGGCCGTTATTCTGATCTATCTCGCCGTCACTATCTGGGTCTATACCGGCTGGCATACACCGGACTGGGAGACGGAAGACTTTAAGCAGGCCTATCACCCCCCCTCCGTGCAACACTGGTTCGGGACCGATATATACGGTCGGGATGTCTTCGCCAAGACCATTTACGGCACCCGGGTCGCCGTCACGGTGGCTCTGATCGCGTCGGTCCTGGCCGGGGTCATCGGTCTGATATTCGGACTGCTGGCGGGATACTTCGGAGGCTTTATCGATGATCTGATCACCTGGCTTTACAGTACACTGCAGTCGATCCCCTATATCCTGCTGATTCTGGCCTTTGCCTTTGTCTTACAGGATAAGCATTTTTCCCTCTTCGGGTATCATTTTCAGATTCGCGGGATAAAGGCCGTCTATCTGGCTCTGGGACTGACCGGGTGGGTAGGGCTCTGCCGGCTGATCCGGGGAGAGGCGATCAAGCACCGCGACCGGGATTACGTGCTCTCTTCCCGGGCCCTGGGGGCTTCCCCTCTGCGGATCATCTTCCGGCATCTCCTCCCCAATGTCTTTCACCTGGTCATCATCACCTTCTCATTGAGCTTTATCGGCTACATTCATGCTGAGGTCATCCTGAGTTTTCTCGGGCTGGGGGTGAAGAACGTCCCGAGCTGGGGGGTGATGATCGATGACGCCAAACTGGAGCTCTTCCGGGGCGTCTGGTGGCAGCTGGCGGCCGCGACAGCGGCGATCTTCTTCATCAGCTTGACATTGCATATCTTTGGCGATACTTTACGGGATGCTTTAGACCCGCGGTTGAGGGATGAGAAACGATGACCGTCACACTTAAACTTGAGAATCTCCATACTTACTTTCACCTTGAAGGACAGACTCTGAAAGCCGTCCGTGGGATCGGTTTTACCCTAAAAAGGGGCGAGACCCTGGGACTGGTGGGCGAGTCGGGTTGCGGTAAGACGGTGACCGCCCTTTCTCTGATGCGGCTGGTCCCCGCGCCGGGACGAATCGAGGCGGGCCGGGTATGGCTGGAGAACCGGAAAGGTGAGCGGCGCGACCTTCTGGTTATTCCGGAGCGACAGATGCGGGCGGTTCGAGGGAAGGAGATGGCCATGATCTTCCAGGAGCCGATGACTTCCCTCAACCCGGTCTTCACGATCGGCGACCAGATCATGGAGGCTATCCTGGTCCATGAAAAGACAGGGAGAAGAGAAGCGCTCCAGCGGGCCATCGAACTCCTCCGCAATGTGAATATCCCTTCCCCGGAGCTTCGGATCAAAGATTATCCCCATCAGCTCTCCGGAGGACAACGCCAGCGGGTTATGATTGCCATGGCGCTGTCCTGCCGTCCGGAGGTGTTGATAGCCGATGAGCCGACCACCGCGCTGGATGTGACCGTTCAGGCCCGAATCTTACAGCTTCTCTCCCGGCTCCGGGAAAAATATAAGATGGCCGTGCTTCTGGTCACTCACGATCTGGGAGTCGTCGCGCAGGATACTGACCGGGTCGCGGTTATGTATCTGGGAAGGATCGTGGAGGACGCCCCGACCACCACACTCTTCGCCCGGCCGCTCCATCCCTATACCCGAGCATTAATGGAATCGATCCCCCGACTGGGGGAAGAGAAGAAGCGGCTCAAGACGATCCGGGGGGCTGTACCAACTCTGAGCCGCATTCCGTCCGGCTGTTCTTTCCATCCGCGGTGTCCGTTGGCCCGGGAGATCTGCCGGGAGAGAGAGCCGATACCGAGGGAGATAACCCCGGGCCATAGAGTGGAGTGTCATCTATTTCATGAGTGATATCTTGATAGAAGCCAGAGATCTGAAAAAATACTTTCCCGTCAAACGGGGAGTGCTTCGCCAAACGGTCGGGTATATCAAGGCGGTCGATGGAGTAAGTCTCCGAATCGAGCGGGGTCAGACCCTGGGTCTGGTGGGCGAGACCGGTTCCGGGAAGACTACTCTGGGAAGATTGCTCCTGCGTCTCCTTCCCGCGGACGGCGGCGAAGTCCGGTTCGCGGGAAATGATCTCTTTAACGTGGGGACCAGGGAGATGAAGAACTTGCGCCGGGAGATGCAGATCATCTTCCAGGATCCCTACGGCTCGCTCAATCCCCGGATGCGGGTGGGGGATATTATCGCGGAGGGGTTGAAGAATTTTCGATTCGGCAACAAGAATGAGATCAAAGCCCGGGTAGCGGAACTTCTGGAGATTGTCGGTCTACCCCCGGAGTCCGTCCGGTTATATCCGCATGAATTTTCCGGCGGCCAGCGTCAGCGGATCGGTATCGCCCGGGCGATCGCCCTCAATCCCGCCTTTATTCTCTGTGACGAACCGGTCTCATCCCTCGATGTCTCCATCCAGGCCCAGATCCTCAATCTCCTGTCCGATCTCCAGGAACGGCTGGGGCTCACCTACCTTATCATTGCCCATGACCTGAGCGTGGTTGAGCATATCTCGGATTGGGTAGCGGTGATGTATCGGGGGCGGATCGTTGAGGCGGCGTCCAGCCGGGAACTCTACCGGAATCCGGCTCATCCTTACACCCGGGCCCTTCTGGAATCGATCCCTGTCCCCGATCCTTCGGCGCCCCCCCCGGGAACCGGGCTGGAGGTGATAGCGGCGGACAGTTCGGCGGCTGATTCCGGGTGTCTCTTCTATCCCCGCTGCCCCCGGAGAATGGACCGGTGCCGGCGTTCCATTCCCGTCCTGCGAGAGTTCGCCCCCGACCATCAGGTGGCGTGTTATCTCCACGAATAAGATTTGAGATATATTTAGAAATAAGTTAAAACTAATCTATCATGAAGAAATGGTTAATCATTATCGGGATTCTCGTGGTTGTAATCGCAGTGATCCTCATCACCTACCCGACCGGACGTAAGCATTTTACTGAAACCAGCCGGGCGATTGTCGAGGTGTTGTCTCTTAAGCAAGGAAGGGCGCGGTCCATTGCCGGGATGGTTCCGAACCGGGCCGGCTTCTTTATCCGGGCTCATGGAGCCCAAAAGATCTGGGATGATTTTACTGCCGGCGACTTCTTTCGGGAGTTGACAACCTCCGCCCCCTGGAAAGAAGCAAAGATCGATGAAAGATTAAAAGCCTTTCAAAAAGATTTTGCGGCTCGTAATGGATTCCCCCTGGATCAATCGACGGTCATGGAGTTGGCGGGGGAAGACATCGGCCTGGCGATCCTCCCGGCGGAAGATATATCACCGGATACTCTCCTGGTCGTCTCCCGGGTTGGTCTTAAGGCCCGTTTGGTAGAGATTTTGACTCGACTGGGCGACGGCTGGAGAGACGCCGGCGAGCGGGTTTTGATTGAGGAGGAGTACCGGGGGGTAATGATTGTTCGGATCGGCCCGACGGATTCATTCCCCTTCTTTATTGCCTATACGCTTATCGATGATTACCTGGTAATGGTAATCGCCCAGAGCCCGGTCCGGACCGTTATCGAAAGGGTTATCGAACTGGATAGGGAAGAAGGGGGGAGAGAATCCTTGGCGGATTCACCCCGGTTCACCGATGCTGTTCGGACTGTTTCCCTTTCCACCGAATCGTTTCTCGAATGGTATTTAAGGCCGTCGTTCCTCAAAGACCGGGAGGGGAGGAGGCAACCTTTATTGACCTCCGCGCCGTTTACATTGACGGAGTGGGGAGGGGAGATCATCAAGAAGCTTTCGGCCATTCAGACTGGGGCGGGTAGTTTTGGCTATGCCGGAGGAATATGGTCCCGGTTCTTCCTGGAGTTTGAGAGCGAGACGCCCGGGGGAGCGGGTATTCCATCCCCATCCGCTCCCGCCGTCACATTCCAGAGTTTCGTGCCGGCCGGCGCGCTGCTCTTCGTGGCCCTGGAGAGTGATCTGTCTCTTCTCTGGGAAGATATTAAGACTGCAATCGAAGTTCCCGCCATGGGAGAACATATCACACCTTGGGTTATCCTGCGTAGCTGGGAGCAAGATACCGGGGTGAGCGTAAAGGGAGATATCCTCCCGGCGCTGGGAGATCAGTTCGCCCTGGTGATGGAGAGAATAACCGGGAAAGAGTTCCTTCCCATGCCGCCTGGAGCCGTAATCTTTCGGGTTGCCAACCGGGAGAAAGCGGACGAGGTCATGGGAAGAGTGGCTGCCTGGGCCGCCCTCTCTCATAACTTTACCTTGGTCAAGGAGACGTATGAAGATACGGAGATTAACACCATCCCTGATCTGTTCTTTATGCAGCCGGGATACGCGCTGGTCGATGGCTATTTAATTATCAGCAGTGACCGGGAGTTTTTAATGAAGATGATCGATGTCCGGGAAGGGAGAAGCCCGGGGATAGAAACCGATCCGATCTTTCAGAAGATAACCGGGGTGGTAGATCACTCCTCCGATGATTTTATCTACCTGAATGGGAAAGAATTGCTTCAATCGCTCCTTAATCTGGGGGAATGGTACATGGCTTATCAAAGAATGACGCCTGATGAACCGCGGCTCTCGGAAGAGATCTATCAGAAGAAAATACTCCCCATTCTCAACCTCTGTGGTATATGCCGGGCCGCGGGGGTCGGCATCACACATGACAGAAAGGTTGTCAGGGGGGACTGTTTTATATATATTCAATAATACTTTAAGGATTAACCAATATGGTTAAGCCGAAGTGGTGGAACTGGCAGACACGCATGGTTGAGGGCCATGTGCCCTACCGGGTATGGGGGTTCGAGTCCCCCCTTCGGCATAGAGGCCGGGGCGGTGATATTTTTTCTTGTTTTTCTTGTTTTTTTTCTTGCATTATTTTAGGGATAAATGTAAAGTGTTCGATGTTCAAAAATAATGCCCCTTTTAAACCGGACGAAAGAGAAGGAGTTGAGCATGAAGAGAAAAGCGGTTGCTTTATTGATGGGCGTCAGCTTGGTAATTGGTATGAGCGGAGTAGCATGGGGTCAGGTCTATCTGGATCGAGGCTTGGGTGATTCCGGTTGCGTGGATGAATGGAAACCGATAAAGCTGGGTCCCCAGTTGATCGGGGTTTCCTGTGGGCCGGGAGTGGGAGCGCGCATCGCGTACTTCTTTCCCTATTCCAATGATGGAGTGGACAGCACCATTGCCTACGAGGGGATCGCCTCTTACATGGTAAGCAGTATCTTTGCCACCGCTCTCTCAGTTGGATATACCAGGCCGCAATGGAATGAGCCGATCGATGGTCATTCCAAACTCACCTACATGAACTTGACCTTTGAGTTGCGGGGAGAGCCGGAGCCGAACTTCGGCCTCTATCTCGGCTTCGGTCCCAGCCTGATCTTCACGGACTTTGACTCCGCAACCGATACTAATATCAAGGCCCAGGACAGTTTCGGTATCCATGCGGCCCTGGGGATCGATTTCTGCATCACCCAGCACCTTGTCCTGAATATCGATGTTAAGCATCTCTGGTTCC
>Ga0307928_10001455_pt1 | contig 17961 bp, 37 predicted proteins | sample AceLakmetagen232_FD_201815 | JGI IMG/M metagenome (GOLD analysis project Ga0307928, IMG submission 201815) | Saline water microbial communities from Ace Lake, Antarctica - #232 | ecosystem: Environmental > Aquatic > Non-marine Saline and Alkaline > Saline | place: Antarctica: Ace Lake... | reverse complement strand
TGAAGTTTACTCACGTGTGTGCGGTTATTTTATGCCCACCTCAAATTGGAATCGTGGCAAAAAGGAAGAATTTAAAGAACGCAGAGAATTCAATGTAAGTTCTAACAAACAAAAACTTAAGAAAAAGTCTGCATGATAACTTGAATTACGTTTCTAACGGAGTATTATAGAAAATGGAGATGAACAAACAAGAACTAGAAGATTTAAGGGAAACACGTGAGGAAGCATTCATAGAGTGCTTAAGTGTAGTACATGAATGCCCTTTCGTGATTGATACAAATACATGTGTATTCAAAGCTATAAGAGCAATAAAAAATAAAAAAGATAGAGAGGCGATGTTAGTTAGATTGCATATGTCTGGAGAAATAGTCGATTTTTGCGATCAGCATTTGGCTTGTTTATCCAAACGTGAAGAAGAAAGTTTTATGAATTAGTCACTTAATCTATGGGTTGCGCCTATTGGTGGATAGGTAACATATCGGGTGTATGGCAACCCTTAGATTTTTATAAACAAAGGAGAATGAAATGAAAGAAACAAAATGTGAATTTTGTAGCAATATCCCAGAGAGGAACGTATCGAAATACTATGGTCTAGAGCTAGTTAAATATAAAGATGAAATTATATTATGCTATGACGATTTAAAGTATTCTCCAGAAGAACTCCCAGTCAATTTCTGCCCAATATGCGGTAGAGAATTAAAATCAAAAAAGAAGCAAAGCAAAGTTGCCTAAAGAAGGGCAAGAATTATACAAATTAACAAAAGAGTTTTTGAAAAGTAAATTAGAAGATAACAAATAAGGAAAATAAACGATGTCAAATCAAACAACGGCAGTAGTAAAGAAAAAAGAAGACGCATTAAGCAAGACAATCAACTCAATGGCTCCAGAGTGGGCTAAAGTATTACCAATTAACTTTGACTCTAAAAGATTCACAAGGATGGCAATATCGTGTCTCAGAAAAAACCCCAAACTAGCACAAGCATTCCTAACAGACCAAGGCAGAATTAGCACATTATCTTGCTTGTCAACTCTAGCAGAAATAGGATTGGAAGCCGATGGGAGAAGGGCGCATTTAATACCCTTCAAGGATGAAATAACGCTAGTTATTGACTATAAGGGACTCGTTGAGTTAGTTATGCGTTCTGGTTTAGTTTCTAATATCCATGCAGATAAAATATGCAAGAACGATAAATTCAAGTATAATATGGGAGAGGTGGTATGCCACGAGATAAACTTCGAGAAGCCACGTGGCGATGCTTATGCTTATTATTGCATAGTTAAATTTAAGGATGGCACTACTAAATGCGAAGTGATGCAGAAGGAGGAAGTTGAGAAAATTAGATTATCATCCCCCGGAAGAAACGGAGACCCATGGACGAAGTGGTATGACGAAATGGCAAAGAAGACTGTATTCAAAAGACTTTCAAAATGGCTAACTCTAACTCCGGCAGTTTCCAAAGCAATAGAACATGATGACCAGCAGTTCATCGACATTAAGGCTTCTGAAGTCTACGAAGAGCAGACAGTTCCGATAACTAATTTTGAAGAAACGCAGAGGGCAAAGCAAATCCCATTCAAAACCCCAGCGCCCAAACCAATAAATCAACCAAAGACAAAGCCTGTTGATGTAAAAACAGAGCCTCAAAATGTTGACACTAACAGTGATGACAATCTGGACTTCTAAAAATGAAATTAACTAGAGAAAATTATTATTCACAGGAGGCAAATGATTACTACTTTAGTATGTCCATGTATAAGGATTTCATGGAATGTCCTTACATGGCATACCATAAGTATGTAGTTCACGATCACACAGATGGCGACAAGGCTTGCTTTATTATGGGTAATTATGCCCATACCTTTTTTGAAGGAGTCAAGGAACATGCTGAATTTATAGCACAAAACAGCCAGCATATAATTTCAACTCGTGGAGCCAACAAGGGAGGCAGTAAGGCGGAATTTGCAAAGGCGGATTTAGCACTAAATGACATAGCAAAAGATGACTGGTTTATGGATTCAATGGAAGGTACGCATGAAGAGATAATGACAGTCAAGTATGCAGGTGTAGATTGGAAGATTAGAATAGATAACATCAATCATAAGAAGAGATTTTTTTCTGACTTTAAATATGTAAAGAGCTTGCATATTAAAGAAAAGAAGCCATATTATTTCAATACCGATGGAGAGGTGGCGTTGTATCCAACGGAAGAAGATAAAGAGATATTAACGCAAAGATGGATAGCAATACCATTTTGGGAATCACTTGGATACTGGACGAGATTTGCCTTGTATCAAGAGATCATTAGGCTAAATACTGGTAAAATTTACGAAGCCTTAATGCCGGTGTTGACAAAGGAGACGCCACCCAACAGGGATATATATTCTTTTAATAATCCTAAAAGATTAATGAAGGAATTGAAAAGTATCGAAGACAATGTACCAAGAATTTTAGAATACAAGAAAGGGAAAAACTTAGCACAATGTGGAATTTGTGAGTTTTGTCGTAAAACTAAAAAGATAAACAAAATACAAGTAGCATCAAGCATTGTATAATAAGAAGGAGTTAATATGAATATATGTATTTTAAATGGCTACCTAGCAAACGAACCTACCAGAAAAATAGTAGGAACAAAGGGCAACGAGGTCTGCAACTTTACAGTAGGGAACAATGAGGGCGGCAAGAATAGCCAGACAAACTTTATATCCTGCTCGGCTTGGAGTAAAACTGCTGATATAGTTGAAGAGTATTTCCATAAAGGCTCTCCGATTATGGTGACTGGAAAGCTAAATACTTACTCAAGAAAGAAGGATGATGGAACTTATAATAATGGATATACAGTTAATGTATCAAGAATTGACTTTCCACTTAAGAGTAAAGATACAGTAGCTCCAATGGATGAACACAACGAAGCTAAGGGTAATGGATACCAGCCACAAGATGAACCAAGGTATGGCTCAGAGGATAATCCAGAAACAATCCCATACTAGGATAGGTTTAATTATGAGCATGTACAATAAAGCAGGAAGCAAAAAGAAGGATATCATATTCGATGATATAAAGTTTGACTCACAAACAGAGTTGGACTTTTATCACTGGTGCGAGGAGGCATACGAACATGGCTATATCGAGGGGTATCTCTATCACCCAGATAGTCTAACATTGTCTGAACGAGTTACTTATACCAAAACTATTCAATTAAAGACGAAGGTAAAAACTAAGGAATGCTTCTTGATGAACCCATGCACATACGGAGCTGATTTTATAATTGTTATAAATGATAAGTTTAGGGAAGCCTTCAAGGGCGTGATTGTTGATTTAAATGAGAACGGCGAAGTTCATATAGACATCAAGGGCGACTTTATGAGCAATGATGCTTCGCATAAGTTCTCAATAATCCAGAAGTGGGTCTATGACAAGTTGGGTATATATGTAAAAAAAGTAATTTCAGATAAGTTTTTTACAAAGACGTGGTGTCCAGAGAATGCCTATTGGAAGAAAAATAAGTTAGAACCGTATAAGAGATATAAAGACTGTAAACTAATAAAAGACTTGTAGGCAAGAAGAAGCCTCGGTGGGGAAAGGAGTAAAACCACCGAGGCTCAAGGGAGAGATGAATTATATATCTTTAGTATAGCATAGATGTCTTAAAAAACAAGCGGTTAATTGAAAATTGTTAAATATTTTATAATTGATAGGAGTATCAAGTGATTAAGAATATTAGAATACCAAACGAGATATTAGATTGTCTGAATCTTTTTCGTGGAGTTGATATGACTTTAAGTGAAATAATCAGGCGTGGAATTAGGAAGTGGGTTAGAAGTAAAAAGCCAAAAATTCTTAAGGGGTCTAAAAAGAAAAGACGAGGCAAGTCGGTACCGGTAGCCCTTGATATGCCAGAGCCAATGATACTAGAGGTTGAAGCATTAGATCGAGACTTCACAACTAATCTAATTGGGATACTGGATTGGTGCATAAAGCAATATCCTACAGTAAGTTATACAATGCCCAGCGAAACAGTTATCAATGAACAGCGGTATCTAGAACAATGCAATAATGAATTTCACAAATTACAGTGTGACTGTGTAACAGCAACGTACTAAAGAAAGCAGTCATACGATGGATGATTTCAGCAATTACGGAATTAATGTCTCTGGAAGTGGGCAACAGACTGCTCTATGCCCTCAGTGTTCGGCAACTAGAAAGAAGAAGACTGTCCAATGTCTATCGGTCAATATGGATGAAGGTACATGGAATTGCCATCACTGTGGATGGACTGGTGGATTGAAGACTGGCAATAGTCATTCTGATACTAGAAATCAATACGTCGCTCCACCGAAAACCCAACCCAACCAACTGTCTAAGCCATCATTTTCCTATAATCAATTATCCGAAAAAGCCTTTAAGTGGTTTGAGGCTAGAGGAATCAGCCAAGATACTTTAGTAATGGAACAGATTAGCTCAATAAGAAAGTGGGTACCTCAAGTACAAAAAGAAAGAGACTGTATAGCATTCCCATATTTTGAAAATGGAGAAGTGGTAAATGTTAAATATCGTGATGGGGAAAAGAACTTTACCCAAGAGAAAAATGCCAAGTCATGTTTTTATAGATTAGATTGCCTGAAAGACCAAGATGTAATCTATATCTGTGAGGGAGAAATAGATGCTCTGAGTCTTGTTGAATGTGGATACGGTGGAGTGGCATCTATTCCGTGTGGCGCAGGGAAAGTAACTGAGAGCGGAAAGAAGATGGAATTCCTTATCTCCGCAGAGGAGCATATAGAAAACGCAACAAAGGTTTACCTAGTTACAGATAAGGATGAAGTTGGTATTGAATTTGAAATGGAATTAGCCAGACGCATTGGGAAAGAAAAATGCTGGAGGGTATTCTATAATGAATATCTCAACGAAGAAACACAAAAGCCATGTAAGGATATCAACGATGTTCTTAAATTTCATGGTCAAGAAGCGGTCAAGAAGTGCTTAGATCAAGCCAAGGAATTTCCAGTCGAGGGGGTTAGGACTTTTCAGGATTACAAGAAAGAGATATATAAGTATAAGGAGGACGGAGGAATAAAAGGAATATCGACTGGATACTATAATTTGGATAAAATATTCACACTCCAAGAGGGTGGATTAGTTATCTATACTGGGATTCCGGGGTCTGGGAAAAGTGAATTATTAGATTGTTTGGCTCTTAATACTAACGTGAAGGAAGGTTGGAAATGGGCATTCTTTTCACCTGAGAATTTACCAGTAGCATATCACTTCCAGAAGTTTGCAGAAAAAATGAATGGGACGCCATTCAGTAAAATCAATGGAGAGAGATTGGATATCACTATAAACCATCTGTCTGATAACATTAAGTTAATATTGCCCGGAGACAATGGTCTTACAGTTGAGGATATTTTATCAAAGGCTAAGGCTTGCGTTCTTAGATACGGCATCAAGGGATTGGTTATCGACCCGTACAATGAAATAATTCAGAAAAGGGGCAGAGCAACAGAAACTGAATACGTTTCGCAGATGTTAGCTAAGTTGCGCAATTTCTCAAGGGCTTATGGAGTGACGATAATAGTAGTTGCGCATCCCACTAAATTAAGAAAAGACGACAAAGGTAATATTGCGGTTCCTACTCCTTATGATATATCAGGTGGAGCAAACTGGTACAACAAAGGGGATTTGATAATGGCTATCTGGAGAGACTTTAAGGCTAGAGATAATAAAGTCCAGATACATGTTCACAAAGTAAGATTCAAGACCATAGGTAAGATCGGAATGGCAGAACTGGAATACGATATTGACACTGGGAGATATGCAGATGTCCATAGATATGCAGAAGATATGCCGTATAAAAACTAAAAATAATTTGACTTTTATAAAATCAATGCTTATTTAAAGGTAAAGGAGAACGTAAAATGTGTAATAGAGAAAGTTTTAAGTTGATGGTGTTGAATGAAGGAAGTATATCTAATGTTATTCTCAAGAAGTATGAAGGGGTAATAGATTCCGAATTGAATAGGATTTACAATTCCTCAATTGAGAAAGGGTATGAGTTAAAGCCTAGAGAGGTAGCTCAGGGGATTGGCTTCATTGTGAGGGATTTAATTAAGGTTAGGCAAGAAGAGATAATGAAAGATCAGAATAGATTATGAATCTTATAATAACAAAAAAGAAACTTATTAGGATGCTAGATATTATTAATCTGGCAAATTCGACTAATACAATAGATCATACCATGGGTTGTGCCTGCATGGAAGCAAGCACCAAAACTAATAGGCTAAGACTATATAAGTCAGGAAATGTATTTTCGTATGTTATAGATGACTGCAAAGTAATTGAAGGAGGCAAGCTAAATATAAGTATCAACGTTCTTCTTCCAGTCATTTTAAAGCTATCCGAGGACGATATAGAAATAACCTTAGTAGATACTACCTTAATGGTAAAAAGTGGCACTACGTCTCTCCAAGTGCCAACTAGAGCCGATCTAGACATTAATTTAAATGAATACAATGCAACGTCTGGAGATTCCGATACTTTAATAGAGCTTTCATCCAAAGCAATGCAGTTAGCTATTAATAAAACAAAGGGAGCCAATGAACATAATTGCCCTACAGCATCACTTCAAGCTTATTATATGAATTTTGATGATGATGGAATAAGATTATCATCGGCTACATCAAAAGGAATGTCTAGTTTTAAAATTAAAGGACTAGTTAAACAGCACAACCATGACCTTAAACTAATATCGCCAAGCAATGGCATCAACGAAATATATAAGTTCGCCAGCCTAGCTGGAGAAAACCTAAAGTTAATAGTACACGATGCGTCCATGATAATATTAGGGAGCGGTGCATATATAGGAATAAAATACATGGCTTGTTCTCCCGTTGACTTGGATAAAGTAAAACTTAAACATGAAGATGCTAAGTTCAAAATAAAACTTGATGGCAATGTTTTAAAATCCAAGATAAGTTTAGTATTAAGCCTGCCTAAGACTACTCAGATTGATTTCCAGTATAGCAATAACCTTTTAAAAATAGTTGGAAAGTCAATAACTCATGGAGAAGTCTCAGAGGAAATGATAGTAAACGGCATGGGTTCAATTGATTTGAAATGGTCACTTGATAGTACATTGCTCTCATCTTATTTACCTTGCTTTCCAAACTGTGATGTTATGCTATTGTCATCCGATAATCCGAAGAGAACGCATAAGCAATTTGAATACGATGACAATATGTTTATTATCGTTGGATTATCAATTAAAGAAAAGGAAGAATAAAATGGGAATGCGAAAAGATGAATAAAGTGATACAAGAATTTAAATGCAAATGTGGTTTTAGCCCCACAATTAAACAGACTGCCGAGGTGGGAACTATAGTCACATTTAATGATAGCATCAAAAGTGTATTTATTAAGGACAACAATGGTAATATTATTAATAGTTTTAAAGTTGAATGTCTTAATTGTGGATTAACCTCTAGCGAAGAATCATCTATGGAGAATGCAATTTCAATATGGAAATAATTTAATTGGCATAATGCCGTTACTGCTAGGAAAACCACCAGAAAAGAATGACTAAACATGGACTATAAAAAACCTGAAGAGAGAAAAGGAGCCACCCAAGAGGTGGCTTCTGGCGTTAATGGTGCAATTGTGCAGAAGAAAAAAACAAATGGAACTATTAATTTTAAGAAACGAAAATTTACTGACCCCCATGAGATAGAAGCATTATGGGATGGTTATTATGCAAGCAAACAGAATAATAAAAAAGAAGTATTAACGAATAAGGGCGAGAAAGTTAAGTTGGAATGTGATGCCCCGGTAAGCATACAGGATTTCTGCTGTGAAATAGGATTACCTGTAAGAACATTTAATGATTATTGCTCTAACAAAATGCACAGAGAATTTAATTATTCATGCAATATGATTAAGCAAAAAATATTAGCAATGACAATGGAAGGGGCAATGAAGAAGGATTTGGATTCGAAGTTTGCAGGATTGGTAGTTAAGAATAACCATGACTGGAAGGAAAATTCAGAGCATAGAGTAGCTCCAAAAGGATTTGCTGACATTAAAATAATTATCTGCAAGAATAGCGATGAAGTAAAGGCGCTAGAAGAAGCTAGTAGTAGTATTAAAGGAGAGATCATTGAAGCAGAATTTACAGAGGAATAATAAATGAACATTCTCAAAGCCACCCCAGTATTCGGCAAGTTGTGTGATTTGTGGGATGATTATAGATTTATAGTCATGGAAGGTGGGTCAAGGTCTAGTAAGACTTACTCTCTATTGCAGAAGATAATACTTGAGTGCATAAAAACTCCGAAGCCGTTGCGTGTCGCAATAGTCAGGTCTACTCTTGCTAAGCTTAAAACATCGCTATTTCCTGACTTCGAGTCAATATTGAGAGATGATTTTAAGATATGGGATAGACATAGCCTGAATAAGTCTGACTGGACTTATGAGCTTAATGGGAGTGTGATAACTTTTGTTGGATTAGACAATGAGGCAGGGCTTGAAAAAGCGCATGGGATGAAGACTGATATTTGTTTCTTCAATGAGTGTCCAGAGATATCATTTGAGATTGTTTGGCATATCATGACTCGTAATCCCGGCAAAATAGTATTCGATTTAAATCCGAACATTGGCGAAGAACATTGGGTTTATAGTAGGATATTAACATTGCCAGATTCAATTTCATTCACCAGTACTTTTGAGGACAATCCATACCTAGAAGAATCAATCAAGAAGCTTATAAGATCAACTGAACCTACACCTGAGAATATAGCAAGAGGAACAGTGGATGAAGCTTACTGGAAGGTTTATGGATTGGGGATTAGAGCGCAAGTAGAAGGATTAGTATTTCCTGACTTTGAGATAGCCAGTAATATGCCAGAGACAATTGAAAAGGAATGCTTTGGTATGGACTTTGGGTTTTCCGTTGACCCAACTACATTGATACGTGTAGTGCTTTGCGATGGTTGCTTGTATTATGATGAATTAATATACGAAACTGGATTAACAAATATAGTAAACCCACATAATAAAGAACAAAATGCTATAGAAAAGAGATTAATTGAATTAAAGATACCGAGAGCTATCCCTATTTACGCTGACTCGGCAGAGCCTAAAAGCATTACAGATTTATGCAATGCTAAGTTTAACGTAATTCCCGTAGTGAAAGGGGCTGGCTCTATCCATGATGGGATTATGACGATGAAGAGATATAAAATTTATGTTACAGCTAGGTCTACACATCTAATAGAGGAATTTAAAAACTATAAATGGCATATTGAAAGGTCTGGAAAGCCTACCAATAAACCAGTAGATAAATGGAATCACTGTATTGATGGAGCTAGATATGCTACAATAATGGGGCTAGACATAGACATATACCATGAGCATAAATTCATGTCCGCTCCAAGACCGAAAGAGGAGGATGTTCTTGGGTGGTAGTAAAGCCCCCAAGTCAATGAAGGCTTGTTGGTTTAAGGTTATTCTTGCTTAAATATCGGAAAGTCCACAAGGTTTGGTGGCGTTTGCCATACGCCGTCTATTTTTACTTTGTAACCTTTTAGCTTGGCAACTTCTTCGTTATGCAATAAAGCCATAGTGTTCCAAAACATTGCTGTCAAATGGTCTTCGTCAACTTTCCCAGATTGATACGCATTAAAATGCCTAAATAGAGATTTAAAGATATCGCTATTGGGCTGTCCCTTCATCCAGTTATGGTCTCCGTACTTCACTGCTCCATCCTTGCAATGCCTAGCAAGTCTTTGCATGGCAAATGGGGATATAAGGTCATGTCTATTTTTCCCTTCGGCACTGTCCCTGACGGAGCCTGTTTCAAACTCACGCCTACCATCAGTGTCTTGAATGGCTTCATCCATGGATTGCCTTAAATCTGAATCAACAGTATTATTAAACTTACCATCATGGCATTTGTCATCTTGTTTATCTATAACATCCATCGGGAACGAATAGTCGCTCTCGATAATAAAAAAATGATTTGGATTATCAGCGTACAGACGAAATTTAAATATACCTTCAGGTTCAATCTGGTAGGCGTCTTCCAAGGCATCGCAAGCCGATAGCCCATCAGCTTCTTTAATTATCTCAATACATTCATCGTAAGGTTTGAATTGAATCTTATTACCTCTTACATATTCACGTTCATCCACTACTTTATTTTCCTCTGGAGCATAGCCATCAATGAAACAATACGGAAGACTATACGCTGATTCTTTTATATCAATCCAATCATGTGTTTGATCTTGAGAAACTGTCACTATGCCACCATCGGGATACTTGTTCTCCTCAAATACATACATTCCGGTAGAACCAAAAAAATTGTCATTATTGGTTATGATTTTCTGGCATTCTTCTCTTGACTTCAAAACAACTTTATCTCCGACTTTGTACTTCGTATTACTCATGTTTAGCTCCTTTGTTCTTTTCAAAATATTCCCTTGCTATCTTCCTTGCTCTTACTTCATTGTCTTTGCTATAAAGCCCCATGTCTCTTTTGATAATATCACCATTGCTTTTAATATGATATTCACAGTTAATATCACCACCATATACACATGAGTCTATCATAACCCCGCATTTTGATTCGATGAAGTCAATGAACGAGTCGAGGGGGGCTAGATGACATTCATTACTCAACCAATCTTTGATATTACACAAAACTTTATCATATTGACGTTTATCTCTTTTAGGTAACTTAAATATTAATTCAAGCATTAATTCATTAGCGTCACTTTTTAGTGAATACTGGAATTCGCTATCATAATCAAGTTTTTCTCCATGGCTATTCTCCTCTAAATAAAATTTATCCCACTCATGATTCGCACAAACTCTCCATATTTTCATCTTATTCTCCTTTTTCGTAAATCACATTAGATTCAAGAATCATTGTCGCATTGTAAAGTTCAATACAAGCACCTTTGCTTTGTTTCCAAGTTGGTAGCATGACGATGGTATCTATATTTGAATTAAGCAAAATGTTAATATCCCTTGCCATATAGTTAGACCATTTCCAATCGGTTAAATCTACTCCGCTTTCATCGTCAATCCTTACTGGGTTAATTACCTCATACCCCAATGCTAGATACTTTTCTTCAACTTTATAGAATCTTTCTCTATAGTCAGGGTCGCTTGTTATAGCCCCAGAAAGGTAGCATACTTTTTTCTCTTCGTGTTTCATTCCCTATTCTCCTTTGTTTTTAATTATCAGCAAATATATCATAATTTAATGCTTTGTCAAGTCTAGCTACCACGTTATCGCCCTATTTGTTCAACCCGAGTGTATTTAATTACCCCGTTGTTCGCGTCAATCCGACATTGCTTATGCCCCCCGTTATACCAAGCATAGCTAACCGCTATTAAAACTATACATACAATTACAAATCTACTTCCATTTCATTTCCTCACTTTTCCTTTAAAAATCTTATCCCAGTTATCCCGGGACTTCTTTTCATCTGTCTTGCGTCTCTTGCTACCTTTTCCGTTCACCGTTTTCCTCTTTAATCTCCTTAAAAAAAGTTATACAAACTCCTGAAATCCTCTCTCTTAAGCATTCGTGTTTGCACAGGGGCTTTAAATTATCTCTCAACCGATTAACCAACTCCGCTATTTGGTTATCTTTCATTTCCTCGCCTTCTTTCTGTTAATTATAAGTATGGCACCCAAGAGCCACGCATGGGTAGCATACTGAAACTCTTAACCCCTTTCTTATTCATCTTCTTAGCTGCCTTCTCTGCTTCTTTATATCCAGCGTCACGCCAATCTATAACAAATCCACTTTGTGATATTATCAGGCTTACCTGCAACACCTGAGCCCCGAACCATCCCCGTCTAAATTTGTATTTTTTCATTTTCTCACCTCTTTCTTTTTAAAAATCCTATCCCAGTTATCCCGGAACTTCTTATCGTTCCCGGGTCGTCTCTTGCTACCTTTTCCGCTCATTGTTTCAATTTTCTTTGTTTTAATTTTTTACATCTAATTTTATTAAATCTAGAGTTAATTATCCCATAAATAATTATATCTCTATCAGAACGGATATAACTGCGAGCAATTAAATCCCCATAACAAAATATATTACCATCAGCCTCAATATAACCCCTAGATGTTACATGACCATAACAAAGTATATAGCCAAGGGTACTAATATTTTCTGCCTTTATATCACCTGTTGATTTAATATGTCCATAAGCGTGAAGACCTCTCGAAACCGTTATATTACCAACGGCATTCAAACTACCATCAGCAATTAAATCCCCCAAAACATCAATATGTCCACCTATTTCAATATTATAAAACGATTTAATCTTACACAAAGAATCAACATCCCCAGAGATATTAATATTCCCACGAATTGCTATAGGAATCTCTAATTTAAGATTTCCATTAAAAATTAAATCTCCATCTTTGTTCAAAGATTTAGATAAGTCATCTTTTTGTTTAATTATTAAAGTTTTCAATCGTGATTTCTCCTACTTTAAATTGGTCGGTCTGCGCTTGCTACCTTTTCCGCTCATTGCCTACTCCTTAATAAAGTTTCACATTTATTTTTAAGCCATATTAAAAAAACTTCCTCATAACCTTCGTAATCCATGAAGATACAATCATTACACTTTGGATTACCCTTACAATTTTCAAGCGGACAATGATTACAAAGGGCTTCTTGTAGCCAATCTATGTCTATGTCTATGTCCGGCACTGGTGCTTTAAGTTTCATCCCTAATCTCCCTCATTTGTTTCTATTTCAAGATGCTCAGATTCAGGAAAATACTCCCGTAGCATTTCCAATGATTCAAAGACTGGCAAAATCTTAATTTTGATTTGTTCGCTTAATACTTCTATATCACCGATAAATTTCATCCTACCTACTCCTTAGTTTTTTACGCCGTTTAATAGCTTTATTTATCTTATCTAAGAGTAATTCTTCGTGCTTTGCTAGAAGATCACAATCATCTGCAAATTCATCAATTATTCCCGGTGGAAGATTATTAAATTTTTCCCAAAACTTTGAATATCCGTGATATCTGCGCTTAAGCTTTCCCATCCTACCTACTCCTCAGTTTTCTTGGTCGTGGCGTGATGGCGATTGCGGAAATACTATTAATTTGTTTAGTTCTAAACTCTTGAGCCAATGCATCAGATATAACCCGATTCCAGTTACCGCCAAAGGTAATACAACGAGTGTTTGTTGTATTAGGTTCTTCTTGTATTTGTACAACATTACTAAACCTCGCCTGCACCGGCTTACAACTGCGTGTGTTATTCATAATTTTCCACCTGTTTGTATTTTTTGTTGCCTAACCATTTCGTTCCAAGCCTTGATAGCTTCATTTACGGTGTCGCGTCGTTCGGATTGCGCCCCACACCTGCACGTTAATCCGTATTTTTTGCCGGGAGTCCACCAATAACAATTAATTATACTTGCACCTCCAACTTTCTTGACGTAGGGACTGCACCCACACCTACACTTGACGGGCTTAGTTTTCACAATTCCCCTCCGCTTTTTTGATTGCTTTATTAGCTACTTTGATGTGTCCGCACGGGCAGTGATAAGAACTAAGATTACACTGTGCGCAATGTGCGTGTTTTAGACATTTCAACGCCTCCAGTAACTCCGTATTCCGCTCCTTAAGCTTACAGGAGTCGCAAATTTTCCCCTTTGGATATTCAGTCTCAGTCAGGCGGTCTGTGCGGATTTCCATGCGTGCGGTTTTAGTCATTTTGCTAACCTTTAAATTTAGTTGCCTTCATTTTTCTATATTGATTTGGTGTGAGTTTGGGAGTGCTAGTTAGGATCACTCTTGTGGCTTTGTGGTGACTTCTATCTAGTATCATTTTAGCCAATAATAGTTCAAAAATGCTTTTCATCACTCCGACTCCTTTTCTTCTTTAAAAAACACCATCCAATGAGTTTTTAAATTGTGAGTTGTCGTATGACCAAAAAGCGGACTTTGAGAAAAGCAGTTTAAAACATCTTTTAATTTGATTTGGGTTTCATTCCATTTAAAAATCAGCGTTCCACAAGTATTCAAACACCTCCAACACTCATCAAAGCCCTTTGATAAGTCTGTTTGCCAAGTCTGTTTATTCAGCTTGCCATACTTTTTTATCATCCATGATGTTTCACCAAGTTGCTTGAGGTGAGGTGGATCAAAGACAATTAATTTAAATTGCCCATCCTCAAAAGGCATTTTTCTAAAATCAAGAATTTTATCTGGTGATATGTGTAATTTTCTTCCATCACATAGAATATGATCTTCTTTTCTAATGTCAGCAAAAAGAACGTTTTCATTGTTTTTATCGAACCAAAACATTTTACTACCACAACACGGGTCTAAGATTTGCGCCTCCATCACTCCGCCTCCTTCCACTGGATTGTTTGCCCCGTCTCTTCGGTATGATATCTGCACAATGCAGCTGATACATCACACAGCGCTAATTCCGGCACCATAAAACCTTTAAATGTTGTCATGTTATTCTCCTTTATTTATACCCTAGTAATTGCTTGGTATTGTCATCTAAATCCTCAACTAGAATAGTACTAATAACATCTTTTTTCTCTTTTGCAAATGCGTTATAAATTAAAATAAACCTTTTTGATATAAATCTTAATTGACAACATTCATAAGTCTTTCCAGATTTATGATCTGTAAAATCTCTAGGCAAGAATAGATTCTTATATTTATTGGGAAGCTTCAAGAACTGGAATGTTCTAGTTTTATGACTTTTATTGTAGGTAATTTGTATGCCGGATTTATTTACTTTAGAAAAATACCAATCTCTAGCTGTTAGGCAGTTTGCAAACAGCGAACAAAGTATCAATACACAAATAGTCTCTTTCATTATTCAACTCCTTTAGATAAAAAAGCCCCATAAATAACCTATTAAGCTACATGGGGCATGTATTCGTAATACTATTAGCCTACGCTATAGCGTCTTCTACCGCTGGCGCAACTTTAGCGACCAACTCGTCAATCTGAGTTTTCTTAGTGGCAAGTTCGTCTTCCATAGTCTGAACGGCAGACAGTAATTCTTCAGCCATGTCCATGTCTTCTTTTGCCAAGTCTTCCATGTCGATGACTTTTTGGACTTCATCCTTCAAGTCCTGCAAGGCGGAAGCTTCGACTGCTTCTTCTTCGGCTTCTATTTCCAGCGGAATTTCTTCTTCTGGCAAAAACCCCGGAAGGTTAAGTGCTGATATTTCCTCGTCCGTTGGTGCGCCCATGTCAGCGAATGCTTTAACTTGAACTCCGGCATTGGCACAGCTTTGAGCGTTAGAGACAACCTCTTTGCGCTGTGCATCTGAAAATGTCATTTTCTTTTCGGTCATTGTAAAATCTCCATAATTAATTATATTCAATAATAATAGCACATATTTGCTAAAAGTCAAGTTTGAATTCTAACTCTCCCCAAATAAATCCATATTTACAGTAGTATCAACTGTTTTATAGTGTTGTGTTTTTAGTTTTATCACTCCGTACTGTCGCTTTAGTCTCCTTTTTTCTTTTAATGTTTTAAGCTTGCGACTTATATTTTCAATTAGTATTTTCATTTCTCATATCTCCTTAAAATTTAAATCACCATTTTGTATTGCTTTCCCATCCTCATAATGGGATGCAATCCTCCTATAGATTTCTTGGCTTGAGCATGATAAAACACCTACTGCATCGTTAATTCTCTGATAGCACTTATCCTCATTAATGTAGTCAATGCACAATCTTGTTATAGCATAATTTAATTGCCCACAATTGTGAATCTTATTACTCAATACATCGAGAAAGTCATCTACTTTATCACGTTCTTTTTGTGTTATGTATGGCATTTTCTTTCTCCTTTGATTTATTGGTAATTCTTAATAGTTCCATAATAGCATCTTGTGGTTCCATGTTGTTTACTTTATCCATATCATCATCTTCTGGAACATGTATTTCTTCTACTCTTCCAGTACCATCAACTACTTTAATTTTTTTCATTGCATCATGGTTCCTCTCTTTGACTGTTTGTACGCATCTATTTCATAATTCAAGACCTTCAGTGTTGATCTACCAATGCTCTTCCTCTCGTTTATCCATTTACTTACAGCAGATTCAGACACCTCTAGTATGTGAGATAATTCTTGCTGATTACATGCGAATATATTCATCGCTTTTAAGATAATTTCACTGGTTTCTTTTGGTGTAATCATTTATTCTCCTTTGTTATTTCCTTAATCAATAAATTTAACTTTCACGTTACGTGGACGGATGCAGTGTAACATAAGACGATAATGTGATTCAGCCTTCTTTAAGGCATCGAAGCGGTCTTCTCCTGACATACAATTGCCATGATACTGAACTATGTAACCTCCTGATTCGGCATCTCGAAGTTCAATGTTGTGGTCTTGGGTTGTTTCGCTTTTTATTATTTTCATTTTATTATTCCTTTTATTCATCCCAGCACGGGGGGATCTTCCTTGCTCCAATTATCTCATCGTACTCCTTGTGGATTATCTTTGTTATAAATTTATTTACTTCTCTAGGCACTTTGTCAACTCGAAGATTCAATAATTTACCCCATTTTTTTATTGGTAAAAGTTCTCCAGTATAATAATTAATTCTACCCTTATATATCGGCAATAAGGCTCGATAATAAGGACGACCACAAAATCCAAAGATATCATCGTTATATACCAAAGTATATACACGCTTAATCATAGGATTGCCTTTTTTCTGATAAAGTCTCACTCATTTAACTCCTTAAGTATGTTAGATATTGCTTGTTTAACTTCTAGTTTTTCATCCTCGGTCAATGCCTTGCTATATTCAAGATTTAACTTACTGCATAAATGATTTGCTTTGTGTTTGTTATCAAATATTCGTCCCCAGTTTTTATTCTCATAATCATACACGAAATACCTAGGCTTGCCAGCATCATAATTAATTTCATGGACTTCAAATCTTGCATTCATAATATCACCTATGTTGTTAGTAAAAATTAGGCAGTTTCGATACGTACCTAGGTAAGTTGTTTGGGAGAAAACAACATGGATAAATTTATTATCAAGTATTATAAATTAAATAATAGAATCTCAAACACATTATAATAGGAAACAAAATGGATGCCCCAATTGAAACGACAATGAATTCCCAACCAAAAGCCAAATAAATCACCACAAAAAATGCAACCGTGTAGGTTATATTCTCTATCATTTCAAATATTTTATTATATAATTCATTGTTCATCCATCCAATATTTAACTTTTTACTCCTCAAAGTTTTACTCTTCACTTTAAATGCTCCCCTCTATCCATCTCAAATAAAACTTTTCCTTTATGTCCATGAAGCTTCCAAGTGCTTCCATCAAAGCTAGGAACTAACCCAGATTCCCATAGGTCTATACAACATTGAAAAGGATTTACTCCTTGTTCGTGTTCGATTCCATCCCAGTGATCTAGAACAAAGAAGCTTGATATGTAGGAATAAATGCTATCCCAAACGCTAGCCCTAACGACAACCCCAATGTTATCCCCAATGCTCTCCCCAACGCTCTCCCAAATGCTCTCCCCAACGCTAGCCCTAATGCTATCCCTAATGCTATCCCCAATGCTATCACAAACGCTCTCCCCAATGCTCTCCCCAACTTTATCCCACTCTTGAAGCCTAGCTATATCTTTCTTATTTGCTTTTCTTCGCCTTTTATCGAGGAATGGATTTATTATAGGTTTAATTATTAACTCTGGAACTATAGTCTTCAAGTCTAAGTTATTTACCCAATTCTCAGCTTTATCTGAATCGTCCTTAGTATTTATCTGGTCTTCATCAAATACCTTAGTTAATGGATTAAACTCATACTTATTGAATTTATCCTCTACAGTATTCTTGTTTGATAATACTCCTTGTTTTTGATAGTACTCAACTATACTTGAATGGCTATCGGGCTCTAAATCTGTTCCTTC
>Ga0307928_10001452_pt1 | contig 17965 bp, 18 predicted proteins | sample AceLakmetagen232_FD_201815 | JGI IMG/M metagenome (GOLD analysis project Ga0307928, IMG submission 201815) | Saline water microbial communities from Ace Lake, Antarctica - #232 | ecosystem: Environmental > Aquatic > Non-marine Saline and Alkaline > Saline | place: Antarctica: Ace Lake... | reverse complement strand
ACCGTCCCCTTCTGTATGAGTTGTGTTGGTTGCAACATCTGCATGGTCTGAACCGTCCCCTTCTGTATGAGTTGTGTTGGTTGCAACATCTGCATGGTCTGAACCGTCACCTATAGAGTGAGTGTATGCAAGGCCAATTCTAGTAAGGTTCGAGGGTGAGCTGTCATCATCACTTATTGAAGCTATTGACAGGTTTGAACCGCATCTTATTATGTTTATTGTCATATCAGCCATGTCATACCTCCGGTGTGTCAAGGGCGACTTCAACGCACCCTTCAAATAATCGGTCTGTATCTGCCCCTGTTTCAACTAATTCTAGAACATGATATGCTTTTTTAGCTGTAATAAGATCAGTATTTGTTGGAGTAAGTTCAATCGCCATGTTAATTCCGTCTGAATCTGCTTCCTGAAGAGTGATGCTGTCAGAGTTTGTGACTTCCAAATACTCTGTTGCACCGCCCTTCTTGTTTGATACTGACATCCTTGCTGTATATCCGGATGAAAGATCAAGGAGAGTACCGTCTTCACCAACTATTCCAAGATCCCAATTCCATGTGACCCCTTGTTCTATTCTTCTTGAGTCTGTAAGATCATATCTTATTGCTGGCATCTTCTGTCTCCAATCTTTTCTTTATTTTGGCTTTAAGTTTAGGGTTTACGTCAAGGCTGTCCATTAGGTTCTGCTCTTCGTCTGGCTTCCACCTTGTATATTTTACTATTTTTTTACAGCTCACGCAGGTGTCGTTATCTTCTTTTAAGTCAAAATACCGACAATTAGAGCATGTATTTTTTTCTATTAGGTCTTTTACTTTTGTTGGCATTTTATCCTCCTATGCGTAAGCATATACTACATTGGTTAAGTCACTGACATATAGCTTGTAATGTCTTACCGTTCCACCAAGGTTATCAAGATCAACATAAACAAAATGTGTTCCGGCTGTTCCAGCATAAAGGTGCAGGTCTTTAGCAGAGATTAAAGCCATGTCATCCCCTGACGACAACGCTAACTCGTCTGAAGCGGATATCCCAACCCCATCGAGACAGGTTACTGAAAATTCTCCATCGGCATAAATCCCGAAAACATCAGACGAAAACATCGCAATACCATCCCACTCGTCAGCACTTGTACCGACAGTGAACAGAGCCGTTGCTGCAGATGCGTGAGGCAAAATCCTGAATCTTTGCGTTCCTGACACTGGCTCGTCTGCGTCAAGCAGACAGCAGTCATTAAACTCAATGTCCCCGCCTCGTGCGAGATTGAGGTTTTTGCCGTTAGTAACCCTAAGACCGTCTACCTGGTTGATGTTAATATACCCTGCATTTACCAAGAACGATGACCCTGTGAAGGTGAATGTCCCCGCTGTCATGTTTATAGCTGATCCCGACATCGTAAAGGTTCCACCAGAGAATACCGTTGAGCCACCAGACATATTGAGGCCGCCCGTAGCGGTTATATTGACGCTCCCCGTGCTTGAAACATTAAAGTCGCCTGCGGTCATATTCACTGTTGAGCCTGCAATCGTTACCGTCCCGGCATTGAGCTTCAGGTTTCCACCAGCTTTAAGCTCAAGGTCGCCAGTGACTTCCATTTTATGGTCTCCGGAGATATAGATATCACCTTCGTTCCATTGAGGGTCAGTCGAGCCAGCACCAAACTCAGCTTGAGTTGTCCATGTTACGGCAGCGCCAGTGTCTTCCGTTCTGACAACCTTGTAAGAATCAGATGTTGCATCAACCCAAGAGTACCGATACTCTCCACTTTTTTCGCCAATCTTTATAAGAATTACGCCTGCATCACCGGAATCTTTCGTGGAACTGTAAAGCCCTCTTGTTACATCAACATAAGTATTAGCAACGGCTGTAACGTGCATGATTTCAGCCGTTGTGGTCATGGTTCTTGCCTGCTTACCAACCATAAGCAAGTCACCGATTGCAAGCACCTGTGCCGAACCTTGTGGGATATTATCGCAATAAATCCTTGTGGTTGAGGTGTTATTGAAAGGCCATGTCACCATTACGTTTGGAGCGAATAGTAAATCACCGCCATAAATAGCAACCATCTTGACCTGAGTTGCGGCAACTGAGGCTCCAATTGCAAACTGGTTATAGGTATCAACCGCATTTGCACTTGACGATGTTATTGCGGTCTTGACCCTCATTTGTTTTGTTGGCGCATCATACTGGCTTGTTTTCAAGACAGAATAAAAATCAACTGTTGTCGCATCCCAAACAGGGAACAAAGCGCTACGCGAAGAACTCCACACGAAAAATGGAATAAGTATAAGTTCTGTGTTGCCAGCAGTTTTAGTATAAGAACCAATAAAGCTGTTAGGCCAGCCATCATCCGGATCTTTTAATGTTTCACCCGGATAAACTGCATGAAGATCTACTCTGTCAAAGTCTTCTGGAAGGTCGTAAGCGTCTGGAATAGGTTTTATGGTTGCGAACCTGAACCAGCCTACTTTCGGAGCGTCAAGAGTAATAGCATCATGCGATATGCTTGTGTTTGCTATTCCGAAAGTTACTGCACTTGCAGCACCCCAAGTTTCTGCATCAAGCCAATCATAATCACCTTCATCATCATATCTGGCTGCTCCTTCTTTAGTTCCCATCCACGCTCTGACGTTTATTCTAAACCCGGCATATGCCAAATTTTCGTATGTCTCACTTGGAATAACATTCACCGGGAAGAAAGATTCAACATGATCCCCAACGTAATCAACGATATCAAATATTTCATAAATCCAGTAATCCCAAGTGCCAGCCCAATTTTTCCATGCCAGTTTCACTTCGTAATGTTTGGCATAATAATCTCCGGCCGGGACATCAAACTGAACATTCAGCCTGTATTCTATATCTCCAAAAAACTTTAGCCTTTTTGGAATCATCTCCGCTGAGAAACTGGTTGCGTCTGCCATGTCCATCGGTTGCGGATCTGTCGTGGTAAAATCTGTTATAGGAGTAACCCATCCGGTTGCGTTCATATCCCCTGTAAAATCCTCATACTTCATCTGGATCTGATGTGTGGTGTTTGAATCAAGATTATCAAGTCTGAGCATCCTGTATACAACCGCGCCAACAGTTACGGCTTCGAGTGAGTTGATTTCTCTTGTTACTTCTATTGACCAAAGGTGAGGCCAAGTCTCTTTTCGTATTCTGTATGTCACAGACTTTATCAGGTTTGTAACTACACCTTTAACACCAGCGGCATCAACTTCTGGCAGGCCAAGCGTACAGAAACACTTTGCGTTTCCCCAGGGCCCAATCTCCGCAGCAGAATAATCACCGGCAGGACTAATAACTTCAAGATCAACAACACCAGACGGATCAGGGGGATCTGTTAAATCAAACACACTAAATTCAACTGCCGGGTCTGGTTTCCATGCCGAGGTTGCAAGAACCTGATCCACAACCTTTATCTGAACTTTATAAACATAGTCTGCGCCGCCAAGAGGGGGTTTTTTTGACAGATTGTATATTGTTGCGTAAGTAAAATCACCAGCAACATATAGTTCCTCAACACCAAACCATCTTTCCTCCCACAACCAGTCTGAATCTCCGTCTTTTTGCCATCTCAAAGTGTAGCCAGCTACCGGAGGCTGAGTCTCGTCTGTAAGCTCATACGCCTTGAACTTAACGCCCATCGTGTAGTCGTCTTTTAGAAACGCTATAATATGCGCGCCATCAACAACCTCAAGTTCAGGATCCCAATCGTTTGCAATTTCCCCGAATTTTGAAGATGTCGCAACGGCTGTATAGTTAGAATATTTGCCAGAATCGTCATATGCCCTTGCTTTTACATAGATTGTTTCGTTATCAATATCAAAAAACCAGCAATGATTTCCGAAAGTCGTAGCTTTTTTCTGTGATTCTTTTGGAGTAAATTCAAATGTCACTGGATCAACGTCAGCTAATTTTGCGACAAAAAACTCAAATTTAGAGCCGGATTGAGATTTCGGTGGCTGATCTAATGAGCAATGAACAAAACTAAAGAGTTTTTTTGCGCCAAGGTTCTGAGGTATTTGAAGGCCAAGTGAATTATAATGGATTGTTACCGAAACAGGGTCAGACCATGCTGAAAATTCTCTTCCGGCTATGGATCTCACTCTCACCGATAAAGATAATGTGCCTGTAAGTCCCGGGAACACGGTTGTTGTGTCTGTTGATTCGTTTATTCTTGCGGCCTCTGTCTCTCCACCAATAACAAGCTCTGTCTGATAGCGATCTGCTCCTTTTGCTTCTTCCCAAAATACGCTCAAGGACGCTGATTTCTGTGAAGTTGGATCTGTTGCTTCTGTAATTTCAGTTCCTATGTTTTTTGGAGGCTGCAGATAAGTAACTCTGTTGTAAGTGTCTTGCTGTGATTCTGCTGTTTTTTGAAATGCTGAGTCGTCAGATACTTTATAAAGATCAGAAATAGAGCCTTCAAGGGCAATGTTATTCAATGAACCGTCTGGATTAAATATTTGATGCTTATTTTTCATGTAGTCGTTCCTTCGTCTGCTTCTGCGTCTGCTTCAATTACTGCCATAATTAGTTTCCACGCCCCGGCCGATGACGCACATGACATTGACAACCCAATAAACGCGCCTTGATATTCAGGTTTGGAGTTAATTTTGCTAAACTGTGGGTATGCTACGTTTGTCAAGGTGAAATCATCTGCTGTTTTTTCCTCGTAATCAATTACAGGTTTCAGGGTAAGCACATCTAACGCACCTGTTTTTTTACTCATAGCCCAAAACTGGTACGGAAATGCTCTTTTTTCAAAGCCTGTGATGTACCTTGTAATTACTTTTGCGGTTATATCACCTGCGTTATCGGTATTTCCGGTAAATAAGTTCCAAACATAGTATTTCGCTGACAAGGCCGTTGACGCACCTCCGACAAGAGAGCCGTCATAGGTATCAACCATTGCGTTTAAAGCCCATCCTGATCCAGAATGGACGGCTTCCCATGCCTTATATTTCAGGTTGTAGGCTATTAATACGTCATTTTTTGTGGATGATACTGTTCCTTGAACTGCAAAAAGTATTCTGTCATTATTATAGACCGCAACTGCCTGTTCGTCTGCATATTTGAATAGGTCTTCAACCCGGTCATCAAAAGTTTCATCAATTTGGTTTCCAACAAGGCGATAAGGCCTTTTATTCCACATAAAATAGATTATGTTATTAAATTCTGTTACTGCAAGCGGGTGATTACAGCCTATTTTCTTTGAAATATTGTCAAAATAGTACGAGTCTTTTGTTGCGACTATCCTGTAAATACCGTTTTCTTTAAATGCTATTACAGCGTCATCTCTGACTATTATTGCTGTCCCGGCGCCACCAACACCCGGCTCAACATCAAGGTAGTTTGATTTTGGGAAACTTGCACCTTTAAACGGTCTTGACCACAAGAACCTTGACGGATGAAGTGGTGTATTGAACAGAAACAGGCTGTTATTATTATTAAACGTGTATTTTGCTATTGGCGGCTGCTCAAAATCAGAGTCAAGTTCTTCAAGTAGCTGATGATCTGATTTTGTATCAATATACTGCGTTATTGATGCCCCGATCGTGTCAACATACCGCCATTTTGAACTTGTCCCACCCATTCTGTATATGTCTTTGTGACGCACCCTTGAGTCGTTTGAAACTGGAATTGAGTCAAGTTGAATGTCAGAGCTATACACAGGGATCGTTCTTGAAACTCCGGATGGTTCTGATTGCGTGTCTTGAGTTCTAAATACTGTTTTATACCGATAGTCACCTGTCATTGCTCCGGCTGAATTCACTTGAAAATCATCAAGGTAAAGCGTCCGTTTTTTATCTGATCCGTTTGTAATGCTCAGCTCAACAGATGTTATTTTCCACCAACCCTTGTTATCTGTGTCTGTTCCATGTCTTATGCATTGGCTTTTTTTCCATCTGATCTGAACCCAATTTTTGTTCTTTGACATAAGTTGAGATGGTGTAAGGCTATAAACATAATAATCGTCAGATGAAGAATCACATGTAAACGTGACTGTAAAATCTGTGAAATCCTGATTATCTCTTTTTGAGTCCTGAAACATCCAAAATGAAAATTCGTCTGAATCATCAATTAACGTCCCATCTGTAAACCCACCGTCTGTTGGTAAAACTGGCGTAACGGTTGATATTGGTTCACCAAGTCTGAAAAATGATATGAATCCTGTTGCGTCCATACCATAAGATGAAAGATCAATACCCTCGCTTCCCAAAACAGACGGAAAAGTTTTCTGAAGTGAGAAAGTCGCATCGTTATTCATGGTTATTTTCATACACTGTGATCCGGTTCTTATGCTTCTATCGCTATTGAAAGATACTTTTGTATTGTCCGGATTATCTTCGTCAGAAGTACCCCACCATGTCCATGTTTCTCCCAGGAACAGTTCAACTCCTTTTTCGTCATCGTCATGTACCGTTGCGCCCAAGGCAGTAAAAACAGTCCCAATCGCTACTGCAGCCAGATCAATGACTATTTGTGCGGTTCCTTCCCAATCTCCCCACGATTTAACGACCTTGTACGCTCCGTTTACCCACTGTCCAAGAGGTAAAACATGCTCGCTGAAAGAACAAATCTGCTTCATTAAAGGCTGTTTTTCATATCTTAAATTATCAAACAGAACGTAGTCGTTGGCCCCTGTATGTTTGTCTTCTGCGTCAAAAAACGATATTGCAATTCTTATTTTGTCTACTTTTTCAAGAACTGCAAACGCTTCAGAGTTACTTTCCACGTTCAAAAAGTCAACATTATCATATACCGGGTTTGATGATGTCAGGCTTGAATACATGCTGTAAAGATAGTTTTTTAGCGGATGAAACCCAAGAATCCAGCCCATCGGAAGTTTAACTGAGTGCCAGCCAAGGTGTTTTAATTTTGAAGAATACGGGCGAACTGCGTCTGTAAGTTCATATGTTGCGTTTCTGGTAGTTTTTGACACTCCAAACCATTTCCCGGCTGAGTCCATAAACCGCACTGTTATGACACAATCTCCACATGCTTCTGCTCTTAATCCCCTTCTCCCTGATTTTACATATACTTCAAAACAAAGAAAATCAGAAGTCCTTATTTTTTCCTGTCCATCTCCCCAAACGCTTAAATCTTCTCCATTTAAGTTTGGAAGATCAATCGCAACTTCATAATTATCGCCGTTTTTGACTTTCAAAACCTTTCCGGAAACATGCCCAAGCTGGAAAACATCGTCATCTTTATCAATTGCTGTTGATGTGTCTTTAATTACCCATTGCGGGCCGTTATTTTCAAAATCAGAGATTAATCTTGTGCTTGAAGATGGAGATGGCCCTGTTTCCTCCATTCTGAGATAATCAAAATAGGCAACAATGGTCTTTTCTTCCTCACCTTCAAGTTTTACAGCTGCGTTAGTCGTCACGCCAACTCGAATTGCCTTGACAGTGTTCCAAGGTATCTCAAAATCAGTTACAGCTGTGTTTTTAAATGTGCTAAACACGGCCTTTGGGATTTTTACGTTAAATCTACCGCCAGAATAGCTACCGCCCCAATCCTGCTCGATAAGTTGTGCTTTGCCTATTGTGAAATTCGTGTATTGGCTGTCAGATGTGAAGTCCCCTTCATCGAAATCAAAGCCAATGCTCATTGAATCAAGGTACGACATTCCAGACTCAACATAAAATGAAAATGAAATGTAATCATGAACGTCTGACGCACCTGTCGCATCATCCGGAAATGCTGTTAAATCAAGATTTGCGTCAAATGTAAGGATCGTTGACTGAAAATTGCTTGCTGCGGCTGGCGTTACAGTGAATTTCAGGCATGAATTGTCGCCTTTTACGTCAAACCGATTTATTCTGTCTTCCCATTCAATAACACCAGCTGCGTTTGAAGTCGGATCACCCTCACTATCTTCATGATATTCGTATTTTTGATTTGTAATGCCCTTGTCGTAATAGTCATCGTCACCTGCTCCGGTTGCCGGGAAATCGCTGATAAGGAGTTTTCTTGTTGGCGGTAATACTCCTAAAGTCGTTACTTCACAATCACCATCAGCGTCATAATAGCTTCTGTCAAGTTCAAGGGGCGGGTTATACGCGTTTGTGATGATAAGTTTATTGTCATAATTGGTGAGACTTGCTTTGTAAGTTGTGTCAAGGCCGGTATAAATAAGGTTGTCTGCAGCGCTACCTTCTGCACTCGTATCAACTATCACCCAAGCTGTTCCTGACCATTTCGCAAGACGAATATTTGAGCTTTCAACATACACCAGAAACCTTGATAACGCACCAAACCAATCTGTATAGAGATATTCACATGCAGCGGTTACTTCTGCGGTAGATTCAAGGGCGGCTATTTTTGCGTTTCCGTCCCTTGTTTTTACTACCCCGTTTTCAAGAATGATGTTTTGCCCTGTTGAATAACAGTTTTCAGGAATTAAATGTGGTTCTGCTGCTGAAAAAAGGCCACCAGAGAAGTCTGTGAACCTGTGCCTTGGTTTTTCTTTTGATTTTCGTCTTTCTTGAGGCATCCATTACCTGCTTTCAATTCCATTTGGGTAACTATCAGCCGTAGGAAGGCCGGTTGTGTTTCCCACCCTTTCGTTTGTCTGCATTACAGATATTCCGTCTTGAAGAGAGTTGACATATCTTTTTACATCTCTGGTATCAATAAGTCTAAATTTCTCTAAAAAGTGTTCTGATTCTGCTATTTCTCTTTTTTTGAGGTACGCTTTCCCAAGGACATAGTTCATTGTTTTTTTCTGAATCATAACGTCCAGTTCAGGTGTGTCTGCTACCGCTACGTCATCATTTAGAGTTGGAATAGCCCATGCCCGCACTGTCACTGTCGCACCGGCAGACGGAACCTGATAAAACCCTATTTTATTTGAACTTTCGCCTCGAATCGGGTAATAATTTAAAACCTCGCCTTCTCGTTCTGGCCAGGTATCATCAATTTGGTTCAAGGCATCTACTGTGATAGGTCTTATTCTTTCACCGTCAGAATCCCTTATTTCGACTACCCTTGCAAGGCCACAAGGAAGAGAATACTCCCCCTGACTTGGGATTAATGTCAACAACCTTGTTATCTGAGACAGCCCTGATTCACGCACAAGTTCTATTGTTGCGTCCACAAAATGCTTTAAAAGCTCCGCATCAGTGAAGAACTTGTTGTTCAAGGTCGAAGGATCCCGTAATTCAAGCCTTGCGTCTGCAATCAGGTCTTCGTATGTCCATGACATGATTAGTCCTTATTCCAGCTGCAACCAACGCAGCTTAAGTCTTCGCAGTTCTCTATCTTGCATGTTTGTGATTGTCCTATTTTCCCGGTTCTTAACGCAGCTGATTTCTTTTCTTCTGGTTTTTTAATCTTTAATTTCACCTTGACTCCTTAAAATGAGGCGGGTTTTACCCCGCCCCAAAGGTTAAGTGTTTATGCTGCTGGTTCGGCCAGATACGGAAAATCTATGCATGCGAGATAATGCGTACCGGCTGCTGCTTTCTGTGCATGACCAAGAGTAATACCCTGAACTGGTATTCCACCGGCATCGTCCAAAACACCCGGTGTAGTAGTTACCTGAAGCAATATCCCTGCTCCTGCACTTGCAAGAACCCTTGTCGGGCCGGCTTTAGCTTTGATAAGACCCCAAATATACTGATACTGAGTGGTGTTTGAAGTAACGGCTGCCATTGCTATTGCGCAATTAGATACCAGCTTTCTTACCGCAACACCAACACTTGTTGCATCAGTTGTGTCAGCACTAATTGCCACCTTGCTTATTGACAGGCAGTACAGTCCGGTTCCTTCAGTTATTGCAGTTGCAGGCCATGTTATCGCAGAGGAAGTCTTTTCTACTCCCCATTCGTCAACATATGTGATAATTGCTGTTACGGCTCCTGCATGTGTCCCGGCTGAAGTAAGCGTAATCTCCTGCGGAGTGGTCAGGGTTGTGGTTGCTGTTAGAACCATGTTCCCTGCTCCTGCTAGATCCTGCGATGCTGCAAAATGGTCAATATCTGCTGCCATAGTCTCAACAGGACAAACCCCTTCAAACTGAGAATAGGCACAACCAGCAGAAATGTTCCCGGTAGTGTCTGCGCTGATCGTAATACTTATGATCTTTGTACACCACAGGTCTGTTTCAACGGTAGTTGTTGCTCCTGGAAGAGTTATTGCGGATGAAGTCTGTTCATCACCATCAAGATCCTCGTAAACCACAACAGCTGTTTTAGCCGTTTCACTTGAAACTGCTGTAAATGACAGCTTGATTGCAGGATCAAATGTAGTTTTTGCAAGGGTCATGGTTGCTTTTTCAGATATATCCATTGTCTCTGCTATTGCTACATAATCAGTGTCCGGACAAAGGATGTGCTGGCATAAAAGGTCATTTAACGCGATGGCCACGTCCTGTTTTACTCTCAGGTATTCATAGACATTGCCCTTTTCGTCAACAACCTGTTCCCCAATCTCATAATGAGGGAACGTGGTTGCAACCGCACCTTTAAGAAGCTGTTCTCTCTGCATTAATCTCATATTAGAAAAATTAGGCATCTTGTCCTCCTTTCTATGTTCTGTTAGTTATATCTGCATCAACAACAACACCGAGTTTCCGGCGGGCAGATGTAACAAGGTTAGCGATTAACATGATCTGTGCGATTCTGGCGTCCTGATTTGCAGGGCGCATGAAAGGCGTTTTCTTGAAATCTTTGCCTTTACCAACTACCCAATGCAAGAAATGCCTATTCAGGAAATAACAGGCTGATACGTTGTTGCTCGATGCTGATTCTGTAACGCATGCTTCATCCCAGCTGATCGGAACGTCATTATACATGATGTTCTTAAACCCTGCGTCTGCAAGGTCTTTGGATCTGTATCTTTTCTGTCCAACCATTCCCAACATATAATTCTGATAGAACAACTGATTTGATACTGCCAGGTTCGGCTCACGTTTATTTCTTGCGCCGCCACCTTTTGAACAGTTTTCATACAGTTTTTCCATGTTGTCCCATGCTGTCGGGGACACGCCGGTTGTTATGCTCGGAACCCATGTAAACACGGTTCCACCATTTCCCTGAACCTTGTTTCTCCACCAGGTATTTGTTGTTTGGTCAATGGCTCCGATTTTTCCATCACCATATCTACCAAGGGTTGCAGATGTAGGGTCTTCAGGAACGATGTTCATCAATCCGTCAATCTGTTTTCCAAGATATGTTGGTGATCCGTACATTGCGTCATTTAAATCTTCAGACATGCTATCTTCCGCATCGTCAAAAAGTGCCTGAACAAGCGGGATCATTCTGCCAAGACCGGAATTCTTAAACTCTTCCAGTCCGGAAAGAACTATTGAATATGCAATCTGGTTCCATTCCCACCATGATTTGGTGAGGGGGTTTGCTGGATTTGTGTCAAGGAGGTCAGAATCTCGATACCATTTTCCAGAGGTTGATCGCCTCATTCTTACTGGTATTTCAATTCTTTCACCGCCGTCTCTAGTTTTTTTGAGCCCTTTCTGGCTAAGAACGTGTAACATCACGTTCGCCTTGCTGATATTATCCACGACTTTGGTCATATAATCATTACCAGAGGTCGTTAGGATAGTACCATATTCTCTACTTTCTGATGTTTCTGCCACTTTCTACTCCTGTTCCATGTCCTTACAATACACCACCGGCTCGTATTACAGCTTCCTCAAAAGTGTCTGGCGCCGTCCTGTTATGGTCAGTCGCCTCGCCTTTCCGCGTGGATTTTAAATGCACTTCTTTTCCTTTTTTGGTTTTGTTAAGCGATAAACCACGCTGATATTCTGATTTGGCTATTTTTTCACCACAAACTGCTTGATATGCCTGCGGATATGTAAGTCCTTTTTTAGTTAAGTTGGTTATTGCTTCTTTGCTTTCTGCTGCGAATTCGTTTTTATTGTCAGCAAAGAACGCATCTCCCTCTTTTTTGGATTCATTTCCTAAAAGAGTGTTTACCTGCTCCTGAAGTTTCGAAAATACAGGTTCCATTTTCTGGATCATCCTGTTTTCCGCTATTTCAGATGTCATCTGCAAAAGGTCTTTTTCGTCAAGTTCCTCGATTTTCAAGTCTTTCGGGAACTCGGTCATTAGTTCCTGCTGGTTATCCGGGTCAATTTTGTCAGATAGAAATTTTTGAAAGTCAGGTCTTTCCATGATCTGTTTATAACTTGCCAGTTCCGTTTTCATTGCGTCAAGTTCTGTGCCTTTTTGATCGTCAAACGCAGCTGCCTCTTTCTTTTCCGGATCTTCTTCGCCTTCTTTTTCAGAGTCCTCTTCACCCTCATCGTCCTGTTCGGGCTCCCCTTCTTCTTCCGGTTCCGGTTCCGGTTCGTCAGTGGCATACTCGTTTTCTACGTCTGGATCGTCTTCAAAACTCTCTTGACCTGATTTCATTTCTTCTAACATATTGTTCTCCTTTGTTGGCCGCCAAATCCTCCTGATAATAAGACTTTTTGCTCGCCGTTTCCGGGTCATCGCTAGTCTACAGGGTATTTATCATGCTCGCCGTTTCCGGGTCTTCGCCTTTTTTTGGGTTTTGGCCGTTGGTAAAAAATACAACGTCTTGCCCTGAACATCGGGTTTAACGTCAGTTAAAGACTCTTCAAATTCTTCTATTCCACGTTCTTTCATCAAGGCTTTTTTGTGGCCTTTACTTGTTACCATCACACCTGGTTTTCGTCCTGCGCCACCGAAATTCTCCATGTATGGCTCCCTGAAATAAACGCCGTCAATTTTTGATGCCAGTTTTGGGATCATGTCTGACACCTTGACCATTTTTTGCATATCTTTATCAAAAACCCATCTTCCGGAATTAGACATTTGGGTTTACTCCCGTATTCTCTGCGTTAAGTTCGCTTTGTTCTTCGGCCATTTGTTCCTGTGATTTTAGCCAGTTTTTAGGATCGTCTACTATTTCATATGGTTCAAGGGCACTTGTCTTCAGTTTTGTTTGGTCAACCTGCTGATCGTCTCTGAACAGTTCAAGGAGTTCTCTTGATTCTGCTTTCTTTCTCATTGCGTCAGGCGGTGCTGCAGAAATAATATCAACCGAAACTTCCGTGTACCCTTTCAATAATTCTTTGTTGTAGTATCTAAGCTCTTTTTTTACATCATCATATACATATCTTGTTGTGTCGTAGTTTTCTTTCATAAGTGCAACTGCTATTTCAGCGTCTTTTTCTGCAAAGTCACCAAGCGAGTCCTGAAGACTTGAGATGCCAAGTGAAGATCCTTGCTGAACATAACTTGCTTCTGTCGCTGTTGCCTCGCCTCTTGGCATTACGCCGCTTTGATATTCGCCAATTCTTGAAAGCAGCTTAAAAAAATGAAACATGCTTTCCGCAACCGGGTACGCAGCCGGATCCATTGGTAAGTCCTGAATCGGTTTAATCTCTATATCATCAGCTGTTTTACAAATATATCCGTCATATCCTGATTTTAAAGCTGCTTCTGCTTGTGGGGAGATATCGTCTGAAACCTGATACCCTCTTCCAAACGTCTTGAGATGATTTATTCTCATTGATTCTGTTTTGTTGATTACCTGATTTAAATGGATAAGTTTTTTTGTCGGGCCGGTGCAATACAGTTTATCGTCATTCAGTTTTAGCATGTTAATCGGGAACATATTTAAACTGCCAAGCGGCCATTCTCCGGAATAAACCCACTTATTAACGCCTGGGATCATCATCCGGTGTCTTCCGGTTCCCCGGTCATATACGTTTATTAATTCTACTTTTGACTGATCGGTTATTTGAGATTGAGTCATATTATCAGTAAATTTTGGCGTGAATGATGGTTCAAGGTCTGGTGGGATATCTAATTTGTCGTTTTTCTTTATCACGTTCAGCGGGATATATTGTCTCATAAAAGAGTAATCTGCGTCCCAAGGGCCATGTGCGTCTGGATCCCATGTTACATCGTCCCAAGGGGTGTATATCCCGAATATCTCGTCTTTACTGATTGCGTCATTTTCCTGAAGGCCATCAAAGTTATAACCCCATGATCTGTACCCAAACCCAACTATCAATGCTTCAAGCAGGATTTTCTTTGTCATTGCCTTGTATTTTATCTTTTTAAGTAATTGCGGGAAAATAAGGTTTAATAGGTCTGATACGCCTTCCGGCCCGGAGAATTTAAAAGCTGGATTTTTGAAATAAACGCTGTCACGGAAAATATCAACTACTGTTGCGATATAATTTATTGTTACCTGATCGTAAGTAGTTGCAATTCCTTTCCAGTGATCTCCAGCGTAATATCTTTGCTGAAGACTTATCTGGTCGTGTTCTTCTTTTAGTTTATCAAGGGACTTGTCCCATCTTCCCATCCATGCGCTGTGTCCAGGTGCTAATGAGCGTGATATCATATTTTCTCCTTAATTATGTTCATAATGAACAATAGGGAACAAAGTCAAGTGTTTTTTTAGGTGCGTTACTAAACAACTATTGTAAATTCGTCTCTATGATTGTCTGATCCAATAATAAAGTCTCCTTTTTGCTCTGTTCTTCCGTCCATAAGTTTCATAAATTCGCCCATTGTTGTTCTTTTTTCTTTCTTTTTCTCTTCTTTTTCATATTTCCTTGGCATAATGTCTTTAAATCCCTGCCATGCAAGGCCGCCTCCAAATATTGTGTCGTCTTTTTCGTTGTCGGCATGTTCCATCTTTCCGGTTTCTTTTCTTACAAATGTCTTTGTTTGAGCTAAAGTCCGCACACTTTTTATTTCAATAAACCCGTTTTTAATGCCTCGTTTAAAATCAAATATAAGCGTTCCTCTGTTCCCGGTTGTTGTTTTCCAGCCATATTCGTTTCTTTTTGCTTTCTTTTTCTTATCAAATACTTTTTTAAGGTAGATTTTTCCTTTTTTATATTCGTTTCTCAAGGTGATAAGAAGTATTCCACCGCTTGTATTGTTTGTTTCTGGAACTACTTTTGCGTAGTTATACCATTCAAGAAGTTTTATGCTGTTTAACGCGAACTCTTCCGGATCTTCTGTGTTTGTTATGTATTGCGCGCATTGAATCCCCGTATTCCTGCAAAATATGTCGCAAACAGAGTCTTCCTGCCCAAGCCCCTCGCCGGAGTCAATACCGGCAATATAAGTCATTCTTGGTTCTGGCATCCTCCAAATTGAAAGTGGCCCGCCTCTAAATTCTTTTAGTTCCAAAATGCGCCTTTTATTATATGCCCATATTTTATTTTCATTCTAATCCAAACCCTTGCGTAAACATCTATTGCTCCAAGGTCTGGATATTTGTCTATGCAACGATCGCCCTCATCCATTATTGCTTGAATTATGGCTATTCCTAGCATGCAAACCCTCCTACAAAAATAGGTTCTTCTAAGGTCTTTTCTATTATGGAATACACCTGCTGTCCAAATATCGGTGATCCGCTTCTCATGAACGCTTCTTCAGGCGTTGTTGGAAATTCCTGTTTAAATGCGTCTTCTCCGTTTATGTTCTCGCCGGAATCCATTTCTTCAATTTTGTTTCTTCGCCATTGAAGCTGATTATCTGTTATTTTGAATGTTTCCTGCAGGTCAAGTTCTTCATCTGTCTTGTCAGATAAGACTACTTTTTTGTCGTGAATTGTATATTCCCAATGCACAAACCAAGGCACAAAGGTGAAATTAAATGTTCCTTTTCCTTCAATACAGTTCATACACTGTTTATAAAACCATCCAGTCGTTCCGTTTCCTGTTGATTCAAATATCTTTATGCCGGGTAATCTTGGCAGAATTGCGGTCAAAAGTCCTTTTTTCTTCCAAAACGCAACTTCTGTGCCAATAAAAAAGTTTACCGGGTCGCCTCGTCCGATATCTCCTGTTGAGCCGGCTGTTTCGATATAAACTTTTGATCTATTTTCAAGTTCAATAAAGTCCATTCTGTTTCTGTTATAACCCGGGAAAGACATATATGGATTTTTTGATTTCTGCGCTACTTCAACAAATCTTTTTCCACGCGCAAGGAGTTTTTGAGCAAGAGTCTCTTCATGAGCCCACAAAACTCCAACGGTATTATCAATTGACATTGCTCTTGCCATCCCAAACGCCAGAGCAAGGGAAGACGACCCAACTGAGGCAGCCTTGAGGTTTAAATGCCCTGCGTTTTCACCGCAACTGGCCCATCTGTTCAAAGTCATTTTTTGATGGTTGTAAAGCGTATATGGGACTTCTGTGGCTGTCTTGTCAATTATTGTGAAACAGTTTTCGATTATTTTTGAGTAGAAATTATCCATTTTTTTCGTATCGTCTCGCTGCCATTTTTGCTACTGCTGCTGAAGAGTAGCCAAGTCTTATTGCTATTACTGCCCAGGTAAGCCCTTTTTTCTTTAATTCAAGTGCTCTTTTCTGCTTAAAACAGTTCCCTTTCATAGCCTGATCCCTCAAGGATTATTATTTCTTCTTCCTCTTCTTCAAATGGTTTTCCGACTTCTTCTTCATATGCTGCTTTAATTTTATTTACATCTTCTTCTGTGTTTTTAATGATCTCTTTTCTTGAAAAGTCCTGTCTTTTGAAATAATCAGCACAGAATTTATGACCTTTAAGTTCCGGCCATGAATAAAATATTCTTTGTTCTTTTCCTTCGCTCACAACAGACATATCATAAAACCCTATTTGCGGGTTCATATCTACGGTCTGCATCCTGGCTATTCCAAGATTTTCTATTCTCAAGGCTTGTATGTCGTCCGGAATTCTCATATTACCTCCTTGCACATTCATGATCTTCGAGAAGTTTATTCTCGATCAGGAATTTCTGTACTTTTTTTCGCCAGTCAAGCTCTTTATGGTCGAAAAAGTTGTTGCTTCTGGTCTCTTTTTTGAACAGTTCTAGCAGTAAAGTCATTGCTTTTGAAACTGGTTCTTTTTTAATTTCCGGTTCAGGCGCTTTTTTCACTTCGGCCTTTTCCTTATCCTCTGAAAGATCCTGATCGGGGTCGATTGTCAACGCATCATCAACCTTGCTTTTTTGCATCATATCATTTAGATTTTTTTCTAGATCCACCGGCAGCCTCCTTCCCGGAGATGATTTTCGCAAATTCCATCAAAGTATCAACTAATCGCTCTGAGTTTGCAATTTTAAGAGCATTTATTTCTTCTGTATGAGAAATAGCCAGTTCCCGGGAATCAACTTCCTTGATCTTTTTTTCAAGGTCTTTTTTTTGCTTTTTAAGGACTGTGTTCTCACCCTCAATGCTTTTAAAGCTGTCTATTTTTGCTTTCAGAGCGTTTATTTCTGACAATCCGGCATCAACCTCAACATCAGCTTCTTTTAGTTTTTGAGCGTTATTTGATACTACTCTTCCAATGTCTTCCCCACAGTTATTACTTATGTTTTCTAAAATCTTGTCAAATTCCATTTTTATTTCCTTTCCAGTTAAATAAGTCTTTATTCCACCATGAATCTTCACTTTGCCTTATTGCATACATCGGAGAATACAGCCTGAAGTCAAATTTCCACTTAAAAAAGTGTATACGAAGCATTATAATCTCAATTGATTCCATTTCAAACGCCACATAATTTAATGCTGTTGTTATTCTTAAATATGGAACCAAGATATTTAAAAAAAGGTACGGTAATGAAGATCTTCTTTTTTTTACTTTTGCCATTTTTATTTCCTTTCCTTATAATGTTCCACGTGAATTTTTAAGTGATGTTCTCTGCATAACCATTTGATTTCTAATGGTTTATTATAGTCCTCATGGTGCATTTCAACTTTTTTTTCACCACAAACTTGACAATGTTCTTTAACCAGTTTACCTCTACTTAAATAAACATTGGCATAGCTTCTACACGAGTCCTTCTTTTTCTGATCAGGGGTCATCTTATTGTTTTTTCTAAAAAGCCTCATGTTTCTTGCGTGGCAAACAAGGCATGTTCTTTGTCCCTGTCTGCTTTCGTTTCCGCATTTACACATATTCCTTCCTTCAGCTTTCTACACCCTCTGCAAAAAGGGAGTTTACTTGACTGT
>Ga0307928_10001451_pt1 | contig 17969 bp, 33 predicted proteins | sample AceLakmetagen232_FD_201815 | JGI IMG/M metagenome (GOLD analysis project Ga0307928, IMG submission 201815) | Saline water microbial communities from Ace Lake, Antarctica - #232 | ecosystem: Environmental > Aquatic > Non-marine Saline and Alkaline > Saline | place: Antarctica: Ace Lake... | reverse complement strand
GCTTTAGATAAATATTTTTTATTTAATCTACTAACTATATTAAAAGAATAATTATCGGTAGGTTCCTTAAAGATCATACCAACAGAAATACCACAGGAACTAATAATTAATATTTTTCTTGATGGATAACCTTTTTCTTTTAAACAATCGTCGATTTCTTCTCTCCATATTTTTAATTTCCTTTCTAACTCATCTATTTTTTTTCTTTCTTGCTTTAATTTAGGACTTTCTTTCTGTTCTCTAATTTCAGAAATAGAAGAGTTAGTTCTATAAAGTGTTGTTACCCAATTCTTCATATCGTTTCCTTTCGTTTCCTTACCTATTTAAAGCTATTGCAGCACTATGTACAAAGATATTTGATTCTCTTGGAATATATACTATATCTTTTAATTTAGCTGCTGAGTATCGCGCTATCTCATCTCTTAATTCTAAAACCCTATTATATATAACTTTAATAGAATCAACTCGGATTTTAGATTCCTTTGCATATTGTGCTGCAGCAGGTTGAGAATCAGTATAAATTACAAAGTCGTGAGGTTTTAATCCCTCTTTTATTTGTTCTAAATAAAATTCTAATCCTCTTTGTATTGCTTTCCATTCTAAATCTGTTGATGTAAAAACCGCCAATTCTTTATAACTATTATGAATCCAAGTAGTATCTTTAATATGAATACCTACTGCTGAACTACACTCTATTGAATTCTCATCTTCTATTCTAGAACCATCAACATATATAGAGTAAATTTTTTTAGCACGTTCTACTCGAACATCAATATAATCTTTAAGAATTAGTATTTCATCTTCACAATTATCATAATCTTTCTCCTTATGATACTTTGCAGCTTTCTCTATACCTTCTTCTGTATCTAAGTAGAAGTTACCCATAAACCATCTCCTTCTGCTTTAACTTATGTACTACTACATTATGCAATAGAGGATGTCTATCATAGATAACCTTACTTCTTTCTTTTGTATAGAGCTTTTCATTAACTGTAGCTGGTCTTGTAACAATAGCAAAAGACTCCTTACCTTGTTCATCAAAAAGTATAGCTTGAATGAAATTCCTTTTAGATCGCGCAACATTATAAGAAATTGGACTTTTATAATAGGAATCTATAGGAATCCATACCTTCCTTAATTCCCTATCTTCCCATACTCCTGCTTCAAGAGACTCTTTACGAATAAAGGTATTAGTAATAGACCACTTGACCTTCTTCAATACTTTCTTATCATAGATAGGAATAATATCTCCAGGACTATAACTCTTCATTTTATATACGACCTTATCACACATAGTAGCCTTCCTTCAATTCAAATTGTTTAATAGGTTTTTCCTCAAAAGAGCTTTTATATAAACTCATAGTCTCTAAATCTAAATATTTGGACATAATTTCAGGCTCATAAATTGAAATATCAAGCCATTTTTCCTTCTTAATTCTAGGATAGAACTTAGCTCCAAATACAATTTGGTTTATATCTATCTTACTTTTTTCAGATAATTCCTTTAATTCATTAAATAAGAAATCAAAATCAACTTCTTTTTGTTCTGCTCGTCCTATAGTAAGATAAGGTAGCAAAACAAAGAATTCTACTTTCTTCCTATATTTCTTATAAATATCTAAAAACTCTACAATACTCTCTTTATCTGAGATTATAATGTGAAAGAAAGTTCTTATTTTACTTTTTACAAATTGCGAAGTGGCCTTTTCCCAATACTTTCTCAAATGAGGATGACAAGTTAATGCTATACCTCCACAATACTTTTTAGTTGCTTCTAAAAGCTCCTTACTAATATTCATTCCATTAGTAGTATAATTAGGTACAATTCCTAAATCTCTCGTTAGCTTTAAAAGCTGGATAAATTGAGGATGTAAAGTAGGTTCCCCACCACCATAAGCAATTTGAAAAGGTCTTTCATTTTGATTCATAGCTTCGAAGAAGGTTAGAACTTTAGCTAATATATTCTGGGTATGTTCTCTTTCAAATATAGAATCTTGATAACAATAAGGACAATTACCATTACATTTATGAGTTACACTTACATCATAAAATTCGGGAAATTCTAAGTCCTTAATAGGTTTTTTAGAATCATAAGTAAATCTTATAGTTTTATCATTAAAGAAAACGGATTTATAATTAGCTTCAGGAAAATCTCTAATTTTTACTATATCACCCATTATACATCACTTCTGTATGTATAAGATTTGATACTTTACCCATTATTTCAAGAGTTTGACTATCATCTTTTTTTGAAATGATATAGATCTTGCTTTCGCTACTAAAATCATTTCCGTTGTTATCATAGTCATATCCTTTAGCCCATTTATTGAAAGCTTCATTATAGACTTTAATAGATTTACCTTCTTTTACTCTCTTCTCATATTCTTCAACTAAATCGAAACCTTTCTCATTATATTTCATTACATCTAAACCTAAATCCTTACAGAAACTTTCTATGACCTCTTGATTATCTGATACATAATCTTCAAAACTGTCATCATAACGAAATACTACAAATTCAAGATATGTATCCAGATCTATATCATCCATACCACACATTTTTAGTACTTCAGTTACTAGTTCCTTAAATCTTCCAATAAAATCTCCACTTGCAGAAACAAAAACTTCAGTAGATGAATTTGTAATAACATCTACAAAACTGTGGTAATTTAATTCTAAATACTTTTTCATTCTATTCTCCTCGTTAAATCCAATATTTTTTTGCAAATAATCTATTTTCTAGAAAATCCATTATAGGTTCTATAACTTCAAAATCTTGATGAGTATCAACTTTAACAATTATATTATTCTTTTTAAATTTATAACCTTGATACTCATATTCACCTAAGTTTTTCTTAGCCTTTTCTATCTCATAAGGTATTATAGTCTCAGACTTTACTAACTCTCTTAACATAGCATCTATTACCTCAAGATCTTTCTTTCCTGTATAAACAAAGACTTCAGTTGATGAGTTAGTAATAGTATCTACCATACTGTGTAACTCTAATACGTAAATAATTTTCATATTAACTCCTTTAAGGTAAATAACTTTTACCTTAAAAATTTATAAATAAATTCTCTTTTAAAATTAGGTAGTTAGATTCACTTTTTAAGAACTAACCTAAATGATGATGCTCCGCATTAAGCACTTGTTCTAAAAATCCGTATAAAGTATATTTAGCGTCGAAATCATTACATTCGCTTAATTCAATTACTATATCACCCTTTTTATAACTATATCCCCAATCTTTATCCTTAAAGTTTTTCCGCGCTTTTTCTATAGTAAAAACTTCATGGGACGGGAGAGTTGATTTAGAAAACGGGCGAATGGCATTAACTAAGCTTCTTAATACAGTATCTATTACTTTTACATCTTTATCTCCACTATAAATAAATACCTCTGTAGAGGAATTAGTAATAGTATCAACAAAACTGTGTGGTCTTAATATAAATATATCACTCATTAGTCATTCCTCTGTTCATAATCAAATATTTCTGTTTCAAGTATTAAACGATATGGCTTTATAAAAATAGCTTTCCTATTTTTAGATTTTAAAAATTCCTTAAGTTCTATTTTATTCCCAAATTTCTCTATATATTTATCAATATGTTCCATATTGCCCGAATGGAGAATAAATTCTTTTGAAACACCACGTGAAATTTCATTATCAAAAATTGTCTCGCTATAAAATTCAGCTAACAAAGTATACTTGTAATTAAGTTTCCTGGATCTTACAAGACATCTTTCATATTCAGGAACTTTCTCTTGCTTCATTTCTGCCAAACTATTTGTCCCAGGATGTCTATACTCAACCCATGATCTAACACTAGCAATTTCTTTAAGAGGAAGTAATTCAAGATCATCCTGTGTCGTAAGTTCTAAGATAATATCATCTTCTTCTTCACTATAATGATATCCATATATACTTTCGTGTCGGATTTTACCATTTTTCAATGTTATTTCTGATTCTTTAGACATTCTATTTCACCTTAAACTTCTCTTCTTCAATAAGTAGAAAATCGCCAAACCAACCTTCTACAGAACTAAATATTAGAGAACCTATAGATTCTTCAAGTTCATCTTTATCCATTTTGAGGAACATTTCAATTTGTTCTTCTGAAAAACCTGCATCTAAAAATGACTCAATCAGATCTTCTTTCCTCATTACCCAACTAAATATTACTTCGGATTTTCTATCTTTTTTCATTATTAATACCCCTTAAATACATTACCATTCCCATCACATTGATCTCCATTACAATCTAAAGTTTCACATGGAAACCTTCTGCATTGATATGGAAATATACAACCTCCCTTAGGATTAGCTAGAAGTATTCTTCCTATCTTTTTGTATTTATAAAGAAAATCAAATATATATTGCATACGACATTCAAGTTCAACTACAACCTTGTCAGGAACTTGTATATCCTTAAAACGACTAATATCAAAAATAAAATGACAAAACCATTGAGACACTGATTTTTCAGGGAAACTGAGTATTGCCCACTCATTTTCATCCATTTTACAAGTACTTTCGACTAAATTACATGGCCATTTAATTATATTACTAATAAATTTTTGTAATGTAAGCTCTTTTGGTGGGACACAATATTGAATGAATCTTCTTATTAACCATAACTGATCATGTAAATCAAGAGAATTAACAGCTTCTTCTTCAATATCCTTGTATTCTTTTCTTCTCTTCATTTTTCTATCATAAGTGGTTGCAATACTCATTTCATTTATCTCTTTCTAAATATTCTATTAATTTTACTATGGAAAAAAGAATTAATACTATTACCATAATTTGCCAATAACTTCCTTCAGGAACATTAAACCAATCAACTATCACTAGATTCCAGAGAAGATAACCAAATCCAGATAGAACAAAAACTTCTATCCCAAAAAGAAGAAATGTTAGAAATCCTAAAGCAAGAAATTCCACTATTCCATTTCCTTCAATAATTTAGTAACAAGCTTGCCCCGTTTTATCAAACGGGCAAACTTAATCAAACTATATTCCTGAGGGTTGTCTATAATATCAGAAATTTCTTTTAACTCTCCTACAATCTCCTGGTTAAAATGGTAGTTGGGAGATATAAAAGTTGGATATATTTTTATCTCTAAATCGTCTTCATTTATATCATTCGGAATTGTAATCCAGTTTTTGTCTCTTAGAGCTTTCAATAGCTCATTAATTCCTTTTATATCAAACTTCCAATTAGAAAGTGAATTCTTCACTTCAAGGACATGTATACCATTGAATCCAGGTCTACAACATTCGTCTTCAAGCATAACTATATATTCTGTTATTAAACTCATTCTTCATCCTCTTCTTCAAAATCAATGAAAGTTATACCCCAATATTCTGTCCAACTTTTACCACAGTTGTCACAACGAATCTTAGTTGTAGAACCACTTTCATCTGCCTTTGACCCTCCAAAATTCAGCTTTGGTGATTTGCAAAATGGGCATTCCGAAGGATTATCATTATAATTCTCTTTAACTTTATCTAATTCTTTTTGTTTCATTTTTTCTCTTTCATACACCAGCTTCTATATTTTTCTACTATATAATTACCACCTAGTTCATATTCACGCATTTCTATCTTAAGATTATTTGGTATTTCTACAATTCCAAATGTCTGCTCATCTTTCTCATCTCCTGCTATACCTTTTAATCCCCACTCATCTATAAGCTTGAATAAAATCGGACAACATCTTGATTCTAATTTATTACTATTATAACTTAAAAGATGTCCATTATATAATACAAGTCTATGATAATTAATTGTATCTTGTAATGTAGTATTTCCATCTGAATATTCTGCTTTGTTAAGCTGTTCTGTAAATTCCTCCATTTCTTTCATTGTTTCAAAATCCACTTCTATAAACTTAGAACCTCGTTTATAAAGTTCTATTACAGCTTCATCACATAAATGAAATTCATCCATAGAAAGTAGGTATTTAGTGGAAGATACATTTGTATCACTTCCTCTTAAAAAAGGATGACGAGCTAAAATTTCTTCTACATTCTTTTCAAAACTCATGTCTATATCTTGATCTTTTTCCATTGCTTCTACACCTTCAAAAAATATATCATCATATCTTGGAGGGGGATCAGCAGGAATCATATCCGAGGGACGAGCCATGATCTCTTTTATCTTTTCTCTAATCCGTTTTAATTTCTTTGGATTCATGTTAATCCTTCTCTAATTTTTTCTGCTGAAGTCTCTATAATAGTCATGTTACTCCTTTAAAATAAGGTCTAGGACTGGGACTCGAACCCGGATCTTCTGGTTGCAATGCGCCAGCTATTCGTCCACTAAACTATCCTAAACACTATTTATCTATATTTACATAAGCAAGATATAATATCTCATTTATGATATCCCAAAATTCTTTAGTTATTTCTATCTGAATCCTATGCTCAGGTTCAGCAGTGGAATATCTATCTATATACTTTTTCTTATGCCAATCACTTAATATTTCTCTATCTTCTTGATTAATATGTTCTGGCTTCATATATTGTTTATTCATAATTACATTTTGTAGATAAGGCATTAACCTTAACTCATCTCTAGTAATTTCATAACCCAATAATTCTTTAGATTTATCTTTTACTCTTTGAGTTAACTGTCCTCTTTTTTGTTCCATTATATTCTCCTACTATTACTTCAACTTCCTATTATAACGAATATTCTTAATAAAATCTGGTGTGGTTATAGTAAAGGACTCCCCACTTCTTGTTACTAACATACATGGGTATCCGTAGTAAACACTTTTAACTTTATACCAATAACCACCATGTTCAAGAGCATTAATAAAAACTTCACATTCACACTCTTCTCGTATCCTTCTTATTTTAAGCAATAAGGTATATCTTTCCCCACGAAAATTCGATGATTTGGTGAATTCTTTGAAGTAGTCATTTGCTCGGTAAAAATTAATATCTTGTGACTGACAATCTACTTGAACTATCCCACCATTATTTTTATCGGATAAGATATGTAAAACACCGTCTTTATCTGTAAAAAGTATTTCCTTCCAAACTCCATCAATGTCTACTTCACATCCTCCGGTCCAACAGGTATTTTCGATTTCTCTAATTAATTCTTCTCTTTTCATTTTGACTCCTTACTAATAGAATTAACTGTTAACATAATTTCGTTAAGTCTTTTCATAATTTTATTATACTCTTTTATATCATCCACTTTTGAAATATTGTTAATAATATTACTTACATACTCATTAATTCTATCTTTGTGTACTCTTCTATTAAAACCTAATTTAAGACTACTTATATCTGATATAGATAAAGCATTAATTACTATTGGATTTTTGTCTATTACATCCATACCTTCCCCCCATATTTTTTCTTAAGTCTTTTTAATTCTTTCTTTGCCCAGCCACTACCATCTTCGGATAAAAAAGAGGAATGAATGTTATCTGTTTCACCCAAGGACTTACCTTCCATGGCACATGGTATTCCTCCACCTGTCCTGAAAGTTGCTTTATTGAAAGGTAATTTATAACTACTTAATCCTGAAAACAAGGTATGATCTCGATATTTATCTCTTTCTTTACCAGAAATCTTTCTAAGTTCTTCTGAGACGGTTTTATTATCAAACAAAGATCCTAATCCAATTACATTTTTCTCCTTCTTAAACTTTTTAAATAAATTAGTTTGATAATATTTAGGTAGTTCTATATCTTGAGCTGCTTCTAGTGGATTCTCTTCACAGAATCTTTTCCAATCTATGCAATTGCTATCATCTCCTATAATTTGAGGTCTGGGATCCTTCCAGAAATCTAAATCAGTTTCTCTTGTAAGTCCTAATTCTTTTACAAGATATCTCCATTCAGATATTTCTTTATCATATCTTTTATTAAGAACTGGGCCATGAACTAAAATATTATCTACTGCATGAATTATGTCTCCAACTTTGAACACGGGCGGCGGAATATCTTCTCCTTTCTCTAAAACACTAAACTCACTTATTTTCCACCAATGTCTTCCTGTAGAAAAACAAGACTCACTTCTAATATCTATTTCTTTAATAGTAAGTTCTCTTCCTATTAAAGACCTTTTCTCTCTACTATCAAATTTTATATCAGATATTTTAATTTTAGTGCCGACTTTGGCTGCGGGACCAATTATCATACGACCAAATATTATATTTGTCATTGGTGGAAGACAAAATCTAATTTTTTGTATTTTACCATCCTGTTCACCTTTCTTACTACATGGAAAGTAGGGACAACCATGACTTAATTTTGGATCTATCAAATTAAGACCATTCGTATTTCCATTATAATTTGTTTTATTAACAAAGAGCCATACACCTGGATATTGTAAAGTATTAATATAAGCTTCACATTCACCTCTTTTAAGTAATTCTTTAGCTTCTTCTATAGTAGGCCAAGATATACTATCTTTAGGATATGTTAGTTCATATTCATCTTTATTTGAGATTAGTCTTACATCTTCAATCATATCATAATTCCAACACCAACCTATTTCAACCAACTCCACATATGAGTTATTATTCTTTTTAAAAGAGAACCATTCTCCTCCATATTCCCTTATAAAATTTTTACCAATACCATGAAAATCAATTATATTCTCTTCCTTTTTAATCAATATTTCACAAGGACCCTGTTTAGATAATCTCTCTATTTTCTCTTTAATAGATTCTATTTTATCTTCTTTCTTTCTAATATTATCTATATCGGCAAAGCTATAATCGCCACCACCTATTGTTCTCACTGTTCTCTTTTCACCCCAATGAACTGTTAACCATCCTCCTCCAACTAATATTTCGTAGGGTTCCTTGTCTTCAGTAAGAAAGCTCTGTATCTTTTCCTCTTTTGACCTCACGGCTTCTAAAGCACTTGAATGATAAGAGATTTCATTTTCTAAATGTATTCCTTCAGTATAATCACAAAGACTTAGAACTCTTAACCACTCCTGGCTTTCTTTAACTAAAACTTCGCAAAAACCTTCTTCATATAATTTTTCTATTCTTTTTATCATCTCAAGTATCCCTTTTCAAAGCCCATTTATTACCATTACCAATCTTACCATATGCTCTATCTATATAATCATCATCTTGTTGTATATTTTCGACATATTTTAATGCTTCTTGAAATTTACCATAACTTGGACATAAATGACAAGAGAACGACTGATTATCTCTCATATTAGGAAGAGACTTTCTACAACTCTCATAATATTTACATTTTATATCTATGTCAGCATTCTTAAGAAGAGTTATTACCGGTTTTCTAACAATAATATTGCTTTTTGTTTTCTTTCTTTTCAACTTTTTCTCCTTACTTATTATTCTTTTCAATAGAATACGATCTATCCGAATCAGGATTGTTTATTATAAACTCCTTTATTGCTTCGTTTGCTTTCTCTAACTCACCAACAAAATTATCCTCCCCTAGTTCCACTATAACTTCTGCTATTTTCAAAAATAACTTCTCCATTAAAGTAATAATATTCACCTTGAAAAGCCAAACCCATCTCATAATATTGTAGTTCAAAACGAAGAGTAGGAAATTGTTTACTCATCTCTAAAATTATTGGTAAGGGTAGAGTCCAAGCAGTATCAAATACATAAGAAATATAATGATTGCTCTCTCTCTCAATAATTATTTCATCAGCATTCCATTTGGTTCCCCAATTTTTGATACACCAATAATAACCATGATCGCTATAAGCATGTATAGGTTTCTTATGAGTTTTAAGATATTCATCTTTCTCTTTACCTGTCATTTGTTGAAAAGCTTCTTGCTCTTTATCTTGATCTACCCACTCTTGTGGATATTGAATAAACTTATTAAAATCGATAGCTCCATTTTCTCCTTTAGCTTTCTCAACAAACTCTTCTAATACCTGAAGATTATCGAAATCATCAACATTAACTCTCAAATGACATTCACAATAATTTGACATCTTATCTCCTTATTCCTTGTTCTCTTTTATATAATCTTGAAGTTCAGCATGAAAATATACACTCCAATCTTCTTGTAGTCCGTAAATAGTCTTGTCTAAACACTCTTTTATCTCTTCGTCGTTTTCTTTAATAAACTTCTCAATTCCTGATTCGGGTATTTTTCCTTCTTCCAATAGAGCATTCTTTATATCTTCTCCTACTAAAGTTTGTTGAAAATATATTGTATTATCAACATTCATTATATGATTAACTTTTAAGAGGAATTTCTTAAGAAAGTTATTATGATCGAATGCTAAAGCAAATTCAATTACATCCTCAATTTCATAAAATTTGGCGTTTTTTGCATCAGATCCAGCTTTAACAGATGAAAAACATTTATTATAATCAATGGCATATACTACTGTAAGATAATGTCCACGAGGATCCCTATCTTTAGCTGAAGAGACTGTAATTAATTCTAAATCATTTGCTTTAGCTATTAATCCTGTTTCCTCTTCTAGCTCTCTTATAGCTGCATCCTGAGCATCTTCATCTTGGTCTATATGACCTCCGGGAAATGCTAGAAAGTTTTTGTACGGCTCATACATTCGCTCTATAAGTAAAATACTATCCTTAGTATAAACTATTATATCTACCGTAGCTTTCATTTTACATTCTCCCACTTTATCCCCACTTCTTTGAACTCTTCTAAAATAGGTTCTAAAGGAATAGTCTCTAGCTCTTTAACCGCATTTTTAGCTATAGTTACATCAAACCCCATTCCCTTTAATCCCATAGCAACATGATATACACATACCTGGGTAGTTACACCAAAGACTACTACCTTATCAAAATCTTTTTTCAAGATATTAAAAACATATTCCGCATTTTCATTCCCTTCAAAAACAGAAAATTTATTCTTAATTAAAGAAATAGATTCCCCTTTCATAGAAAAAAGTTCTATACTTTCCCTAATAATAGAATCTGAAAAGAATTTTATTTTGTTTATTACCAACGGAAGTGAATCTTCCATAAGACTAGATATTTCGTTTATATGATTTGCACCATTAGAAAGTCTCATACAATGAGGTGGAAATGTTGTAATATAATCTGGAGTATCACTTAATTCATCATCAGATTTTTCATGGTAATCTATAGTACAAACTAATATATTTGGTTTAGTTAGTCCCTTCTTAACTAGATTAACCATATTTGCTCTCAACCCAGAATCTTCACAACCCTTTACAAAAAGACTACCGGTTTCATCCATGAAATCTTTTTGTGCGTCTACACAAATATATAAGGTTTTATTCATTTATATCTCCGATTATTTTGTTGTATTCTTCCATTACTTTTTCGGCAATAAAAACATCAATACTATTACATATAGATTCAAACTTTTCATTATCAGATAAAGTTTTGTCTAATAAAACCTTTCTTATACTTGTAGAATTATATAATTTTCCTTCGTTCCTTGGTATGAGGATTTCAGTCTTGAACCCCTTCTCTGCAAAAAAGGAAATGTCGTCCTCTAATCCTGATATAAATGTACAGTTTTCTTTCATATTCCAATGTTTAAAATGAGATTCATATAAATCATTAATAAGATCTAACCAGAGATCTAGATTATTCATATCAGGTAAAGGAACTATTGTATAACCATATACTCCAATTAAATGGAGCCATAATGAAAGAAAGTCTTTTCGCTGCTTGTAATTAAATAGACACTGATATGCAGTGGATAAATGAGAATTAGCACTACCTATACAGATTAATAAATTATCTTCCTCAGAAGAGGAGAATTGGGATAGAGTATATTCAGAATCTGTGGCTTTTTTGATTCCTTCTTTTATAGCTCCTAAATGACCATAATGAGGAGGATCAAATTTTCCCACGAAAATATAATTCATATTAATCCTCCTACTTTCATTAACTCTTCTATAACATGTATCTCTGGTACAAAAAGACAGCTTATATTAGAAAGCTTTATAAGAAGAAATATTAAAAGGGTTATATCAGCAATAAATAAAAATATCATCAAGCCTATCTCTTCTTCACAATCAGAAGACGAATTATCAATTTCTTTACTAAGCTTAGGAATTACCTTAAGACTTACCACTATTAAAATTATAAGTGTTATGAGGATAGTTACAAATCCAGCAATCCAATCAATCTGCACCTTTTGTATTAAAAGTGGCCAGAAATATTCTGTCCCTTCTCCTACCTTCTCTCCTACTTTACCTAAAGCATCAATAACCAGTTGTATTTCTTTTGTCATTTCATTTCTCCTTTATTATTTCTTTTATTACACTTACCATATATCATACCAAGCTCTCTCCCACCAATCTTTATCTCTTACAATTTTTTTAGAAGTATCAAAAGGCTTAGATGGTACACCAGAACCACCTCTAGGTGGATTTGAAGTATCAAGTGGTGGACCCTCTGGCTGATAACCTCCACCTGGTCTATCTACTTTTCCCGTCTCATCTTTAATCAATCCACCAAGATCTTCTAAAGATTTAATAGCTCTTTCTTCTTTAGATATTGCATATTCAATTACCTTAGCCATTATTTCACCTAGTAAAGGACAGCTCTCCATAATCTTCCCAACTAGTTTTAACTCAGCTTCCCCAAGGTTTTTGCCCTGTGCTTCGAATAAAATGATTTGTTCATAATTTATCCCTACTTTTCCTATTATGGTAGGACTAGCTTCACTAAATATTCCTAAATCTGTGCATTTCTTATTTTCTAACTTAGCTATTAGATATGCTGTTTTAGTCATTTTATTCTCCAAATTCCTCTTTTAATTTTATAAACATTTTTCTTCACGATAAATAAATCTAAAACCCTTTGTACCATCTTCTCTTATATCAGTATGTTCTCTCTTCTCAAATTTCCATATCTTATCATTAATACAAATTTCTGTTGGATGAATACCTGTTTCTCTCATCTCTTTATAAGAAGTATCAAAACCTTCCATTACATAAATTGTTAATCTTCCTGTCTCATTTGCTCGATTACCAAAAAGCATCCATGAACTATAAACATCATTGATAAAACCCTCAAAATTATTATAAATTTCTTCTTTTAACTCAATAGTTATCTGTCCAAAATTATAACAATTTCTTATAACAGTAATTTTGAATCTATCAGCTTGAGTAATAATATCTGTTATCTCGTCCAATAATTTAGGACTAATACTCTCATTAACTATCTCGGATTCATCAAATTCATTATTAACTTGATTTACCTTTTCTTTAATTGTTCTATCCATTATAAATATCTTTCCCTCACTTTCCTATACATTCATATCTTTGAATTAGAACATTTGCTTTCATTAAAGTACTATCTGAGCCAACTTCTTTTTCTAATTCATTAAGTAACCGTTTGGCTTCATCAATTTCTCTCTTGTCTATCAAAGTGAATAATTCACTTATTCTACTAGAGACTCCCTTTAATTTGAGATCATTCATATTGATTTGGGCAGGATTTGTAGTAGAACATAAATCTTCAAATGCTAAATCACCAGCAAGACTTCGTAACTCTTCCTCAGTTATATTATTAAAGTAACCGATCAAAACATCAAATGATAATTGTATTCTTGACCATATTTCTTCTGCATTAAAAGAAGCTACTGGATTCTTTTTAGTCGGATGAAAAGTCCGAATACAAAAATCTTTATCAAGAACATACTCACTATTATTTATACTAACTTGCCATCCTCTCATTAATGCTGTCATAACTATAATAGCTTTAGATAAATTCACAGTTTTATTCATTACAAATATCCTTTCAATAAGTCTGCAATTGTACTTCCTACATTATAAACTTGTCTAATTTGAGTTTTATCTAGTTCTTTACTATTAAGATCATTCTCTTTGATAAAATCTTCTTTAGCATCTTCTAGAACAAGTTTAATATATTCACCTAATTGCTTTATTTCTTTTATCTCACCTTCCTTAGAGAACATAGATTGTACTCTATTATCATTTATATATTCTCTGAATTTATTATTCCATTTATTTACAACTGGATCTTCTACTTTAATTTTAGGAGCTTTACATTTCTCTAAAAACTTCTCATTCTTCTTTTTAAGAGAGAAAGTACTTCCGCCGTTTGAGACATAAACCTTATTATATGGTTTAATAACAACACCTTCACAAATATTATCTTTTATATTAAGTATTTTAGAATCAAATTCAACATTATATTTTAAAGCTTCTTCTAGTCCTATAACTCTATCTATAAATGGAACATGCCATTTCTCTAAGACATTAACTTCAAAAAAGTGTGGAGATTGTAAAATATCATTTATCTCTATATCATAGAAAAGTAATTGTTTCTCTTTCCCATAATTCACACCCTTTAGTATCTTAGCCCCAAAGAATTCACCATATAATCTTATTCTTTGATTTGTCTGATTAGAAATATCTTGGAAATGTTTTGTTAACTCATCATACTTTTTAATTACTTCAGTAGTATCGTAAAAATGTGAATCAACCCATTTTTTTCTTCCACCTACCTTCATTTCTTGATTAGGTGTAAAATATAGTTGTATATTTGCACCATAAAGTTTCTCTTGTATTATATATATAGCATCTTTAAGCTCAGGAAATTCATCTAGGAATTTCTGTATAGTTTTTTCTTGATAAGAATTTGTAATACTATGATATTTCTTGAAATTAGACATCATTTTTCTCCTTTTTATCTTTTTTATCCAATATAACTGTTATAACAATACCATCTACTTTATCACTCTTCATAACTGTTATAAGAATAGGATTAGTTATATTAAATATTTTACCAACTCTATGTAACTCATTTAGATCTGTAGCACAATCAGTGTGAAATTCTATACTTATGTATTTTGTATTAATACTAGTAACAATACAATTAAATGGTTCTGTATTAATAAGTTTAAGACATTCGTCTATTTCTTTCCCAAATTGTTCTCTAGCTTCTATCATTTGTTGCTCCTTTTTTATCTTTCTTTAGCCAATTAAAATATCTAATAATTATTTCGTCACCACATTTTTGACCAAAGCAAATACGAGGAGCTTTATATACAAGATATTTTATATTATCATCTAAACTAGATTCAAGAAAATCTATAACATCTTTCTTTGATATAAATTCACCCTCTTTCTGCAATAAATATTTCATTCTTATCCACTAGCTTTCATATTATGAAATGGTATTATGTAATCAAGAATTTCTGCTGTTGGTTCTATATTCTTAATTATAGAATCTGTATCTTTATAAGCTTCTGCGCTTTCATCTATAGTTTCCATATTAATATTATTACTAAATATTTTTGCCTTCTCCATTCTCTCTTTAAAATCTTCAAGTTTGAGAGTTCTTTTCGCCGCTCTACGACCCAATCTTCTTCCTGCTCCATGAGGCGCGGAATAATTCCACTCCTTATTTCCTTTCCCTTCACAAATTAGAACCCCATGCTCCATGTCTAAAGGAATTACAAACTTCTCATCTTTCTGAGCACTCACAGCACCTTTACGAATCATAAAATCTGGTGTTGAAAAGTCGATATAATTATGTACAGTATCTATATTACTTACTACCTTTCCTAAATCTGGCCCCGCCTCTGAAATAATAGTTTTAAGAATTGTTGCTCTATTAAGTTTTGCATACATCTGAGCAAATAACATATCTACTAAATAGTTATAAATATCAATCCCTTCTAAATATTCTAATCCAGGAATAGTTTTCTCATTTGAAAGAGCTTTAATTCTCTTTCCCATTTCACAGTTAAGACTATATACTAATTTCACACGCTCTTCTTTGTCATCAGTAGAAATAGCCTTAATTTGTTCTTCTATCTCACTCTTTATTTTATCTATCTCTTCTTTCTTATTACTTCTCTTTGCAATATTTTGATGATAGTTAGCTATCTTTAGTCCTAACTGTCTACTACCTGTATGAATTGTCAACCATACTTGAGTAGGAGAGAGCACAGATTGACCAAATTCAATAAAATGATTCCCGCCACCTAGTGTTCCAATAGATTTAACTGCTCTATCTTCAGAAGCTCCAACCTTTTTACATAACCGAGGGAAATATTCACTATATGACATATTGACTAAATCTGAATAATTAGTGGTAAGTGGAGGACGAATATCAGTTACCTCTATAAATCGTTCAGTTAAAACTAAAACAGATAACCGAAATTCTGACCAAGGAAACTCGAAGGTAGAATCTAATGTCTCTCTCACCTCATATCCAAATGGTATAACTGATCTAATAATATTATCTAACTTAGACAAATCAGGAAAATTAAAGTGATTAAACTCTGTAGATATTACACTGCACCCGATATCAACTCCCACAATATTAGGAATTACTTTATCACCTAAAGGCATAGTAAAACCAATCACACTACCAGCCCCAGCATGAACATCAGGCATAATACTTACTTGATTTGTAAATGCTGGACTATCTACCATCTGCTTAATTTGCTCTGAAGCAGACTCTTCTAACTCATCTGTATATACTTTTGCTGTAGTATATTTACCTTTAATATCTATCATTTTTAATCCCTGGTCTTCCCATTTACTTTCATTTTAGAACTTAATTGTTCCATCTCATTTCTTGTCAATCCAATAGTCATATCACCTACTTTGTTGAAACATTTGCAATTATTATTGTGCGGTGAATAATTTGTTGTAAAATAAGCGTCACCCCTTTGTTTTAAACAAAAGTTGCTACATTGTTTATGGAGACTTCCCCTCGGTGTACAAGATAAAAATATACCTGAAATTATAATAAGTACTATTAGAAACATTAATTCTTTAGCTTTAATCTTCATTATTCTCCTTCGTCCATTCCATAATAAAATAGTCCTTTTCTAACCTTCCTTAGATAATAAGGAGTTGTCGGCCATTTATCTGTAACTAATAAGGCTTTAATTTTGTTCATAGCCCAGTCTATTTTAATTAGAGTATCTATTTCGTCTACAGCAAATGACAATATCTTACCATGTCTTATTACATCTACTTTCCAGTCTTCTATATCAAGCAAAACAAGAAAACCTCTATCATTATTCATTCTCATATAAGCCATTTGCTATCTCCCTAGCCTTTCCTATATACCAACATCTAAAAGTCTCCCTTATCTCCAACCATATCCCATAATTCCTGGATGGTTATAGGGAGGATGTTCGAACTCTTTTTCCATAGATTTAGTGTCTCCCCAATACTGTTCTTTTATAGAAATTAATAAATCATTTAATTCTTTTATATTAGGATGTTTAGGTAATACATTATTTTCAACACAATAACTATGTGCATTATCTAAAGATACCTTTAATTTATTAGCATATTCAATTAGCGATTCGTAAGACCATTCAGCATTTCTAATACTCTGTAATATCTTTGCATTTGAACGAGGTAATGATATTTTACTATCAACTAATAATTCTATTCCTTCTTCTAATAACCTTATAAGATGCATTCCATGTTTAGAATCATATCCTATTTTTTGTTCTAAAACCATCCTATCTTTATTTCTATTCTTTTGCCAATCTAGAAATTTCTTCCAATTCTCCATATCATTATGAAATTGAATTTCTTTCTTTAACTGCCCACTAAAATCTTTACGAATAATCTTATCTCTTTCTTCTCTTTTTAAACTTCTTAAAAACTTTAGAGTTGAGTTTTCTAACTGTAATGTAGAAACTAACTCATAGTCTTCTAATCTAGGTTTTTCAGGAGGGTTATCTATCCATTTCTTATGTCTTTCAAGTCTCAATAATTGAGCATGAGCATAACCACCAAATCTATAATATACATTACGAGAGAGAAATTTATCTCTATTCTCTCTTATTTTTTCATAATATTTTGAGTCTAAAATTCTATGCTCTGAATCAACAAATAACCACTCTAAAATATTAGGGTTATTATCAGAACAAAGTTTAAAGAATTTATCTATATCCATAAATTCTGTATCTTCTTCAGAACTAACTTTAGTTTGCTCAAAATTAAAGTATGTTCCTAAATAAAACTCTCTAGG
>Ga0307928_10001449_pt1 | contig 17975 bp, 29 predicted proteins | sample AceLakmetagen232_FD_201815 | JGI IMG/M metagenome (GOLD analysis project Ga0307928, IMG submission 201815) | Saline water microbial communities from Ace Lake, Antarctica - #232 | ecosystem: Environmental > Aquatic > Non-marine Saline and Alkaline > Saline | place: Antarctica: Ace Lake... | reverse complement strand
TTGTTCTCCCGTTATTGAGAAATCCGTCTGACAGAATATCTGCCAAGTCCGATTGTTTTCAGTCCTCTTCATTACGCATCTCAGGCTCTTTATGGATATGGATAGATTTTGCTTCTTCACGTTCAATTCGCCTGATAGCATACTGGCCTGTGCCAATTACTTTTGGTAGACACTCTTGGCATACGCGTTTGGTATTCCGATTCTTTTCGCCGTCCTGTATCTGATAGTCAATTTCATACAGTGCTGCCGTAGTACATCCTGGTATTTCACAGAAGAAGTCTCGCAGATCAATTTTGAGTATTGTGGCTACGTTTTTGGCATCGCGTATTGCTTCTTGTTCTGTGAACAGGCAATCCGTTCCCATCGTAACAAGCATATTTGGAAGCCTTATTCTCCAACTCCATGATTCGTTTGCGCCTGATTTGTCTTCTACTATCAAGATTCCCTTGTGCATTACTTGCCCCTTTCAATCGTCCGTAGTTTTGGGAAGCGGCATCTCCTGTACGAAGTGCCGTAGCCATTCGTTTTGAGCTTCAAGATATTTCCTGATTGGTTTAATGTCGGCAAGATATTTCTCGCGCTCATTGTTGAATTTGTCGTATGGACTTTCCCTGCTCTTGAGTAACCACAGGTGAACCGTATCATTCCAGAATGCAAGTCTCACGTATTGAGGCATGAGCTTTCCATCCTTGCCATATTCAAGTTGCATTGCATTGCAGCCACCAAAACACGCATCTGCAATACCACAATCAAGCCCGACTTCTGGATCTATATGAGTACCTACTTTATACCACTGGCAAGTCTTCTGGCATTGCCAACAATGATCACCTTTGCTTCTTACCTGCTCTTCGCAGCCATTATGATTATTGTCAAGACTCATTGGAGATTGCAGACCACTACCGCCATTTTCCCATTGCCATTTGTCATACGATTTCACTATGTCGGCGATTATGTCAAGCTGCCATAGCAACCATGTATTGCGCAGAAGCCAATGATCTGAAACCTTGCGCGATAGCTCAATACCTGAAAGCGCCTCAATCTCTTTTTTCAATAGCTGCATTTTTGCCCCTTCGTTTCTTTCGCCGCCCACGAATGTCTTCGCCAAGATTCTTCTCGGCAAAGGTTACGCTCGCATTGATTGTGCGTTCTACATAATCGCCGACAATTTCTTTGGCATGGTTTTCCCAACAAACCTGTTTCGCTTTGCTGTCCCTAAGCTTTTCAGAGAATTGCTGAAAATACCTGAACATGATCCGCCACATCATTTCTTGCGTATATTCAACATGCTTGTAAATGGGATGCTTCTTGCAGAATGCTATCGGTTCGTCGGTATGGCGCTTGCGCATGATATGTATAAGCCCAACGTTGTCTGGCACTTCGCTTCTCTTGCATATATCGGGGAACGTGACAAGATACAATCCCATGAGATATTCATTGTACTTTTCAAACTGGCCCTTCTTTATCCCGGCAAGAAAATCTGAACGCGACCGCTTGACTTCAAGCCCTACCAATCCGCACCTGTTGAAAAACTTTTCTTTAGTGAACTTCTCCATAACATGCGCCTTGAGATTGTACGGCACAAGCACACCGTCTAACCGTTGCAATTGCTTCAGGCCAATCTCTCTTATCAGGATCGCGCCCTCCGCCCAAGCTTCTACAGCATTCAGCATCGTCTCTGCCGTATAATACCCTGCCTTCATATATGGCTTGGGGTCATATCTATTCACTTGATCTTCTCCTCAGCTTTACCATGCTTTTCTTCTTGCTCTTCTTGCCCTTTGCTTTCGGTTTCAATTTGCTTGGCATAATTTAGCTCCTGCTTCTTCTGTAACGCCGCCTTGTCAAGCCTGCACTTCAAACTTTTATATTCTTCTTGTGCTTCGTCAATGTCCATCACCTGTGTATCTTGTGCGTCAATGTCTTTCGGGAATACCAAATGGCCCGGCTGCATTGCTGTTGGTAGTAGCCCCACCTTCTGCACAAACTCTGCCGTCCATGATACGAGCTCTCTTCTTGCCCTAAGTATGCCAAGCCTTATCTTGCTTCCCTTGTCTTCCGTGTATTGTATTACCGCGCCAGCACTATCCTTCAGTGGTACTCCGTCACTGTCTCTTTCTACTCGCGCTTGCGGCATAGCTTTTGCATATTCATATTTCAAGGCCGTGTCTATGCCTTCAAGTCGCGTCATGAAATCTATCATGACATTTTCGGGAGAATCCAGATTGAAAAATGATGGCCCCCACCGATATCTTAAATACCAATCTTTACGGATAAGTTCTTGATTCCCGCCTGTTGCTTTTGCTACAGCTTTCGCCGCGTCCTTTATGTTCTTGCCAAGACCGATATGAGAAATCAGTAGCGCTCTGCGCGTATAAAGTTTTTCGGTTCTGTCAAGCTCTGCATAAATTTCCGGGTCAATTGATTCTAAAAGTTCGCTCATATCGGTGCGCACCTTGAATGAGAGACACGCATTTTATTATGAATTCCGCTTGCCCCTTGTCAAGACTATTTGCAGTATCTGTTCTCGTACTTCCTCAATAAACTTGCGGTCGCGCCTCTCTTTTAATGCCGCAATCCACCGCGCTTTTTCTTCGCTTGTCATTGCTTGATATCCTTTATGATTGCTTCTATCTGATTATGGCATGCAGACATGAGGATAAAACCAAGAACTATTGCCTCTGCCGCTATCAATACTCTGCGCATGCCTTACCCCTATCTATTCGCGTATCATATGCGCTGGCAACTTGCCTCTTCGCCGTCCACCATGAAGCCATCCGCGTCCGTTGTTGAACTCCCATTCGTTGCATACCACACATCTGCGCTGCAAGCAAAAATTAGACGGTACTAAATAGTGCCAAGCGAATATGTCTTTTGGGGAATCAACGCGCCCCATAAGCTTCCATGAGAAGGCTATGTTCCTTGCCCCATAGAGACGTTTGAACTTGCGCTTCGCTTCCCGGCGTAGTCTTGCCCTTCTCCTGTGCCTGAACTTCTTTATGAAGCGTGATAGCCAGTTTGTCTTCGGCGTTCCCTGATAGTCATAGGTGTGGCGCTTGCAGCATAACGGGCAGTAAGGGCCTATAGCGTCTTGTGTAAGCTTGCCTCTGCATACTGTGCATCTTGTCATGTCTGGCTTAGCTATCATGTCATTCCGCCTCCCTTATCGTACAACTCCACTACCAGCTTCTTCTTCTGGCCGGGGCGGAGGCCGTAGTGGTCTGTAAGGGAATTATGGCGCACCAAGTTAGATACCTCTGACGCTATCCGAAAACCGTCCCATTCGTTATGCACACTAATCCAGGTGGGTTCGGTTTCGCAAAGGTAAGTCGCCCTTGAATCCCTCGCCGCCCACACCGTCCGCTCCTGTGTCTTCGGTGTCATCTCAACTCCTCCCATATAGGATTCCCGATCAACTCCGGCTATCGTGGTTCAAGCCCTAACTCTTTTGCCTCACGCAGATAGCACTTCGTTTCATGATCGAGATCCTTGCACTTTGGGCATAAATCTAATCCGCCATCGTTCACCCAGCCGTTCATATTCTCTACGGCCTCGGCAGAAAGAAACCACCATCGCGGTCTTTCTGCGTCGCAATTATCGCACACAATCACCATTGTCTTTTCGCTCACTTCAACTCCCCCCACAGATCACTCCCGATCAACTCCGGCACAGAATAGATCCCAGCGGCCTCCAGTTCGCGCCGGTGGGTTTTTAACACCTTACTTACCTCCAAACGTTAGTTGCTTTGGCATCTGTCCCTTTTCAATAGCATGCAGCAACTCAGAGCCAAAACTCTCTGATACAGTGTTGCCATTTGGTAACATGATCCACGGGAAAAAAGCGTCCTGTACCGTCAGCACTCCGTTCTCTACCGCCTCAAGCTGCGCGTGTATGAGAAGTTTCAATACACGCCATCGCTGCCGACATGCCTTCTCCCACTCCTTTTGCGCTGCATGTTCATCTCGCCTTCGCCGTCCACCGGGCGTTACGTGGAAACACTTTTCTTCAGGTGTCGGTAAGCTCAACATTAGGCGGCATGGTATTCCGTTATAGCGAAATGAAACCATTGCCTTACCAGCGCTCAAGTCAGAGCCTGACATGTACTGGTCAGCACCATAACGCAGAAGAATCCGCTCGATCTCAGCCTTGCTCTTCTCTACAGAAACGTTGGTTCCAGAAGCATACTTACTCATGCCTTGCCCTTTTCCTTTGCTGCCGCCGCCATTTCGCGATCAATGCGCTCAACTTCCAGCACAGTGCTTGCAGTATGGCAGCTACGCGCTTCAAGTATCCTGATACGGCCAGCCAATGACTCAATAGTATCTTCAACTGGCGCTGCTTCCTCTTTCTCACTCATTCTCTCTCCTCCTCAAAGGTCTTCCGGGTGGGGGTTAGCACCACTTTGCCGGATAGCCTGCGGCGTTCAAAACGTCTACAATGTCGCTGCAGCCTCCAGGAGAGAACATATTCTCACAGAACTTGTTGCCCTCCTCGTCGGTTTTGTCGTCGTAATCGTATCGCATGTAGCCGCCGTTGTTGTACATCACAATCACGACTTTGTTTTTGTCAAGTTCACCAGAATCAAAGGCGGCAAACAATTCTTTCCATGTACCATATTTATCCTTAGCCATCTTTCTCTCCTCTCAAAAAGCCCTTTCGGTATATGGTGGCCCGCCAAAGGCCGCAGTAAATCCACCATCTCTAATCGTGTTAATCACCCACGTGACAGACTTGCGCAAACCATATTGCATTGTTTTGCCATTCACCATCAATGCAAACGGCCTTCGTTTTGTCTTGTCATAGCTCAGAATTATTCTTGGATGCTTCTTCATAAAGTCCTTAGACAAAAGCTGCATGTTCTTTGCTGTTTGCCATGCTCTTGCCCCTTTCAGTTCGTCCAGTGCTTATGCCATACCTTTTTCCACCGCTTTAGTCTCGCCAGTAGTTCTATGTTAGCACTCTGCAATTCTTTGCCTTTTGATTGCAGCGCAGTTGTTATCAATGCTATTTGGATCGTCGCTTCCATTTGCTTTTTCAGATCGGCGTTACATGTCGGCTGATCATTGAACCATATATGCGTGTTGTCAAAATCCGCGTTCGCTGGCATCCCCGCCTTTTCACAAATCGCTGTGTCAACTTTCACGTCAATTCTTATCTCGCCTAAGTCTTTGACATTGCTCTTTGGCTTTTTCTTTAACCCTTCGTCTCGCGCCTTGTCTTCTCGCGCATGCTTTGCTAAAATATTTACTACCGTTGAATTCAGATTGTGTTGTTCGTCTATCATATCTCCAATACCTATTGGCTCTACTTTGTTGTCTGGCATGCACTTGCAGTAAGGATGTTCTGGCATGCCCAAAAGATACTTTGGCATTATCATCTGCTTGGCTTTCTTGTCTAGTGCCTTAAGCTTTGCCTTTTCCTTTGCCAAGTTTGCCTGTGCGTTCAGTAGCTTTTTGTTATCTTCGGTCATTGGCTTGCACATCTCTGCAAAGTCATCAAAACTTTTGAGCGTTAGCGCTTTCAATATCTTTGGCCCAATACAATCGTCCTTCATGTCTTGTGTCATCTCTGGCAATGTAAATCCTGCAATCTTTCCGATAGGCGATCCATTGACGTAAAGCATATCGGTTACTTTCTTGTCCGTCTCTGCTTTGATTTTCTTCTGAATCTCTTCAACAACTGGCAAGACTTCTTCTGCCGGATCCATAAAGCACTTCGCCGACATCGGCCACTTGTCAAGAGTAATCATTGGTATATTTTCCAAGTCGGGTGACTTCGGCACGTATCTTTTCTTGATTGTAGGCAACATACTCAACAGCCATCGCCACAGTGCTTTCCTGAATCTTTCAGGTATGATTGTGTCAAGTAGATTGTTGACGTAATAACAGACCATTATGTACGCTACCAGATTGCCTATCGCTATCGCTGTGTCGCTACTCATTTAATTCACCATCTGTGATTTGTTCGAGTTCGTCTCTTCGTATCTTGAGTTCATCTGATAGAGACTGTCTGAACTCTTGATCGCCTGTTACTGCCATGAGGGTCATTAAATCCTTTTGGCCCAACAGATTTGCCTGCTGTGCCTGAAGCACAGTATTCCTCTTCTGCAAGTCCTCTAATCCCGCAGTCAGCTTTCCGTTGAACTTATCCAACGTTGCTTGTAGGCTTTGTCCATTATTCAAATCATTTTCAGCATCTATCAGGCACTTTGCTGTCAAGCCTGTGCGCCCTAAACGCAGAATTGCAAATATCATTCGTCTGATTGCTTTGCGTATGCTACTCATAAAGCTGCTTCCTTACCCACTCAATTGCTTTCGGCTTGACTTCAAGCTGTTTTGCCAAGTCTTTTGTCGTCCCCCGGAAGTGGCGATCCGCATCCTTGAAGCTCTTGTAACCAGCGCACCGGGCTTTCCAGTCAATGCGATCAAGCGCACTCGCAATCTCTATCCCGTATCTGTCAAGCACTTGGTTTATCGTCCTGGTAGATACTCCCCACAATATAGCCAACTCTTTGCGCTCCATTAAGCAGTCATAGACAAGATGCATTAAACACGCCTTGATCTTTGTTCGTACACCGGCGTTGTCTTTGATTGGGAAGTTCCTTCCTTCGTCTTTCAGCGAGCGGTACATGCCGAGTAAATCCATCTCGACTTCTCGCCAAACTATCCCGTACTTGCCTTGCTTGTCAAATCCTGTATGCGTCCACCGTGTCGGCTGCTTGCGTACAACTTTTGGATCAGGCTGCTTCTTGTCTAAAAATTCTGTCTTTATCCTGTCTTCCAGAATATCTATCGACTCAGTTGGCTTTGCTTTCTTCTTTATTATCATGCTGTCCTTTCAAGTCTTTACTGATTCGTTACTGCACCAATGCACTGACTTGTTAAGTATTTCTTTCGCGCCTGCAATACTCTTTGCTGTGCGCTTCTTTACTAATCGATCAAGAGCGCAGCGTACTTCGTATAGCCGCGCTCTCGTTTGTGATCGCATAGCACATTCATGAGTTACCTTTTGGTTAATCTTGTCTTCTTCGTCCTTTGTGGTTATGTCAATAGCTTCCGCTACAGCTTCAAGCTCGGCGATCTCTTTGTGCAACCGCTCGACTTCATTCTGCAACTCGACACATGCCCGGCAATACCTGTTAACAATCTCGCCGTCTTCGTTAGCAGTAAACGACATCTTCATTATGCCGTCTTCATTTACTGCCGCGACTTCTTTCCGTTCCCTTAACTTCAACGTGTCCGACATTTCTTGCCCTTTCTCTTCTGCTTGCTCTCTGCCTTTTCCTCAAGCTTTTTCTCAATATCCGCAAATACTTCTGTCAATACTGATGTAACGCGTTCATCAGCGTTTTCGATATCGTCTGGCCGAATATATCTCTCTGTGCCAGCCATGTACACCGGGCTAATAACTGTATGCATCACTTCATGTAGTGCTGTTTTTCTGAGATTCGCTGGCGGTTCACAGTTGTATGTTGTGTTGAGCGTTATGTCTGAATTCGTATGGTTATATGCATTTTCGGCAATCCTATATTCATTCTCGCATTCTCCAAAGAATATATTTACCTTGACGTAGTTTACGCCAAAGAGCCCGATGTAATACTCGCACCATTTCTTGAATACGAGAAAATCTTTTTGTGTAAACCGCTTCTGCTTCTTGCTCATTGTTCGTCCTCTCTTGTCAAAGGTACACTCGGGCACATATGCTTGCGCAGAACTTGCCATTACACTTTACTTGCCATTCACACCAGCGCTCTTTGCCGGGCATAGTCATTTGTTTGCCCTTTATGCTTTCACGAAAAACCATGAACGCCAAACTTCGTCTGTCAACTTCAATTGCTCTGTATGGCTGGCCATGAATTCGTCAACAGCGCCTATTACTCCGCAGTGAGGTACATCTACATAGTCATGACCGGCTAAGATTCCGCCACTTCTCACTTTCGGATACCACGCCTGCATATCGTCAGTAACACTTTCTTTCCGGTGATTGCCGTCTATGTAAATGAAATCAAATGTGCTGTCATTGAACATTGTCGCCGCATCAATACTGGCACTTCGCATGACATTACTGCGGCTACCAAACTCTGCTAAGTGTGACCGCGCTTCAGCTTCTATTGACGCGCCTGTTATTGCTTCTGTATGCCTGCCGCCCCATATGTCAATGCTGTATAGAGCTAAGTCTGAATGCCGGAGTAAGTAATAGCTGAAATATCCGTAGCGCTGTACGCCTATCTCTGCGGCAACTTTGTAGACGTTGTCATTTATGAGTTGAGGAAAATCAAAACGTGTCATTGCTTGCCCTTTCACAGCGGAAATATATTGCCAATTATCCTATCGATCAAATCAAACGGTCATGACGGTAAGCGATCCAGTACCCAATTCATTTCTTCCGCCTTATAAGTATGTAACTCATTATGGTTTTTGATTGCGCTTTGTCAAGTCCTTTTTTGGCTTCCAGAAAAAAAGAATGTAGATATATGCTGGCCATACTACCGTCATCGCTGCAAATACTATCATCACATGCCGCTCTTTCTTCTTGCGTAAGTCCGAAAGACTAAAGCAAATCAGATTTAGAACTATGCCTATGAATAGCCAACCGGCGATATAGAATGCTGTCATGCTGCCCCGTTCATCATGCGCACAACTTCAATATCTTCTATATTCCACAGTTTCTGATATCCGCGCTTTTTTACCGGCTCAGGAAACGGCCGCTTGTCAGTCGCTGGCAAATCCAATCAGCACATAGCAGCGTGTCTTGCGCCGCTTCCAGCACTGTAGCCTGTGCGCAATAAACGGGGCTTGCTGTACTGCCTCTTTGCTGTCTGCGGCAAACCACATCATCTTGATTGCCAGCTTGCGCATTTCTTGAATATGCCAGTCTTGAAGTAAGCGCATGTCAAGACCGCCTGAAAACTGTACGCCCTTTTCATGCCGCAGCATTGCAAAGACTTCTTTGACATGATCGTTAGGGCATGCCAAGAGATTGTTGTCTTGGATAATATTGCCCGGTAAAATCTTGAGCGTTCTTATTGTCCCTTCGCGCTTATGCACAAAACAGAATGCGCACTTGCGGACACAGCCGCGACTTGTGATCGTGATTCCTTTTCGCAAATACTTTCCCGGCACAAAGTCTTCTGCCGGTGAACCAAGAGCAGGCCCCCCGACAAACACCCGGCCAGCATAATATGTTTCCCATGCAGCTTTGATCCGCTGTGCCTTTTCAATATCCCAATCAAACACAACTGAGATATGCACTTCGTCAACAATAGGATGAAATAAGCCGGGCCAGCATCGCTTGCCAGATAAAGCAAGTTCATCGTCTGGCGTACAGCTTGTCTTTGTCGGGAATATCCGCAGAATCTTCATAGCAGTTTTTTCTGTTGCGCAAGTCGCTCGCCGGTTTGCTCTGCAAAGATAACTCCTTCGTCTCGCGTCAATGCTTTTTGCCGCGCCCACTGTACCCGCGCTTCTGCTATCGCGACATATTCTGCCGATAAGTCACAAGCCATGAAGTGCATGCCTTCAATTGCTGCCGCCACGCATGTACTACCACTGCCAGCGAACGGTTCAAGCACTGTGCCGTCTGGCCGCGTTACCATGCGCACAAGCCATTTCATAAGGTCAAGCGGTTTGACTGTCGGATGTGTGTTCTTGCGCGGAGTTATGCCTCGCTGATATGCGTTGTCAATGTCTTTCTTTCGCCCGTCATTTACTTTTGCTTCTGCAAAGTTCTCGTACAGCCCGGCGTCTCTTTCTTCACGGCTTGTCTTGGCACAATAGAAAAAGCGTGACGCGCCGCCGCTTGTTGATTCATATGCTTGTCCTTTACCAGACCCATCAGATAAGCCATAAATCCCGCGTTGTCCAAAGTTCCCACGTTGTACTTTTTCGCTCAATGCCCCACTTGTTAATACCCCGCTTTGTTCGTCAAGTATCTTTATCGGACAATCAGGATGACATTCCCAATCTTCCACAGTCTCTTGTCCGCTGGCATCAGCGTATTTCAGAAATGCTTGTCTGTCATATTTACCATAGCAGACAGTATTTTCATAGCCAGTGTGACTTGGTTCTTTCCCGCTCGTACTTCCGCTGGCGTTTCTTATTTGTTTTGTTCCGATCTGTTTGCAATCAGGATGATGACTGAGCACTACGTTTGCTGGCCAGCGGCCTTGTTTCTGTCCATCTGTCTGGTGTTGCTCAACTGCTTTTGAATCCCCGTAAATGCCCTTGCTCACTGCGGAGTCTGCCCCTCTTCCATGATTACTAATATCTTCTTCTGTGCTAATCCTGCAATCGTCAACATTGATTGCGCCTGTGCCATTTTCCAAAACGTTATCGGCTACCGTGCCGTCAAAACTTTTCCGCGCCATGCAAATTGGCTCGTAACCCGGTTTTAATGCAGTGTTCCATCCATCCCATTGTTGAGCTTCCGCAGACGTGCTCGCCGTTTCTCCAACAACGCCACGCGCAATATCCGCCATCTGCTTGTCATAGAAATCACAGAAGTCTTTCATGGCCATGTCTTCGCAATCATGCTTTGGTCTTAATCGTTCGTCAATCGCTTTGCTAACATCATGCGCTTTGGGGAAACCTGAACCAAAAAGCCATGCAGCGATCCGATCCCTAATTTCAAAACCGGCATCTTCAATCGCACAGGCAAGCCGGTGGCATGTCCGAGTACCGCCGAACGCCAAGACATATCCGCCCGGCTTGAGCACTCTGAAAACTTGCTCCCATACTTTCGGGTCATAGGCGATCCCTGTGTTGTCCCATTTTTTACCCATGAAGCCAAGCTCGTAAGGCGGATCCGTTACGCATGAATCCGCGCAAGCGTCTGGCAGACTGGCAAGCCATTCTCTGCAATCGGCAACAGCTATTGTGTCAAGTTCAAGCGTCATTGTCTTTCCAAAGACTCAAGACATTCCACGTAATCAAAACTATGCTTGCAGATATTCATTCCGTATTCTCTAGCGCCTTCAATTGACAGGCCCTTGTTTTCGTTATAATGCTCAAGCATCTTTTTGAGTTGCCAGTAGCCGATAGCATATACTTCATCAAACTTGTACTGCCAGATTATTCCTACCAAGGCCCCAAGTTTACCGTTGAAGCACAACGCCTGAAGCTGGCGAAGATGCAAGCCTGACTTATTGTTCTTGTCTATCGGTAGTCTTTTCGACTCGCACATCTTCGCTTCTACACAGCAGTTCCTACCGCCTAAGATCGTTCCAGAGAAATCGAAGCCTTCATGCTTTATGAATCTCACGCCTTGCGGTGTCGCGATTGCCCGTATCTCTTTCTTTGTTATGTCGGCACGGCCAACAAGCTTGAGATTTCTGTGATACTTCTCAAGCTGAATTTCAAGATACGCACCTTTATTTGCGTGTCGATTGTGCATGGCTTACCTTTTCAATACGGTGATCTCAGTAGATTGGGAAATCCAGTCGATTGCCTTTAGTAAATTTGTTATGACGCTTTGCAGAATGCTATAGAAATGTGCGTCTTCGATCTCTGGTACATTGTTAATCGCCTCTTGTAGATAATCGCTTGCGAACATTGCAAGTTTTTCTCTGTCTGGTCTGCTTGCTTCCACTTTGGCTTGCGCTTCTGCCGTTTCCTTTGCCTCGCGCTCTTCTTGCTCAGCCTTCTCTTTTGCGGCTGCTTCTGCTTTGGCGTCGGCCTCAGACTTGGCGATCTTTTCCCGGCCTGCTTTCAGTTCTTCTTCGTCTTTGTCACGCTGCTTGCGATCGGTCAATGCCGTGCGCAGCTTTGCCAAGGTATTTACTTTGTCTGTCTTGAATCCGTCGCCGTGCCTCATAAACAAATGACAGCATCTACTGAGAGGATAATCGCCGATAGTCTCGAATAGTAGTTCCGTGACTTCCATTGACTCAACCGCAGCAATCCTGTCAATCAGACTTTCGGCAGACATGCCGATAAGATCATCACCGAAGTCTGTAAACGAAGAAGAAATATTGGCAACGCATTCAGATTCCGTGCGCTGCGCGTTATCTTCGGCTTTGGTTTTGTCTGCGATCTCTTTTTCGATAGCCGCTTGCTTTGCTCTTTCTTCTTCTGCTTGTGCCGCTTCTTGCTTAGCCACAAGAGCGTCATGCAGATTAGCAAGCGTCTGCTCTTTTTTAATTAACGCTGTATTGGCATACTCTTCGAAAACTTCTTCGGTAATCGGCGTGTTCGCTAGCTCTTTGATTCTGTCGGTCAACTCTTCCGCCGTCATGTTTGCAAGCATGTTTCCAAGTTGCTCCACGACTTCCATCTTCGCTAAAATCTCTGTCACGCGTTCCTTTTCGATCCGCTGTAGCTCTTCCTTCTCGCGCTGCTCGATATCGTCAACCGCTTGCTTTGTGGCCTTCAATGGCTTTTCTATCGCTACCAGCGCCGTAGTAATGCGTTTGGCTTCTCCGTCAACACGCCTGCCATATGCGAGTGCATTCTTCTTTAGCTCTTTCCGCATCTTGTCAACGCCAACTCTGGTTTCCCGTACCTCACGGATCGCGCATACTACTTTGCCGTAACTCGCCTTGTCCGATATCGCAAGGTCTTTGTAAGTGTCCCGCATTTTTTCTATCGCGGCGTCGGTCACGTTGTAGTTAATAACGGTAGTGCCAATGTTTTCTTCCGTTCCCTCTACTGCGTTTGCATCTGCTACCATTTTCTTGCCCTTTCTTTCTGGTTTCCAAAAATTCCGAAGTCTTTCACGTAAGTTATGTTTCTTCCATAGGCAATAGCTTATCAGACATGCCTGCAATGCGTTCAAGCATATCGTCACGCTTCAAAAATGCGGCAAGCTTCTCTACGGCATTGTCGAATCCTTTTGCAAAGCCTTCCAGAATTTGCCGATTCTCCGGCGTGTCCAAAATGTATGTCCATTTCTTCCCGTCATAGTCTTTCGCTTTCGCGCATCCCTCATTGATAGACGAAAGCTCATTGTTACGCCAGCACTTCTTGCCACCGCGCCTCACGCCAAACTGGATATCCTCTGCCTTGAATCCTACATGCGACCCTTGCCAATCAGAATCATACGCGCCGTCAACAACAATCCGAATCCATATCGTCCATTTGATATCAGCCATCCCGATAAGTTCATTTTCGACAGCTTGCTCCAACGCCACGAGATCGGCATTCTTCAGAATTCTTTTGTTTCGGTCGCTCTTCGTCCGGTTGTCTTTTGGATCATGCAATATGACCGCCTCATAATATACTTTCTTCCCACGCTCTGAAATCATATAGACGGCAACATTCTGCCGCTGACATTTACGGTTATCCCAAAAACTCCACTGCGTAATCCTGAATCTTCCTCCGCGTTTATTTTTCTGCATTATTCTTCACCTTCACTCTTCGGAAATATAATTGCCCTGATATACGCTACCGCATCATCGCTTGGGGCAAAATTGTTTTTGGTAAGCCCGGCGATAGCACCACCGGCAGGATTCTTCATTCTCTTACAGCCAAATATCATTGCCGCGAATCTCTCAAGACTTACCTTGCTCTGCTTCTGTGCTTTGATAAGCTCTGCTTTTGGATTCTTCCAGTTGCACTTTGATATCACTTTCGTGAAACCGGGATCTCCAAGAAGACGATCCACGTAGACGGCGCTTTCGCTGTCTCTTTTCGACACGTCGTCTTCTGTAACTTCTTTCCCTTCTATTCCCTTCGTTATGTTGCTACTTTGTCCCGACGCACTGGTAGCGGACTGGGTTTCGTCTGGTATCGCGCTGCCAGTAGGCTCGGATATATCCATAACTTCAATCCAGTCAATATGTTCTGCCGAACACACATCAAACATTTCTTGAATACTGGCTTCACTAACCCGTGTCGTTAATGATAAGTCTTCACACGATAGCGGCCTGCCATCTGGCTTCCCGTCTTCAGTGAGCCAGCCGTGCCTATCCTTTGGCGCTCTGGCAAGTTTGCTTGCTTTGAGAAGCACAGCAACCCAAGCGGCATATAATTTCTCTCCGTTCTTGTGCCTCAGAAGTGTTGCGTAGCCAAGCCCGTCTTGTTTGTTTGGTAGAGGAACCCAACGCAATGAATCTACCTTGCGGCTTGCAGCGTTCTCGAAGATTTGATCCCAATCTTTTATGCGATACTTCTTCATCTTCAATCTGCCTTCTCTACTTGCTTCGTTTTCTTTCGCTTTGCCTTTTCCGATTGGCGGCGCTCAAGAAGTGCTTTCGTGTGGTTTTCATCGTCATTATAGATCCATTCCGCAATCGTGTTTGGCGGCACGTTTACCTTGTACTTTGTTCTCATTGCTATGCTCGCCTGCTCATATGTTATTCCAGTAGAATATTCTGCCAGCGCAAAGTCAATCACGCGGATAGTGAAATGCTTTGATTTCGGAAATAATACGTTATGAGATCTGTAGTGCTTGCAGCACCGCTTGCAATAGTAGACCCCAACCGTTAGCTTCCATGTTACACCGTCAACGTCATGGCATGTTCGTGGACGTTTATCTATGCGCGAGTTCTCAGTACCGCATACCGGGCAACTGAATATCGCCTTGGCTAAGTCAGCTCGTTTTTCTTTTGTGTTTACAGGCATTGTATGCTTCCGAAAGTAGTTGACCTAAGAAAGTGAAAAAAACCCGGCGCTACTTGGCGGAAGTGTTGCCGGGCGATGGCGCAACTTATTGACGATGCATTTGGCATTATGTAAAGCCCTTGCATACTGTCAAGACAAAAATAGAGAAAATAACTATTTTTCTGGCGCAGTCTCTTCTGCCGGGGCTTTCTCTGCGATTTCAAAGCCATGCTCTTCTGCATACTCGACCATCATTGAAGTCACCAGCGATCTGTCCTTGCAGGGCGGAATCAGTTCTTTGTCAAGCATCTGCCTGCCAGCATCTGTATCACAGTAGGCGCTATAGAAGTCAGTAGTGCCGCCATCAGAAATATAGTATATCCTGCCGGTTGCCGGATCGCGATAGTGGGGATCGGCTTCGTCTTGCTCAGGCTGCGGCGCTTCAAGCAGTGTTGTCTGCTTTTCTGATTCTTCCATTGTTCTCGTAGAGACAATCTCGCCTGTGTCAATGCGTGTTGTAATGACAACTTTCTTGGCGTAGTCCTTTGTGACCTTGCATTCAATTTCCTTGTGCTGCTGTTTCTCCCTGATACGTCTTGAGATATCACGGCGTTCTGCGATAAGACGCTCCACTGTTTTCTTCATAGCTTTCTGCGTCTCTTGAGAATCTATCTTGTGCCATTCAAACTCGCGCTCTGCTTCCTCAACTGCGGCGTCAAGGTTTGCCACTTTGCTGCCAAGCTCGTTAAGCTCAGCTTGTGTCAAGGGGCATAGCAAGTGCTGCTTCTTGTTGTAACTCTCTGTGTTGCCGGTGTCGCCGTCATCAACCACTTCAAAGTCAGCGTCAATGATATTGTCGGGCTTGCCTTCTGCTTGCGCAGCATCAGGCGGTTCTGGCGTAGTCTCTGGACAGATGCACGTAGGGCCATGACCGTCATGCTTTGTTCCAACAAGCTTCGGGAGTATCGGAACGTAATCGGCGTCCATTCCGTTGTCTACCAGCCATTCGGAAGTGATTTCTTCGCCCTTGATCGCCGTCCTGTAACCCTTCCGCATTGATAGCGGACGGTTTTCATCTTCTGGCTTCGCTTTTGATTTCGCCGTTTTCTTGGCAGTCTTCTTTTCCTTGACAGGATTATCCGCAAACGCTTGGGCGAAATGGCCAGCTACTTCACCATCAAGCGCTTTGCGCTGCTCTATATTCAGTAGCGCTACCTTCGCCGGGTTTTTGTCCAGAAAAGACAATAGCTTCTTTGTCGCCTTGACCGTGTTGCTGCTTTTGCTGCAAGCACAATCAACCTTTGCCAACATCTCCAATACAATACTACGATCCATTTCATTCTCCAAAAAAAGACATTCGTTATAGTTCCATGTTCCACTATTCTGATAGCAGTGTGCTTTGTTTCTCTGGCCTTACGCCTCTAAGCTCTTGATAATCGAAAGTCGTGTCCACATTGTAAATATGCACTTGCTCTTCAGAATAAGAAATGACCTTCTTGTTGAAACAGAAAGCAATTGCAGGCACAGCGATATTGCCTTGCATGAATAGCTTTCCTTTTTCTGTGATCCGCCACAAGCCCGACTGCCTCTTCTTTGGATCGGTATTGGCCTTCGGTTCTGTCAATTGCCATTGTAGGAGCTTACTGTATTCGAGATCCGTAGGGTTCGTGGAAGTCTTCTCAGCAAGCCATTTGCTCATATGGATAAAACAGCCTGGATTTTCTTTGTCGTAATCGCGCATCAGCCTCAACGCATAGATCATTCCTTTGTTCAACCTACGCGGCCACACCTTTACGAATTGGTTACATGCCGGGCAGCGACACCCCTTCGCCCGTCGCTGCTTAAGCCACTCACGCACCTTATCCAATGTCACCGTTCCCGGCATCATCATTGTCTTGCCCCCCGTCTTCGTCAATAACACATTCCCCAAACCCAACTGCTTCAGCAATAATCTCAGCTGGTACTGTCTCAGGATTTTCCACAAGTGACTTGAGATAAGCGGTCTTTGCTTTGGCAAGGTCAAGCATCACTGGCAAGATTTCGTCTCGCGTTTTCCTTGCATGCGTGATATAGCCTGCCAGTTCGTTTTGTGACTTGCCATCATAATATTCAACAAGTCTTGCAAGCCCCGCAATGTCCGCACTCATTATCTCAACTGGATTATCAGCACTCATAGCGATTGCCCTTTCACTTTCCGTTCTGGTATGCGCCAAGTAGCTGCGCGATAATCATTCCGTTTACCGGGTCAATGTCGCGGAAGTTCCTGATCTTCGGGAAGTCTGGGAAAGATTGCTTAGCCTTTTTGCAAGCCTTGAGAAATCCGCGCAGATCATTTTCGGAAGCTTCCTGCAACTGCTGATACTTTGTCTGCGGCAGTGGCGGCAAATTGCTTGGGCCTTGCTCTGCCTCTTGCTCTTGCGCCGCAGATAGCAATTCTTCTTCTGTTGCCCGACCGTTTTCCGGTTCGCTTGCCGCGTCTTCCTCAGTCAATACCGCTTGCTTGCTATTCCCAAAGCTGTCAGGCTTTTTCTCGCCCTGCTCTTTGAGAATTTTTTCCGGCACGTCCGAAGTCTCGACCACCTTCGCTTCCCTGTAGTCTACATCGTCAACTTCGCCGTCTTGCGCCTGCATAGCGCCGTTTGTGATTATCTCAACAATCTCGGCGTACATCTTGCGCTTTGCCTTCGCCCTGATAGCATCAGGCCCGGTCTGCATCTTGTCTGTAGTGTGTACTACGATCTGAAAGTCACGGGTAAAGTCCTTGACTGTGTTTCCTTTGAAGATGTAGTTGGCAACAACGGTTACGCATGCTTCTTTGTCAGTCTTCGTAAATGGCTTGACAAAGATTTCCCAACCCGGATCAAGCAGCCGGTTCAGGATCGCCCGATATCCATTTTTCGTAATGTACATGTTCGCAGAAATGATATTGAATTCGTTGCCGTTAATCTTTAGGCCGTGCATCAGCGCATCAATCACTGCGGCCTTGACAACGGCTGGCGCGTACTTCTCGCCCTTGCGGTCACGGTCTGTTTTGAATCCAAGAGAATGCCCCTGCATGTACATGATCGGTTTCATCATGTCATCGTCAAGCATTTCCGTTAGCGCTTTGATAGCCATGCCAGTCTTTTGCATAACTTCAAACTGGCCTGATGTCGGTGACATCAAACTTGTCATGTAGTTTTGTGCCAACGATGCGCACTGCACATCCATTGCCTCGCACTTTTCGCTTCGTGTCGCTACTTCGGTACTGCTCATAGCCTTACTCCCACACAGTTTTCCTCTGAACAAGACTGCTCTCCACGGCAGCCTCACCATCGTCAAATTGATCGTAGTAACAGAATGGCACAAACGGGCATGCTGAATACATGCCTTGGCATTGTGTGTAGCGCCGCTGCTCTTCCCAATCGTTTTTGCGCTCGTGTTCGCGGAAGAGCTTTACCG
>Ga0307928_10001448_pt1 | contig 17991 bp, 20 predicted proteins | sample AceLakmetagen232_FD_201815 | JGI IMG/M metagenome (GOLD analysis project Ga0307928, IMG submission 201815) | Saline water microbial communities from Ace Lake, Antarctica - #232 | ecosystem: Environmental > Aquatic > Non-marine Saline and Alkaline > Saline | place: Antarctica: Ace Lake... | reverse complement strand
AAAAAATTATCATAAGATTCAAAATTCTTTTTATAATTTATTGATAATTCGAGAGATCTCCAGTATTCTTTTTCTGAAAATGTATCTTCTGGATTATATCTATCCTCGTAGCAATAATTCTTTCCACAAAAATCTTCTATAAACTGAGGATCAGCATAACGATTATCAGCGCCCCATTCCTCTCTGCTAATAATATTTATTTCATCATTACCAAGCATTCGTTGACCATATGTTTTATAAAAATTAGTTAAATTAATATGCGGAGGAATTTCAATTCTTAAGTCTTCCAAGCTTAATTGATCTATTAAATCTGTTTTTGGCTGAAGTAGCGATGATGTTAAATATTTTTTCTCTATTAATCCATCACCAATAAAAAACCCAAAAAGAATAAGTAAAAAGAAACTTAAAACTATTGGATAATATTTTTTAAAAAATGAAAACATTTAAAAATTAGTTTTTAATATCCATTGATTACCTCTTAAAAAACTTTCACTGGTCATTGTATTTTTTCCTGCTGGTCTTAATTCTTCAATAACATAAACACCTTTACCACATTTAACTGCCAATTTATTTTCAAATTCAAAAACTTGTCCTGGTACTTTATTTGTAAAAATTGGTAAATTGGTTAAAGAATGACCTTTAATTATCTTTATAATTGTACCATTTTCCTTTGTTGTTTTAGTAAAAACGCCTGGATTAGGATTTAAAGCTCTTATTTTCCTATCTATTTCTATATTTGATTTATTCCAATCAATCTTTTCGTCTTCTGGTAAAATTTTATGGCAATAGCTTGCCAAAGAATGGTCTTGTGAGATTGGATTAATTTCTCCTTTTAACCATTTTGGAGAAATTTTAATTATGAGATCTGCGCCTATTCTTGCTAATTCTTGGGATAATTCAGGATAAGTAATGATTGGATTTTGTATTTTGTATTCTGCTTTTTGTATAATTGGTCCGTGATCTATCTCTTCATCCATTAGAAATAAACTAACTCCTGTCTCCTTATCACCTGCTAAAATGGCAGATTGAATAGGTGTAGCGCCACGCCAACGAGGCAAAAGAGATGGATGTAGATTAAGAATTCCTTTTTTGGGAATAGATAATAATTCTGAAGGAATAATTTTACCATAAGCAGTAAGAATTACTAAATCTGGCTTATAATTTTTAAAATTCAATAAAAATCCTTCATCTTTTAAATTCTCCGGAGCAAGAATAGGTATTTTATTTTGTTCGGCTAAGGCATAAACAGGAGTAGGGGAAAGGACTTTTTTTCTTCCTTTTGTTTTTGGAGGAGCGGTTACTACTAAAACTGGCTTCATGTCAGATTCAAGAAGTTTATTAAGTATTATTTCCGCAAATTTGGATGAACCAAAGAATACAAAACGCATAATTTTATAAAGCTCTTGCTTTTTGTGTTTGTTTTGTTATATTTGTTGCTTTATCAATAAAAAGTATACCATCAAGATGATCGATCTCATGCTGAATTACCCTGGCTAATAGACCAAAAGCTTTCATTTTTATCTTCTTACCTTCAAAATTAGTGGCTTTTATGGATATTTTTTTTGGTCTCTCTACTTCACCATAAATACCTGGTAAACTTAAACATCCTTCTTCCATTACTAAAGTTTCTGGAAAAGATTTTATAATCTCGGGATTAATAAAAGTATAAAATTTATCATCTATTTCACAAACAATAATACGAGTAGGTTCTCCTACTTGAATTGCTGCCAATCCAACTCCATTATTCTCTTCCATTTTTTTTTTCATTTGCTTAATTAAATTGCGCACATCTGCATTGATGTGTCTAACAGGAAGACTTTTTTGTCTTAAAGTTTTATTTTGTTCTCCAATAAGTATTTCCATATTATTTTTTTATTTTTTTTAAAGAGTGTCAATTGGATCAACGTCAATTTTCCAATAAGAGGGGACATATTTAAGAATCTTATTTCTCAGCATTAATTCTTTTTTAGTTGGTATGGGTGAAAATAAATTTAATCCAAATAAAGGGTTAATATTGTTTTTAATCTTACTCTCAAAGTATTTACATTTTAACAAAATACTCCATTTATAAAAACCTTTTTTTCTAAAGATAAAAGCTTGTGCAGGTCCTAATATAATAAAGTTTTTTTGGAGATCTTTCGGAATTAATTTATTTATAGCTAATTCTAATATTTTTTTCATTTCTGCGGCCTCTTTTGACCCTGTTCCTTCATCCTTGTAATTAAGCGTTAATTTTATTAATTGGGAATAAGGAGGCCAGAGATAGTCTTCTCTCCATTCTCTTTCTTCTTGTAAAAATTTTTCTTCCTCATTTTTTATAAAATATTCGAATAGTTTATTTCCAGGAATTAGGGTTTGTATAATTAATTTTTCTTTGGACAAAGATTTTAATTTTAGAAGATTAAAGAATACTTTTTCTTCGCTACGATAATCCGGTAAAAAGATTGCGGAATCGCATGATACTATTAATAACAAATCAGTTGATTCTAATTGAGGCCTTAAAATAGCTTCAGTTCCTATTAATATTTTAATTTGTTTTTTATTAAATTTATCAAAAATATCCAATTCTTGTTCATCTGGCATTTCCCCTTCAATAAGTGCAAAAGAAGGTGTTGGTACAATGTTTTTCTTAATTTCTTCAGCAATTCTTTCTATGCCTATTCCTAAGGGTTTAAGTTTGTACCCTCCGCATGCAGGGCAAATTGAAGGCATAGGAGTACTATAATTACAATGATGACACATAAGGATTTTCTTAGATATATCTGAAGATTCATTATGAAAACCCAACGGAATATCGCAATTAGGACACTTAAATACAAAACCACATTCTTGACAGATGACACTAGTTGCTAAGCCTCGTCGATTAATAAAAATAACGATTTTTTTATTTTCTTTTAAAGCTTGTTCAATTTCAATAAAAGCCTCAGTAGAAATTGCCTGAAATGGTCTTCTGTTCTTTCTAATTTTTTTTAAATCAATAATTCTAATAAGAGGCATAATAAGTAATTGAACTATTATAATATAAAGCTAAATAATTAATAAGAAAGACAGAATTATGATAAGGTTTTTGATCCCATGATTTATAAGAAGAATTATTTTCATCTATGATAACTACCAGTCCTAAATTTCGCCAAGGCAAAAAAAGAGCAGAACGTCGTCCTATAATTAACTGAACTTCTTGAGAATTAACTTTTGTCCATAAAGAATTAAATTCTTTAACCTTTAAATCGTTCGAGGAAATAAAGATTGGTTCAGAAATTTCTGATGATAATTTAGTAAAATAATAATTTTGGTAAAAAATAGTAGGAGTAAGAATTAATACTTGTTTTTGATTTTTGATATTTAATTTTATTTCTTTAACAATATCAGAAAAATTATTAGAAAAGCTTGCTTTATTTTTTTCGTTAGACATTGATAGTTGAGAATCTTCTGGAAAATCTTCTAGTTTTTCAATGTAAGTTATTAAAGATTTCATTCGTCGAGGTAGGATAATTTTTAAACATAATGAAATTGGATAAAAATAATAGTTAGAAATAAAGTTAGCCAGGGGAAAAAATAATGGCGGAACAATTTGTCTGGAAGAAATAACTTTGTTTATTGATCTTAAAACAAAATCAGCTTTTTTTAAAGCTGCCTTTTTTGAAGATACAGGCACTGAATTCAACACTATAGCCATTACGTTTCTATGGCCCAAAGGTATTTCAACAACAGATCCTTTTATTAAATTTAATTTAAAGAAATATGAAAAAGTTTGCGGTTGGGACCTAGGAAGATTTGTTAATGGAATTACGCTTATAATAAACATTAAAGATTTGTTATTTGCTTAAGTAAATATATTGACAAATATACTGATTATATCTATCTTATCTTATTTTTCTTATAATTTCCAGCTTGTTTTATCTCTTATAAAATTGACAAAAACAGGGTCTAAACTATATAATTACTAAATGGCTATTAAGAAGAAAATTCATTTGATAGGCATTGGAGGAACAGGCATGACTGCTTTAGCTAATCTTCTACTAGAAAAAGGGTATTTATTATCTGGTTCTGATAAAAATGATTTTTCTACGAGAAAGATTCTGGAAAAAAGAGGAGTAAAAATATATATCGGTCATCAAGCAAACAATATAAAAAAAGCAGATATTGTAGTTTATTCTTCTGCAATTCCCAATAATAACGTTGAGTTTAAAACTGCTAAAGAGATAAAGCTACCTCTATTCAATCGTTTTGATTTTTTGATGAATATTCTGGCTGAAAAGAAAATTATTAGTGTTGCCGGAACTCATGGAAAAAGTACTACAGTAGCAATGATTACGCATATTCTAGAAAAAGTAAAATTAAAACCAACTGTTTATTTAGGAGCTAAAAACAAAGCACATCCATTGGGAAGTAAATGGAATTCAGGAGAATATGCAGTTTTGGAAACAGATGAACACGACAAATCATTTTTAAAAGCTCCTTCCTTTCTTTGTGTAATTACGAATGTTGACAATGACCATTTAGATATCAATGGTCCATATAAAGGACAATTTTCTTTATTAAAAAAAGCTTTTAAAGTTTTTTCTAAACACAGTCAATCAGGATTTGTTGTTTTAAATAATGACGATTCTTTCTTAAGAAAAATAGCAAAAGAAAAAAAAGAAAAATGCTTCACCTTTGGAATAGACAATAAAGCTAATCTTATTGTAAAAAACATTGATTATAAAGGAATGAAAACCTGTTCGGATTTATTCTTAAATAATCAATTTCAAGGTAGATTAGAGCTTTCTGTGCCTGGAAAAGAAAATATCTATAATGCATTGGGCGCGATTTCAGTTTCACAAATTCTTAAAATTCCCTTAGATAAAGTCTTACGAAATCTAAAAACTTTTAATGGAATAGAAAGAAGGTTTTCCGTTCTTTATGATAAAAAGATTGCTATTGTAGATGATTATGCACATCATCCTACTGCAATAAAGGGCACATTAAGAATGGCGAGAATTGTTTTCCCAAAGAGAAGAATTGTATTAGTTTTAGAGCCCCATCGTTATTCTCGAATTTCTCTTTTGTATAAAGCTTTTGCCGTAGCGATAAGAAATTGTGATACTTTATTCCTTTTACCACTAGATTCATCTAACGAAAAACCTATCAAAGGAATTAATAGTGAAAAAATATATAAAGAGATATTAAAGAAAAAAACTCTAAGTAAAGATAAATTACATCTCGTCGAAAACAAAGAATCTTTTTTAGAAAATCTTTTTAAGTTTAAGAAAAATGGTGATGTTTTCCTTTTTACTGGTCCTGGAAAAATAGCAAGTCTTCCTAAAAAATTTATTTATTTATTAAAAAAATATGAAAAAAATCTTTAAAAAAATCTGTTTAACTATTTTAGTTTTAATTTGTCTTACAAGCATATGGATTTTTGGTTTTTCCCAAGGAACCAATTGGGGATGGAAATCTAATCTACCTTCTCCGTTTGATAAGATAGTTAACAAAGAAGAACCTTTAGCAGTTTCTGAAGGCGATATGAATATTTTTTGGGATACTTGGAAAGTTTCTTTGGAAAAATTTGTTGGTAGAGATGATTTAGATACTCAAAAAATGATTTTAGGTGCTACTAGGGGATTAGTAGAATCATTAGAAGACCCATATACAGAATTTTTAAATTCCGAACAAACAAGTCAACTTTCTGAGGAATTGTCCGGAGAATTTTATGGTGTAGGAATGGAAATTGGAAGACGTGATGGATTTTTAGTAGTTATTGCGCCTCTTCCAGATACTCCAGCAGAAAAAGCTGGATTAAAAGCTAATGATACAATTATCAAAATAGACGAAACAGAAACAATGGAGTTAACTTCGTTTGAAGCTTCTAAATTAATTCGTGGACCAGAAGGGACAAAAGTAGTAATAACTATTTATAGGTCTAGTTGGGACGAAACAAAAAAAATCGAATTAATTAGGGGGAAGATTTCTATTCCTTCAGTAAAATGGGAAAAAATAGATAATGATATTGCTTATTTAAAAATATATAACTTTAATCAACCTCTTGTTCTTAATTTTTATCGAGCAGCTATGGAGATAGCTTTTGCTAAACCACAAGGATTAATAATAGACCTTAGGAATAATCCTGGTGGATATTTAGATGCTGTTGTTAATATTAGCGGTTGGTTTTTAGAAAAAGGCAATGTTGTTCTTAAAGAAGATTTTGGTAATGATGAAATAAAACTTTTTCGTGTAAGAATTGGACAAGCATTATTGAAAGACATCCCTACTGTTGTTTTGATAAATGGAGGAACTGCTTCAGCTTCAGAAATATTAGCCGGAGCTTTAAGAGACAATAGGGGAGTAATGTTAATTGGAGAAAAGAGTTTTGGTAAAGGGTCTGTACAAGAATTAGTTTCCTTAAAGGATAATAATAGTATCAAAATTACCATATCCCGTTGGTTAACTCCTGATGGAACGATCATCCAAGACAATGGTCTTGTTCCAGATATTGAAGTAAAAACAGAAGAAGAATTAAGTTCTTTCTCTAAAATAGATCTAGAAAAAGACGGCCAATTGCGAACAGCAATAACAGAATTACAAAAACTACTAATCAATAATTAATAATCTTTATGAAAATTTATCTTTTAAAAGACATACCAAGTCTAGGAACCAAAGGGGAAATTAAAGATGTAGCAAATGGTTATGCTATAAATTATCTTTTCCCTCAAAAAATTGCTCAAAGAGCTGATGCGAACATTATTAAAAAAATCTCGCAGGAAAAAGAGCAACAGATAATAACTGATAAAAAAACAAAAAAACAAGCCCTTGAATTAGCTGCTAAAATTAAAAAAGTTATTTTAGAAATTCCTCTCAAATTTTCTGAAAAAGGAAAAGAATCCTATAGTTCTGTAAATAGTAAAAGGATTATCAAAGAATTAGAATCTCGAGATATTCATTTATTAGAAAATCAAATAGAATTAAAAAAATCCCTCAAAGAAGAAGGACTTTATGATGTGCCTTTAGCTCTTCACCCTGAAGTAAAAACTTCTTTAAAGGTAAGAATTAATGCTATTGTTTCTGGGAAGAAGAAATAACATTTATTACGCTTATTTTCTTTATCTTTCCTGTAAAAGTTTTTTTTCTTTTTTTAGTAAATTTTACATTTCCATTAACAAGAGAAAAAATTGTATCATCGCGGCCTATACCAGTATTTAATCCAGGATGCCATTTAGTTCCTCTTTGCCTAATTAAAACATTACCAGAACTTACCGCCTGACCTTCAGATTTTTTGATTCCTAATCTTTTAGGATTAGAATCTCTTCCTAATTTTGTTGAACCAGCTGACTTTGTATGTGCCATGTTTTAAAACTTTTAGTTATAATCTAATTAAATGCCCCACCGTTTAGAAATTCTAACAAAATTTGTTATATTTGTCAAAAAGAATCTTTGGTTATTTATCATTGGATTTTTAGGTATATCACTGTTTTTTTCTATTGGTATTATTGTCGGAGCTAATATTATTTCCCGTCCGCCATTCATTATAGAAAAAGAGTTGATAACAAGAATTGAAGAACCTACAATAGAAAAAACAATAACCGAATACAAAGAATTTCCATTTGTATCTAGTTCTAGAGGAAAATACTATTATCCAGTAGATTGTAGTTTAGCTGATGGATTAAAAGAAGAGAATAGAATATATTTTAAAACTCAGCAAGAAGCCGAGAATAAAGGGTATATTTATAATACCAGATGTGATTAATGTTATACAGATTTATTCTAATTCTTCTTCAATTTCTTTTTTGCTTGTATTTTTGGTAGCTAAACATTGAAATTCCTCGTCTGTTTTTTCAATTTCTTTTATCTTCTGTCTTAAATCAACAGGTATTTCTTTCAAAATCTTTTTTAATTTTTTAGTATTAATTTCAATTACATCATTCCACTTTTCTAATGGTTCTAAAATTTCTTTTAATTTGGGGATATCATAAGAGATTTTATTATAGACTGTATGGCTAAAATAACCATTTTCACCAAATACACGCTTTAATCCTTTTTGTTGACAATAGACATCAATTAAATTTTTTAATTCTGTTAATTGTTCTTCTAATTTTTCTTTTTCTTTTTTTAGAGTAAAATATTTATCTACTGTCTTTTTAATATCTACATTATTTAAATTTTGCTTTTCTTCTTTTTCGTAAAAATGACTCCAAACTGGGCAAATATTTCTATAACCACACCAACCACATAAAAAAGATGAACGAGGTTCAAAATTGCTTTTTTTAATTTTATGGATTAAATCTATTACTTTATCTTTTGCTTCTTCTAAATCTTCTTCTGTTCTTTTAGTGTTTAATTTTTCACCAAACTTAAGAAAATATAAGCTTAGATTTAGATCTTCCATTTTAGTTCTTGGCCAACGACTTTTTAATCCAATGGCATAAAGAGATAATTGATTATTCTTATTTAAAGCATTTTGAGAAGGCATTCTTTTTCCTGTTTTATAATCTATTATTTCGATAGTACCATCCGGTAATTTATCTATCCTGTCTATTATACCTGTTAAAATATGCTTACCATTTGGTTTATCAGGGTTTTCGTCAATAACAACTTCAAATCTTGTTTCTAAATCTAAAATAGATGTTTTGTGAGGAATATTTTTATTATAAAATTCTTCTAACATCCTTAACCCTTCTTTAAAATAAGATTTTTCTTCTCCCATATCTTTCCATTCAAAACCTTCCGTTTTCCTAGGCCAATATTCCCGATAATATTTTAATAAAGCATCCAGAGTAGGGAAGTTAGGGTCTTTTTGATAAAACCATTTAAGAATCTTGTGAATATATGTACCAAAAATAGCCTCTTTGCTTTTAGGTTCTTTTATTTTATCTATTTGAGAATATTTATATTTTAGAGGGCATTGTTTAAAATTCTCTAAACTGGAATAAGAAATACGCATAATATATAGTCATTATATCAAGGGTGTTGGGCTTAGGCCTTCGCCATAATATGATAATCTAAATTATTTTATCATATATCTGTTTAGTTTCATATGTTGACAGATTTAATATGTAGTGATATAATAAAATTACTTGCAATTTGAAAACTAAATAAATTTAAAAAATATAGAAAAAAAAGGAGGGGATTGTAGTAATGAAAGAACAATCGAGATTATTCTCTATTTTAGAGCATGACATAGAACATATTCAAGAAAAAACTCGGAAAAAGATTAGTAAAAAAGAAAAGATAAAGCGCGGGGATTTTATTGCCAACAAATCGAAAGATGGAGTAAAAAAAATCCTTGAGAATATACGGAGAAAAGACACAAGTTTAAATAGATGGCAGTTAAAAAAGAAAGTAAAGGAAAGTAAAAGAAGGAGATTCTAATGAAAAGACAGATACAATTATTTGATTTACCAGAAAAAATCAATATTAAGCGTAGAGAACCTTTGTTTCGTGTCGAAATCTTGAGTGAAAATGGAGAAATATTTGTTTTTTGGGAAAGAACCTGGTTTGAAAATCTGGCTAGGAAATATGCTGCAACTAAGTATAATGAAAGCAAAGGGTTTATAGCAGAAGCTTCTGTGGAATTTCTAAAAGTAGAAAGAAAAAAAGAGTAAAAAATAAAGAATATAAATGGAGGTAAATAAAAATGAAAGGAAGAAGGATAGATTGGGGAGAAATAGGAAAGCTAAATGATGGAAAACTTATTATGTACAATAAAAAAACAAAAAAGATAAAGATTGAGTCTGATTATATGTACTTAATAAATATATCAGCAAAAGAGGAAAAACAGGTTTTGAAAATTATCAATAAAAAGATTAAAGAGATAAAAAAGATGGAAAGATGGAAAAAAATTATAGAACTTATAAAAAAGGGATTAATAAAAAGGGGACTATAAAAAAATGCGGCAGGGAAATAAAAAGTACCTGTCGCTCTTTTATTTATTTACTTTCCAAAACTATGAAATTTTTTATGAACATCCTTAAGTTTTTTGGAAGTTATGTGTGTATAAATCTGAGTAGTAGCTATATTTTGATGGCCTAAAAATTCTTGAACAATTCTCAAATCTACACCTTGCATTAATAGATCTGTTGCAAAACTATGCCTGAGAGTGTGAGGACTTGCTTGTACAGAAATACCTGCTTTTAAAATATATTTTTTAACGATATTTTCTATAGAACGGGTGGTTAAACGACGAGAAGCACTTTTAGGACCTTTGTAATTAATAAAAAGAGCCTTATCTTTATCTTTTCTTGTTTCCAAATAGTCTTTTAAAGACTTTAAGGTACGGGAAGATAAATAAACTGGTCGTATTTTTCCTCCTTTTCCTATAATACTAATTTCTAATTCGTTATCTAGACCTTCAATCTTGATTTGATTTCTATTTAAACTTACCAATTCGGCAACCCTTAACCCAGTAGAGAATAAAACTTCTAAAATAGACTTATCTCTTAGTCCAATATTATTAGAAATATCTGGACTTGATAAGAGTTTTTCTATTTGTTTTAAACCAAGAAATTTAATGCTTTTGTCTCCTTTTTCTTTAACAAGTTTTATTTTTTCTGATGGAAGAGATAAAATATCTCTATCTGTAAAATAATTTAATAGATTTCTTAAGCTTATAAGGTAATAGTTAATTGAGCACTTTTTTAGAGGTTTATGAGTACTTTTATTGTATTGTCGTGATAAAAAGACCCTGTAATCCCAAATATGATTAGCATTAAACTCATGGGGTTTTAAAGAATCTATTTTATTATCTTTAAGCCACTGTATAAACTTATTTATTAGACGAGTATAAGTCTCTTGACTATTATGACTAAGTCCTTTTTCTATATCCAAATATTCTAAAAACTCCGGAATATGCTCTATAATTGATTTATTGCTTTGTTTCATATTATTAGTATATTAAACTTCGGTAAAGCTACATTATGCGAAGTATACTATCTATATTTTAACGCCTTTTAAGGCGTTGTCAAGGATACTCCCCCAATTAGTTATTATATGCGTAATAATATATAAAAATTAATGAATAAAAAACTTTAAAACTCTAACTATAGCTTCTAATGCTATAACAAAAAATCCAACTATTGCTCTTAAAAAAGATAATAAATGCGTAAATATTTCAGATATGGCAACATTATCTGTAAGATGAGTTATCTCGTTAAAAACCTTAGTAAAAATTTCTGATGCTTGAGCAACTAATTGATTTATATTCATGATTTTAATTAATTATTTTTAAAGCTTGATTGAGTCTTTCAATACTTTTTTCTTTTCCAAAAACTTCAGCTATTTCAAATGGACCTGGTGAAGCTTTCTTTCCTGATAAGGCAGCTCTTAATGGCCAGAGTAATTTTCCTTTATTTCCTGCGTAGCTTGGGTTTTCATCTATAAAACTATAAAATTTTATCTGTAAGTTAATTCTATTAAAGTCACCCTCTTTTATTTTTTCTAAAATATTTAAAGAATCTTGTAATGATTTTGCTAATTCTATCTCTGTCATATCTTTCCATTTCAAAAGTTCTTTTGGATATTCAATCTCTTTTTTGAAAAAGAAATCAGATGAATCCATTAAATCACTTAATTTATCCATCCTTGGTAATTCTATGTCAACGACTTTTTTTATATAATCAATCTTGTAGTTTTCAATTATTTCAGGAGTAGACGAAAAGTTCTTAAGATAATCTACTACCCTATCCATTAATTCTTCTGAAGACATCTTTTTAAGATATTGGCTGTTAAACCAATCTAATCTTTTTGTATTAAAAATAGCTCCTCCTTTTTGGACGCGTTCTAAATCAAATTTATTAATTAATTCTTCTAAACCTAATATCTCTTCATTCCCTATTGGATGCCATCCTAAGAATGCTAAGAAATTAACTATAGCCTCAGATAAATATCCCATCTTTCTGTAATCAGTTAGAGCCATAGCCCCATGTCTTTTACTTAATTTAGATCTATCAGGGCCTAAAATCATCGGCAAATGCGCATAATTGGGCCTAGGAAGCCCTAATGCCTCCTGAACAGCTATTTGCTTAGGTGTATTAGAAATGTGGTCTTCTCCACGAATTACGTGCGTAATTTTCATTAGATAATCATCAATAACTACAGCAAAATTGTATAAAGGTTCTTTTAGACTTTTGGCTATAACAATATCCCCTACTAAGGATAAATCAAACTCTACTTCTTTACGAATAATATCTTCAAATTTGATTACCTTATTAGGCATTTTTATTCTTATTGTCGTTGGTTTGCCCTCTTTTAAATAAGCTTCTACTACATCTTTAGATAAATCACGACATTTTCCTGAATATTTAGGAGGAACACCACGAGCAATCATTTCTTCTTTTTGGGCTTCTATTTCTTCTGGGGAACAAAAACAATAGTAGGCTTTTCCTTCTTCTAGTAATTGACGAAGATATTTTTCATAAATTTCTAATCTTTCGCTTTGACGATAAGGACCAAGAGGTCCATCAGTGCCAGGACCTTCGTCCCATTCTATGCCTAAAAATTTTAACCCTTCTAATATATTATCTTCGTATTCCTTCTTTGATCTTTTTTTATCAGTATCCTCTATTCTTAAAATAAACTTCCCGCCTGTTTTACGGGCAAATAAATAATTAAATAAACCTGTTCGGGCTGTCCCTAAATGAAATAAACCAGTAGGGCTAGGCGCTAACCTTACTCTGGGACCGAACAATGATTGTGAAATTTTAGGATCATTCATAAAAATATATTATATGTATAGTATACTCTATGCTCTATACAATTTGAAGTAGATGTTGTGCTATATTCTCTGCTGCTTTTGGTTTAGAAAACTCAAGAGCTGCTTGACTCATATCTTCTTTTTTCTTCTGTTTAGAAACAATCTGAAGAATTAAATCTGAAAATACATTTGGTTTTAAATTACCTTCTTCAATAACAACAGTTGCTTTATTTTTAGCATATTGATAAGCATTTTTCTTTTGATGGCCACGACTTGCCCATGGTAAAGGTATAAGAATTGAAGGTTTTCCACTTGCAGCAATTTCAAAAATTAAACCACTTCCAGCGCGAGCTATTATCAAATCACTCACAGCAAATACATCTTTTAAAGAAGAAATACTTGGTACTGTTGTTTCTTCAAAAAACGGCAAGGGATGATAATATTTTTGCTGCTCTTTATCACCTATAATTTCCTGAAAAACAACATCAGCTTCTCTAGCTACTTTTTCATATTTTTTTTTACCTGTTTGATGAATAACTTCTACATCCTTAATAATTTTCGGAAGAATATCTAAGATAAAGTCATTAATATGACTAGACCCTTGAGATCCTCCGATTATTGTTACTATTGGTCTTTCTTCATCTAAATTTAATAATTTCTTTACGTCTTTTTTGTTTAATGTTTTATCAAATAAATCTAACCGTATTGGGTTTCCTGTTAATAATGTTTTCTTTGGAGAAAAATATTTCTTTGTATAGTCAAAGGATATGAAAACCTTTTTACAAAATCTTCCTACAATATGATTAACTAAACCAGGAACAGCATCACTTTCGTGTGCATAGGTAGGTATGAAAAAAAGGATACCCCAAAAAACAACTGGAAAAGAGCCATATCCCCCCTTAGAGAAAATAACATCTGGCATTAAAGCATACACATAAAAAAGAGATTGAAAAATACCACCAATCATTTTAAAGAACCCTAAAATACTTTTAATAAAATTAAAAGAACCTCTTAATTTTCCAACTACGATTGTTTTTACTTTAATCCCCTCCTCTTTTAAAATATAGGGAAGAGTAAAATCATCAGGTCCAATATATATAACTTCCAAAGAAACCTTTTTTGTTTGAGCCTGCTTTTTAAGTTCCCTATAAACGGCAATTAAAGGAAATGTATGCCCACCAGAACCTCCGCCAGTAATAACTATGCGAATGGTTTTATCGAAAAAAAATCTAGGTTTTAAAAATGAAACATCCATGATTTACAATTATTAAGTTTGTTAATTATGATTTATGTCTGTTTTGCTATATTACTTAAAATTCCAAGACTAATCAATGTAGCAACTAAAGAACTTGGACCATAGCTTATAAAAGGAAGAGGAATTCCTGTAATTGGTAAAAGTTTACACATAGCAGCTATATTAATAAATGCTTGAAAACCAATATTACAAGTCAATCCTATTGCTAAAAATTTTCCTAAATTGTCCGGAGCCTTTTTAGCTATTTTCAAACCAATTGATATTAGTATAAGAAAAAGAATAATAATTAATGAAGATCCTAAAAAACCAAACTCTTCGGCAATGATAGAAAAAATAGCATCTGTATGACTTTCAGGTAAATAATTAAATTTTTGTATTGATCTTCCGAACCCTATTCCAAATAATCCTCCGGAACCAATACCAATCAAAGATTGAATAATATGATACCCTTTCCCTAATGGATCACTTTCTGGTGACCAAAAAGACAAAATTCTTTGCAACCGATAAGAAGTTCTCTGTATTAGGAAAGTTAATCCTAAGATACTAGTTGTACCTAAAGAAAAAAATTGGAGCATACTCATTCCTGCGACTATATAGACAGAAATACTGGATAATCCTAAAACCAATAAAGTTCCTGTTGCTGGTTGCTGAAAGATGATAAAAGCAATAATAGCTAAAGTAGATACAAAAATAATGAAAGGAATAGCATTCATCTTTCTCCTCTTGTCTATTGAAAAACGACTTAATAAACCAGCAAGAAAAAGAATATAAGTTAATTTTATAAATTCAGACGGTTGAAAGTTAACAGGTCCAACTCTAAGCCAACGGCGAGCCGGCGAGCCTAGAGGTTGAAGCGCTGGAATAAAACATAAAAGCAATAAAACAATATTTAGAATTAGTAAAATTAAAGATAATTTTGTCAAAGAACGATAATTAATTTTGGAGGCAACCCAAGCCAAGATTAACCCTAAAAATATCCCAAGCAACAATTGCTTTTTGACAAAATGATAAACATCTCCATATTCTTGTTCTCCTATTACAGCAGAAGCACTTATTAAAGCAATCAAACCTACCACTAGAAGAAGTAAACTAAAAGTAATTAATAAGCGATTAAGTTTATTTTGTATAAACATCTATTATATTGTATAATATTTTTAATATAAGCTCAAACAAGAACTTACTTTCTATTAAAAACAAGATAAAATATATTCATATGATGAAATTATTAAAAACATTAATAATAATTTTGCTTTTAGGAATTGGTATATTTTTTGGCTTTCGTTCTTTCCAAAAATATATAGGATTAAGAGGTACTCTAGAAGTTAGGATTCACCCTTCCGAAGCTTCTTTAAAAATTAATAATAAAACTTATCAAAACAAACGAGGAGTTTTAAAAATTAGATTAAATCCTGGTGAATATTCTTTGTTTCTCTCCTGTCCAGATTATTCATTTTGGGAAGATGAGATAATTATTGAAAGTAATAAAATCACTGACCTTAATCATATTTATCTTTTTCCTAACAGTTGGTCTAAAGAGAAAATTATAGCAAGCAAAAATATTGAACGTTTCTATTTAAGCCCGGATTCTAATAGAATTCTTTATATAAAAAAACTATCCAAATATAATTGGTATATTTTTGATAGAAACTCAAAAGAAGGAGAATATTTTTTTGAGTCCTCTTCTTTGCCTAACGAAATAGTCTTTTCTACTAAAAAGATTCTTGTTCAAACAGGAGAAAACGACTGGAAAATTGTATTTTTACCGAAAAGTTTAATCAAAAATAGTATTTCATTAAAAACTTCATTAAAAGGAGCATTGGATCAAGCAGAATTAAGAAAAGAAGGAACATCTTTAACCATTAATCAGGCTATTTTTTATTCTGAAAATGATCGAGACATAATCGTCAGAACCTCTGATGCTATCTATATTCTTGATTTTCTCACAGAATCTATAGAAAAAATATATGAAGGGAAAAGTTCCCCTTTTATAATTGATAATGACTCTATCTATTTTATAAAAGAAAACGGTGTTTTTGCAACAATTTCTTTACAAACAAAAGAAGAAACAGAAACATCACTGTATAGTTTTTCTATTGAAAATATTGGAAAAACTAAAATTAGAAAAGCAAAAAACAATAATAGATTTTTAGTCATCGAGGGATCACAAAAAGCTTATTACCTAGAAAAATTTGAAAATCTACCAAAACTAATTAGTGAAAATATTATTGATGGCATTTTCTCTTTAAATGAAAATAAAATATTATTATCTTCAAAAGATAAAATAGAAATTTATGATTTAGAAGATAATATAAAATCTTCTAAAAAACTTTATTCCGATGTTCCAGTTTTTTGGTTTATTGACGATAATCATCTTCTATTCCAGAAAGATAATATGCTCAATATCTATGCACTTAAAAATAATAAAACCTGGCCCATTGCTAGTGATATAGAAAATAATAATTTCTTTTACGATCCTTCTATAAATTATATCTTTTATCTTTCAGAGACTGGTGTAATAAAAGTATCTCTGTAGATTTATTCGTATCTCAAAGCATCAATTGGGCTTAATTTTGCTGCTTTACGAGCAGGATAAATCCCAAAGACAAGACCAATGACTGCAGCAACTCCAAAAGCTAGAATGATAGAACTTAAAGAAAGAACAAAGTCCCATTGTATGCCTAAAGCCATAGTTAAAACAATGCTTACAAGATAGGAAAAGATAGCTCCTAATAAAATTCCTAATACTCCACCTAAGACAGTAAGAACCACTGATTCAATTAAAAATTGATAAAGAATATCTTTACTACGAGCACCAACTGCTTTTCTCAAACCAATCTCCCTTGTTCTTTCAGCTACTGAAACTAACATAATATTCATAATTCCAACTCCACCAACAACTAAAGCAATAGCAGCTACAGAAGACAGGAGTAATGTAAGAATACTTGTTACTGTATTCATAATATCAGCAGTTTCTTTTCCACTTACTACCTTAAAATCATCTTTAGCTAAATCACCATCTGGGTTATATATATTATGTCTTTCTCTTAAAATCAAACGAATATCTTCTACAGCCTCATCAATTTGATCCTGACTAATTATCTTAACCACAGAAGATTGTACGTGATTAATGCCCAATAAAAATTTTTGAGCAGTAGTAATTGGAATATATATATATTCATCAAGACTTTGAAACATCTGTGTTCCTTGTTCCTCCATAACCCCAATCACCCTAAAATTAGTTTTTTTAATTCGGATTATCTTACCAATTGGATTTTCGTCTTCAAATAGATCTTCCTTTATTTTATATCCCAAAACAGCCACTTTTGACATACCCTGAACTTCAAAATCGGTAAAATTAGAACCTAAGATGGTTTGAGCATCGGTTATTTTATTATATGCTGGAGTAGTAGCAAAGAAAGTAATCTTTTCATCATTATTTTTATAAACTACCCTGCTTACACTAACAACTATTGGAGCAGCCATTTCCACTAATGGGTCTTTTGCAATTGCTTCTATGTCCTTAAGAGTAAAGGTTTTTACTTCCATTCCTTCCATCATTTGTTGGGTCATATCTCCTCCTCCTGAAAAAGCACCTGGTTCAACATAAACATTATTCGCCCCCATAGACATAATTTGTCGCAAAATTAAATTCTGAGCTCCATCTCCTAATGACATCATTAAAATAACTGACGCTATTCCAATAACAATTCCTAAAACAGTTAAAAAAGAACGTGTCTTATTCGTTTTCAATCCTATTATTGCTGTCTTAAAAGAATTAGTAAATTTCATAATTTTATTTAATTAAACCATCTTTAGCATAATGTCTTAAATTCACCAATTCATCACTAACTATTTTTCCGTCTTTTAATGAAATAATTCTTTTTGCCATTTCGGCAGTATACTTCTCGTGGGTGACCAAAATTATAGTATGACCTTGATCATTAAGTTTTTGAAAAATATCCATTACTTGTTGGCCAGATTTACTATCTAAATTACCAGTTGGCTCATCTGCAAAGATTATAGATGGATGATTAACTATCGCCCGAGCAATTGCTGTCTTTTGTTGCTCTCC
>Ga0307928_10001447_pt1 | contig 17994 bp, 28 predicted proteins | sample AceLakmetagen232_FD_201815 | JGI IMG/M metagenome (GOLD analysis project Ga0307928, IMG submission 201815) | Saline water microbial communities from Ace Lake, Antarctica - #232 | ecosystem: Environmental > Aquatic > Non-marine Saline and Alkaline > Saline | place: Antarctica: Ace Lake... | reverse complement strand
GCACGACCTCAAGGATTCGCAGCAACAAGTTTTTACGAGGAACGAGTATAAAGTTTTGTAAGGATTCGCAGAGGGCGGCGCATTATATCCTACCACTATGCTACCTTTTCTAATCAAAACATTTATAAAGTAGGGAACTAATATTTTGTATTGCGCTCCAAATGCTATTTAATTTAGTAAACCAAAAGTTAACCTAAAGATGGCACAATCCAAAATACAAATACTCGATAAGAACAAAACATTAAAACATATTTTAGTTAATAATTCTACAGTTAAAAAATATCTAAAGTTAAAGGATAAAGTAAATCGTCGGAATGTTTATATTTCTAAAGATAATTATAAGGCTCTCTTTAAGAAAGTAACTAAAAAGAGCAAGCCAAAAGTTAACCTAAAGATGGCACAATCCAAAATACAAATACTCGATAAGAACAAAACATTAAAACATATTTTAGTTAATAATTCTACAGTTAAAAAATATCTAAAGTTAAAGGATAAAGTAAATCGTCGGAATGTTTATATTTCTAAAGATAATTATAAGGCTCTCTTTAAGAAAGTAACTAAAAAGAGCAAGCCAAAAGGTACAAGGGGAACTACTATATCAACAGCTAAGAAGTATGTAAGGTTTAGGTTTTCTTTATGGCGTCGTAATATTACCGACGATTATATAGAAAGATTATTTCAAATTCTCAAGGAGCGATATTCTAGAGTAAAGGGTCTTAACAAAAGTTTGCCCGCTCAAAGGATAGGCATAGCTATAGGAACTAAAGAGAAAACAATTACAGAGTTTAAAAGCCGACGGACAAATAGAACACGGCACACGGAGCAAGTAGATTTAATCTCTACTATTACTTACGAGCGAGAAGCTAAAGGAACGGAAGTAATGTTTCAAGAATTACAGGAAAAGGTTTTAGATTATATTAATAAGAGGTTAGATAGTCCGTCGTTACTCGACGAGGAAAAGGAGAATATAGCTAAAGACTTTTATGTGTTCTTTAGTCAGGCTTAAAAATGTTAAAAGAAAATTTAATTAAAGCTAGGTTAATTTTTGATATGATGTTTATGGAAGAGGGGGATTTTCCTTATGCGTCCTAATTTTCGACGGGGGCGTAAGTTCGCCTATCTATCACCAATCAAAAACGATATAGCAACAGCTTCTAAAAAGTTAGTATTTGATTTAGAGACTATAAACTGGATAGAGCCGTACGCTTGCGGAATGTACGACGGGAAAAATATGCAGATATTCGAGGGTCGTAATTGCGTAGACCAATTTTTAGACACTTTCTTAGTAAAGAAATATAGGGGCTTTGCAGCATATGCACATAACGGCGGTAAGTTCGATTTTAGCTTTCTTTTACAGAGGATAATAGAGAAGGACAGCTTTAAACAATGGACTATAAAACCCATGAGAGCAGGCTCACGAATCATACAGATTGATTTAGAGAAGAATAAGCATAAATGGACTATACGGGATTCTATGGCTTTGTTTCCTAATGCTTCTTTAAAAAATCTTACTGATAACTTCGACGTGAAAAGTAAAAAAGGGGACTTTGAACATTCTAAAATAAACTGGCGTAACTGGCAAAAGTTAGCACCAGAATGGAAGCCATATCTAGTTAATGATTGTAAAGGACTTTATGAAGTTCTAGAAATATTTGAGAGCTTTCTAATGGAAAAGTTTAATGTTTCTCTTAGGAAAAATATAACGATAGCTCAAACAGCTATGCACACATTTAGAAAGAAGTATTTAAAATTTAATATAGCGACGTATCAAGCGACGGAAAACGATATAAGAAAGGCTTTTTACGGTGGTCGTGTTGAGATATTTAAAACAATGTGCAAGAAAGCGAATTATTACGACGTAAATAGTTTATATCCGTCGGTAATGAAAAAACATTTTTACCCTGTAGGAACTCCCATAAAATCTTTTATTATGACAGTCGAAGATTTCGGAGTAGCTTACGCATTTATAGAAGTTCCCGAAGATATAGACATTCCAGTTTTACCGTACAGGACGGAAGCGGGAAAACTTATATTTCCAAGAGGTAAATTTAGCGGTTGGTATTGCACGCCAGAGCTACAGCTTGCGAAAAAGAAAGGGTATAAAATTACTATAGAGTACGGATATAAATTTAAGAAAGTAAAATTATTTAAGGAGTATATTGACGACCTATATAAGATAAAAGTAAATTCAAAACGTGGGAGCGTCGACTATGAAACATCTAAATTATTACAAAATTCTTTATTTGGAAAGTTCGGGCAGCGACGAGAAAGAAAGAGTATAGTTATGTTTCCAGAGAGTCATATAGGACTTACACCTATAGACTTTTTCGGAGACATTCCAATTTATGAAAAGGTGACAGAGTCTAAAGCTAAGCATATACTCCCTGCTATAGCTGCTTTTGTAGCGTCTTACGCTAGAGTTGATTTATATAACAATCTTCTAGACGGTAATGACCCCGTTTATTGTGATACTGATAGCGTCGTGACAGCTAAAACTTTACATACTAGCAAGAAACTAGGAGCTTTAAAGTTAGAAATGCCAATAAATAGAGGTATATTCTTACTCCCTAAGATGTACGCAATACAAACACCCGACGGAGAATATATAAGATGTAAAGGATTTCCTAAAGGTCTATTTGATTATAAAATATTTGAAACAGCTTACAAGACTAAAGATTTTAGTATTATTAATTATGAAAAGACTAAGATAGCGACGCCATTCGAGAGCTGGCGCAGAAATAAGACTTTTGTTTCTATGATAAAACAGACTAGAAAAGTAGTTGCGAAATATGACAAAAGAATCATTAATAGCGACGGTATAACTACCACACCTTTAATAGTGAATGATTAGTAAAACGAAAGGTTTATATACTGGTATACCTATTCTTCTATATAGACGAGGAAAACCGAAAGAATGGTTAAAGTCGTCGGAGAAAACAAAAATGAAACAAAACGTAACAACTGAAAAAATTTTAGGAACTGGAAAAAATTTATACCTTGTTAATTGGTCGAAATGTACCAATTTTGGATATAAATTAATGAGGGGAGATTCTGAAAAAGAAGTTTTTAACAATCATTTATTTTCTAGAAACGACGAAGTTAACTTTATTATAACAAAAATTAGCGAGGAAAATTTACCTGTTATTTTTAAACAGGTTTAAATTTTATTTTAAAAATGAGAACTGAAAAAATCAAAAACGGGCGACGGATTTCTACAGTATTAGATGGTAGTCGTGTGTTTATTTCTAGTAAGCCATACGGCAATCGTAAGTCTATGGATATTATGACATTTTTAGGTATTGATAAAAGTAACCCGTCGGGTGTTATTTTTAAATGTGACCCCTTAAAGGTTTCTATTACAGAATGTGAAAATGTAGACCATTTTCTTAAGTGTATAGTTGAAAATATTAAACATATTGAGGTAAATAATGAATAAGATAAAAACTAGAGTAGTATCCTACGGTAACACGACAGCTTTATTATTACCAGCGGACTTATTGAAAGATTCGACTTATCCTTTTAAGGTCGATTCTCAGAGCCTTATAATGGAAATTAGGGGCGAGGAAATAATTATAAGGAAAGCTAATAAAGGAGAGAAACTTTAAAATATCGCCTTGTGCTATTTGTAAAAGTATACACGTTAAAATGGAGTTTTATTCTCCAGATTTCGGAAGTGTTTATTTTTGTTCAAAGGAGCATTTTAATAAATTTGAGTTAAAAAATCAACCATACCGACGGGGAGAATTAACTAAATTATAGTTATAAATTAGCCGACATGACCAAAGAAAAGGCTAGGAAATAGATAAAAATGAGTGAAGAAAATAAAGGTAAGGTAGTAGAACTAGGGGACAAGGTAAAGGGAGAAATTATACTTCCAACTATCGACGTTAGCCCTTACATTGGGAAAAAAGCTAAGATAGCAGAAGTGACAGAGAACGAGGGCAACTACGGCTATTATATTAAGGTTGAATCCGACGTAGTAGCAACATTAGACGACGTCAAAGACAAAGAGACAGGCAAGCCACTAGAGCTTAAAGCTTCCAGAATCTTTGGACTACAGACAGACGCAGACGGCGCTATTGGCTGGGGTAAAGATACAAAGCTAGGTCTATTCTTAAAGAAGATGGGCGTAAAGCATTACAACAATCTTAAAGGAAAAGAAGTTGTAATCCAGACACAAACTAGCAAGACAGGGACAGATTTCCTAAGTTTTTAATTTGGGCTTTTGCCCTTTTTATTTTTATATTCACGAGGTACAAAATGAATAAATTAACACATGAATTTGAGAAAGAATTTAGACGAGAGGAGAAAGACTTTAAGGAGCTGAAACAGGACTATAACTATATTTTAGAACTGAATACTCAGCTAGCAAACAAATATCAGGAAGTTTTAGAGAGCTTTCCGACGGTTGACGAGATAAATTTTTTAATTGAAAATGTTGAAGAAATCTTTTACGAGGTTGCAGAAACAAGAAAAGAGAGACTATTCAAGCTCAACAAGTTTAAGAGTGCAATAGTCGCACTTGCAGCGCAAGACGTTAACGTCCTGCCGCCAAGATATGAAGAAATTTGCAGTTGATAAGATGAAAAAGAAAAAAATGAATCTTAAAGAAAAAACCGATTCTGCTTTAGGTCGGATAACTGCTTTAATAGTTGAATTTGGAAAAGAAGCAGTCTATAAGGCAAGCCGTCGGTTTTATGACAGAGCTTATGAGCTGGGGAAAAAGATGGCAAAGAAAGCAGAGAAAGGACAGAAAAAACTACCTAAGAAATTAATTAAAGCAGCGACTATAAAAAAGAAAAAATGACTCTTGAGACGCAGAGAGATATCTTCGGCGGAACTGCTGCTAAGATAGACACAACACATAAGCACAAATACGTCGAAGCTCCTCTACATTACACCGACAGGGTAATATATAGGAAAATCTGCTCTATCTGTAAATTTGTAAGCTGGATAAAATGAGCCACGAACACGATAAAGAAATTGAAGCAAACTTAGACGAGATTTGTCTAGGTCATATCGGCAAGAAAGAAGCCTTACCACCGACGCCGGAATTTGCTAACGTTCCAAAATGTGCAACGTGCAAAGCCGACGAATATAATCACTTTTGCCCTAATTATTACCCAATCAGACTAAAAACTTACGAGGTACACGATGAAAATAGCAATATTTAGCCCGACTTCAACAATTATAACACCGACGAGTCTAACAGATAGACCCCTAGGGGGAGCAGACCAAGCTCTTTTAAGAATGTGTTACGCTCTTTCGGCTAAGCATGAAGTAAGCGCTTTCGTGCCTGTGAAAGAAATTTCTCTCCATTCTGGGGTAAGATTCTACCCCTTTATGGACGCCTTTTCAAGCGAAGACCTAGAGGTTGACGTCTTAATTATGTATCGTAAAGTATGGGCTATGCCCCCTATAAAGGCAAAGAAAAAGGTTTTCTATTCGCAAGATACTTTCGATACTCCATGTTTTAACGGAACTAATAAGAATGGGGCTACCGATGTATTAAAACAATTTGATAAGATTGTCGTCTTATCTCAATTTCATAAAGATAATATAAGAGCTAATTTAAATTATTGTTCCGACGATAGATTTATGATTATAGGAAATGCAGCGGAGAAACAATATTCTATAATCAAAGAGCCGCTAACTTTCGTTTATTGCAGTACACCTTTTAGAGGTCTTGTCGTCTTAATGAAGATGTGGAAAAAGATAATAGAACGATACCCTACTGCAAAGCTTTACGTTTTCTCTAGTATGAAAATATACGACGGGGAAATGCTTGATAAAATGCAGTTTAATAAGATATATGATTCTCTTAAAGAAATGACAGGAGTCATATATTCTGGTAGTATACCACAGAGAGAAGTCTTAGACCGCCTTAAACACTCATATGCGCTACTTTATCCGAATACCTACCCAGAAACCTACTGTAACGTAATAATGGAAGCACGAGCCTGTAGGACACCTTTTATAACATCTGACTTAGGAGCTTTAAAAGAGACAGGCGGCAACGCTGGGCTTTATGTGAAAGGGTCTGCTTATTCAGAGGAGTATCAAGAGAAATTTTTAAATAAATTATTTTCTCTAGTTGATAATGAGCCTTTATATGCAGCTATTAAAGACGAGTGCTATCCTATAAGAACATGGGACGATTACAGCGAGGATTTAGAAAGATTATTAAAGGGATTAAAGATTAAGGATTAACAAAATGGAAGCAGATAACATAAACACACCCGAATACTGGAATAAGAACTATTCAGTGGGCTTTTATCAAGATAGAGTACCGACGGACAGAAAATTTTGGCAAGATTTTTTAGACTTTGCTTTACCTAAAACACCGACCACTATTTTAGAAATAGGTTGCGGATTAGGATATAATGCTAAGTATGCGTCAGATAAGGGGCATAAAGTTATAGCGACGGATTTTAGTAAAGTCGCTATAGATGAAAATAGGAAAAGATGGGGAAAATTAACAGACCCTAGTTTTAGTAATGTTTCTATCGACGACGTAAGTAAAACGTATACAGGACTTTTTAATGTTGTTATGGCTTTTGAGATTATTGAACATTTTAAAAGCCCAATGATAATATTAAGAAAAATTTTAAAAACTATAGCACCCGACGGAATACTTATATTTTCAGTTCCCCAAGAATCGGGCAAGTTTGGATATTTTGAACAACATTTAAGTTATTGGAATTATAAAAGTACAGTCGATAGAATGTTTACACTTTTTAAGTCCGTCCAGTTCTATAAGAATGGAGCAAGCGGACAGAATATTTTAGGAATAGCAAAGAGGGGATAAAATGATAAGAAACGATAGAGGGCAGGCAAAATGTCAAGGCTGTCACGGCTGGCATTGGGCTATACAATTAGACGACAACTTAAACCCGACGGAATTTAAATGTACCCGTTGCGGACGGATAATTAAGTTTAAACCAAAGATAAAGATAGATACTCCAATGACTATGGAAGTTAAGGATAAGGGCAAGCTAGGAAAATGAAAGAGCCTAAAGTTCTTATAGCTGCTCCTATCGGCGGTAAGAAACAATATTCTATGGGTATATGGTTACAATGGATAGCAAATCAATCTTATAAAAATTACGACGTAGCCGTTTGTGTTAATGGAAAATATAGCGAGGAGCTTTTAGAAAAGTTAGTTAAATCCTCGTGGATAGATTCTAATAAACAAGAAAAAAGAATCCTTCCAATGGTCTTAAATAATAGTGAAAAGCTTACGACTATCCAGAGGATAACTTACTCGAGAGAAAAGCTTAGACGTTATGCTTTAGAGAATAATTATGACTATCTGTTTTTCTTAGATACTGATACCATACCCGCCAATAAGAACGCTATACAGCTCCTTATAGACAGGAAAAAAGAGGTAGTGTCTGGCTTATACTTTTATAAAAACAGCAAGCAAACGGTCGTAATAGACCTAGAAACGCATACTAACGTCACTCTAGCTAAATGTGAGAACGCTGCAAAAATGAGAGGTATATTTAAGGTCTGGGGATTTGGCTTTGGCTGCTTGATGTTAGATTTATCTTCTATAGCGACGTTGCCTTTTGATTATTCACTATTTGGAGAGGAGAGAACAGACGATTTTGGGTACTGTCATATTTTAGAACAGGCTAGCATAGATAGATGGCTCGACCCGTTCGTCCTCTGTAAACATTTTGATACTCCAGAGAACGAAAAAAAGATTAACACACTCTTTAACTCGTCCATAAAAACGAAAGATTAATAAGCTTTTGAACTAGGATTAAATATTATGGTAAGAGTAAGCACAAAAGCAGGGTTAAAGATAAAAATTAAGGAATGGGTCGAGGAGAGAGGAGAGCAACCATTCACGACGGTAGAACTACAAGAAGGAATAAAAACACAAGTTCCCAACGTCTATAAAAGCGTAAACAGATTATCAAATTATATAAAAGGAATTAGTATTGCTGACTATGATAAGCAAAAAAAGAAATGGAAAATTAAAATTAAACCGTAAGGGGTGGGATTATGCCAATTAAAGACAAAGTTCGATATAACGAGTATATGAAAGGATATTTACAGAAACAGCGAGATAAGACTAAAGGGAAAAAGATGGATATATCCGACGACTTTGACGCTACAGTAGAAAATAAAACTATTGTATTAGATAAGATTACAGAGGATAAAAAGCCCCCTGTAAATATTCAGAATCCCGTCACTAAAGATTTAATGAAATTAGGAAAAGAAATCTTTAAAGATTCTGAAACAGGAGAGCCAGACAAGATTATACAAGTTCTTAGTAAAGTTTTAGAATATGCTCCTATGGTTGTAAAATTAATACAGGGTTTCGCTACAAGCCAAAAGGCTTTTAATGACGAGCAAGGCAACAGACAAGAGAAACGCTTAGAATTACAAGCTCCCGACGGTTGGCTTAATATGCCTCCAATGCAGCGACTAGCTAAAAAATATACTAATACAGATTGGTATAATGCAGGAGAAGCTTACGACGCTGCAAAAGCAAACGGCGGAATAAATCCAGCTATTAATACTAATTATGTGGATAAAGGATATACAGAGCCAAGACGAGGACAGCAACCAGCACAAACGCCAGCGCCTAACTCAATGGCGGAACTCAATGCTAAGTATCCAGAGCCGCCTTTAGTCGACGATTCACCGCCACCTAAAGACGATAAGCCTAAAGTAAAGAAGACTAGCGCAGAGATTAAACAAGAGATTAAAGATAAAGTAGCAAAACAAAACGGTACAAATCCAGAGATCGATAAAGTGGAAGATAAAACTAATATAGAAGAAATTCAAGCAGTTCTACAAGCTGATAATGCTAAATATATAGAGGTAGCTTTAAAGTTCTTAGACGGTATGAAGTTAGAAGATTTTAAAGAGAAAATAAAAAATATCGAGGGATTAATCAAGCAGTATAAACCTTTTATCGGATTTCTTCCAGCGCAAACAAGAGAACTTCTTAAAAATACTCCGTCGGAAGATTTAGAGAAGTTATTTAAAGAAAGATGTAAAAAGAAATTTGATTGGCTCGTCAAAGCTAAGAAAAAGAAAAAGATACTAGATTTATTTGAGGAAATTAAAAAAATATTAGGGTGATAATATGAAAAAAGAAAATACAGCAGTAGAAAAATGTATTGATGGATTAATCGCACAATTTAATAAAGCCGAAACACCTTTAGAAAAGACTGTCATAAAAAATAATTTTAAACAAGCATTAGATTTATTAGTTCCGACGCCGAGTTATCAAAGATGGTATAAAGATTATTTCGAGGATATGACAAATACTCGCAGAGTCCCCTATAAAGCGTAACTTTTATATACTCAAGGATTAATATACGCCTATGATATCCGAAAATCAGTTAAAACAAATCTTTAAAGTCGCTGGCGTTGTTCTTGTTGGCTATGCTGCTTTCAAATTATTTAAAGGTAATTCTGTAAAGAAGACTATAAAAGATGTTATAGAAATCCCTGCAAAGATAGCAGACGAAACAATAGACGCTTCTAAGAAAATAGTTAAATCCGTCGGTAGACTTATTAAAGGCTCTCCCGAAGCTAAAGAAAGAATGAAATATCTTTCTAGTATTCCTAGAAAAAAAGGATTAAAAAGAAATCGAAAATCTAAAGGTCATAAGACTAAAAAAGGTCTGGCTCTCGACCAAAAGAAGAAATCAAAAGAGAAGCACGAAAAAGCCTATCGAAAAAGTAAAGATAAAAAACTAAAATGAACTGGGGATATATGGGAATAACGCAGCCGTTCGAAACTCAATAGGCGGACGGTAGAAATGTTACTATTTACCCTAATGGAAAAATAGAAGATTCTTCTAATGGTAGAATTATAAGAAAGCCTACCTTAAACCAAACTCCAATACTCAACGATTCGGAATCTAATGGTCTTAATGTTGATAAAACTATATTAATAGCTGGAATGTTCATACTTGGTATAGTTGCCATTTGTGCATTAAGTCGGCGGGGTTAAAATGCCATTGATAGACTTAAATACTAAATATATATTCCGTATTACTAGCAGAGCAGCTAACAATCATATCTTTACATTTTTTCATTTTTACGAGCATACTGCCGCTTGATACCACAAAATTTAAATAGCCAGAGATTAAAAAAGGATTATGAACGCCCCACAAAGCAGTCGAATAGCGAAAAGTCAGACGTCAAAGGCTATTAATGTAAGCTCTGGCGTATTGGCTGGAAATGCTAATATTAGGGTATATACCCCAATTATGGGAAAAACTAGAGACGGTAGCAGTAACCCGCAACTTAAAGAGACAGTAACCGCAAAACCACAGCATTACTTATTAATAGCTGCTATAGTTATAGGTGTTGTCATTTATGCAAGCAAAAAACTCGACGGATAAAAACAAAATGGAAAACAACAACACATTTTTAAGAGTAACTAATAAAGATATTTACAAAAGCATACAAGATTTACATAAAAAAATAGATAATGAATGTATTAGCGTAAATGTTTGTAAAGTAAAAACAACACATTTAAATCGCTTAGTCATAGGAGCTTATAGCTTTATTATGGCAGTATTAGGATTTTTAATAAGTCACATTATAACAAAATGACAATAGCAAAAAATAAGAAAGTAGAATTAACGTCGGAATTTTTCGGCGAGAAGACCGTCATACTTTCTAAATCTGGATATGGAAAAAGTTACACAGCGAGAGTTATAATAGAAGAGGGAATAGAAAAAGGTAATACTTTTACAATTATAGACCCACAAGACGCTTATTTAAATATGCCAGAATTTTCTTATATAGACGCTAGAAAAGTAAAAAGCGCCAAAGGATTAGGGCAATTACTAGCTTATTCTAATAAAAACGTCGTCTTAATGTTTAAAAGATTAACTCTCGAAGAACAGAACAGATTTTTAAAAGCATTTCTTCAAGAGTTCCGACGTCATATACAAAAAGGAATACAGACTATTATAATAGACGAGGCTCACAAATTCGCCCCAGAAAGTCAAAAGACAGAATCCAGAGAATTAGTAAGGGGTATGTTTCAAGAGAATAGAAGCGACGGCTTAGGGTGTATCGCAATTACACAGAGGATAAGCAGGCTCGATAAAACTATAATTTCACAGGCTGATAATTTAGCAATCGGAAAAGTAACTTCTTTTAGAGATAAAGAAGCCGTAAAAAATTATATAGACGAGCCAGAGGATTTAAATAAGATTAAAAACTTAGAGAAAGGAGAATTTTACCTCTATGGTTTCGGTTATCAAGAGCCAGAAATAGTAAATATAAGACAATCAAAAACCGAACATTCGGGCGATTCACCGAAAAACTTATTAACCGAAGACGCTAATATGTTCAATAAAGAAGTAAAAAACTATGTCCGTAAGGACGGAGTCAATAAGATGGATAACGTAATAGACAACACAAAAAAATTAATACCGACAGTTTCGACTTTTAGGAGTCTAGCAGGCTTAGGTATGAAAATGTCTATAGGCGGAGCTGTTGCTGGGATTGCTGGCAATCTATTAGGAGCAAGGTTTAAAAGCCCTATTCCTGTAGTTTCTAGTCGAACACTTGGAAGCGCTCTAACAACCGTCGCTCTATACGCTGGGTATAAAGTAGTACCAAACGAACGGATAAAAGACGTCGTTAAATATGCAACTGCTGGAAGCGCTGCTTTCACAACAGGGAGCATAATTTTTAACGTTCTTGCAGCCGCAAACGTTAGACTACCTAACCTCGTAACTTTTGGACTGGCAACAGCTACAGGCGCAAGCCCTATCTCTGTTGAGGGTACAGAAGCAGCTACAGGCGAAGCAGTAGACACTAACACTAAGTTCGCTTAGGGTTATTTTTGGATTTGGATTTGGATTTGGACTTAATTATTTAAAATAAAAAATGTCCATAAGGACGGAGCAAAAATAAAAATGGCTAACGAACAAGGATTAGTGAAATCACCTTTCACAATCGACAAGAACAGTTCAGCGTCAACATGGTTGACCGCTGATTTAGTATCATCAACAGACTGGAAGCAGGTTTTAGTTTACGACGTACCTCTAGGGGTTGCTATCGAAATTACACCTGTAAACTATCACTTTGGCGACTATAACGCTACAGACACAACTACAGCTATTACCGCCGGTAATACTAGAATCTTGAAAAAGAACGCTAACGGCACAGAATCCAGAGAAATTTGGAGCGGTGCAAACGGTATCTTTAAAGACATTGGAGACGAGTTCCAGCGTCCAAAGATTAGAGTACCCGTCGTAATAAACGCTTCTCAAAAGCTAGCAGTAGAAGTTTACTCTTTAGGTACAACCCTAGACAGCGTAGCTTCAAACTACTATGTGGAATGCGTCCAGTATTACGAAGAGATTTAATTTTTCTTTTGGAGCTTTGGGGCGTAACTGCCCCACTTTTTCTTTATTTTATCAAAACAAAAGAAATCAAAGATTTCTGAGCTTTGAAAATTTAAACTAAAATTTTCAAAACATTTATATACCTAATAGCCTAATATCTATATAAAATGGGAATTATCAGCAAAATAGGGTCATTCGGCGTACAGCTTGGCGGCTCTAAAGGTGTTAGGAAAACAGCTACTAGAGCTACTAAAAATTTAGCCGGTAGTGCAATTAAGACTTCTTCGGCTCTTACTAATTCAGTCTCGGTTTTATCCGGCGGGATTAAAGGAGCTAGGCGAGTAGTTTCAAATGTAGCAAAATCAGCAGGCGGAAAAGTCATTAAAGTCGGCGGTGCTGCTTTAGGAGTTACCGCAGTAGTGGGCGGCGCAGCCGTCGGAGTTACAAAAGTATACGATTATATTTTAGATGTAAAAAATAAAACTGATTCTTTACGTCAATACGATATGACTTTAGACCTTGCAGAAAGAGAGCAGGGACTAATACAGAAAGCCAAAGCAGACCAAAATTTATATAATATGGAAGGGACAGGCGGACAGCGTTCTAGCGATATGGCGCTAGGCGGAACTCTGGGCGACTATTTACCTATTTTAGGCGGAATAAGTGACAGAGCAGACGCAGCCGTACAAGGTGAAGCTATTAAAGCAGGAGCAACTAAATCAGTAATGAACGGAATTTTAATATTAGGAGCTGTAGGCGGTGGAATTTATCTACTATCAAAATCAAAATATTTCAAAAAGAAAAAGGTAACTAAAAAATGAGTAAAAAAGCAAGATTTCCGTCGGAAAAAGCCGTATTACTAGGCGCTGGACTTTTAGGAGCTTACGTATTATACAAGGCAACCATAGGACAGGGAGCTAAAGACGGCTTACCTACTGGCTCATTAGGCGGTACAGACGAGCCAGAGTATGATTTAGGAGAGTATCAAGGCTTCGACGTTGACCCAAATAACGCTATTTATGCACCTATATATAAGGAATCGCAAGAAGTTCTGCCTATTTTAAAGGCAGCTTACGCAGAGCCTAGCCCTGTAAATGCTTTCGAAATAGATACCCCTACGGGTACACGTTCATTTAATCCTTATGTAACCGAACACGCTCAAGATTTAGAGCAATCCGGCTATTTATTTTCAGCTCCTAATCAAATAATCGGAGTGAGACCGACGGGAGAAATCGCAATTTCAGATTTTGAAACAAATTCAGCTTATGGCTCATTTTTAAGAGATAAATATATAACAGGCAAAGAGCCTATATATGACGCTGGCGACAATCTTATAGGCTATGACGATACTAAAGCGGGAGTACAATATATTAAAAATGTTCCTGTTGCAGACGCTCCTACCGGATTATTAGGAACTGGAATTTCAGCGCAGCAGTTCGCTCTAGGTAGTGCCGGATTAAGTGGCTCATATTTAACAAGTGCCGGCGAGGTTGCTTTAAAACAATCTCCGACGGGTGTAGCATTTTTAAAACAGACCTTTCAAGGTGGTCTAGAATCCATTCCTTTATTTGGAAAAAAAGCAAGTAAAATTTTTAGTACAAAAGCCGTAGAAGCTGGCGGAAAATCCTTATTAAAAAAATCGGCTAAAGTTGGAGTAGGAATACTTCCATTTGTAGGAACTGCCGCAGGCGCAGAGTTCGACGTTGCTATAGATAAAAGAAGTAGACCTTTAGCTTATACTGCTAATGCAGCCGGCGACGTTTTAGGCGGTGCCTTAGGAGCTTTAGGCGCTCCATTTGGCGGCTTTCCTGGTATTGCTGGCGCAATAGGCGGGCAAGTTATAGGCGAGCAAGTCGTCTATAAAGGTAATGATTTTTTCACTAATTTATGGTCTAAATTATATGGTAAAGACGAGGAAAAGACTAAAGACGTTTTTACTCCTCTATTTTCCGCTCCTAGTACGACCTCACCATTTAGAAGTATAGGCAATATAAACAACACTAGCACGTCTGGCGCTGGAAAAGGTGCAAGTACACAACCTTTATTAACACAGTCTATAGGCGGTCTAGGTGGCTCACAGGGAGCAAGTTCGGGACGTGGCGGCTCTAGTCGTGGCGCAATAACTCAAAATACTTTAAACAAAGCTGGCGCTAATTTAGGACAGTTACAAAAATCGGGTTTTATATCAGTATCGCCAGCATTTACAGCTTTAGCTAAAAGTAGAGGAATAACAATTCCTCGAAGTTCCGGCGGTGGAAGTTCAAGCGGTGGAAGTTCAAGCGGTGGAAGTTCAAGCGGTGGAAGTTCAAGCAGTAAAAAATCATCACCATCACCGCAGCCAACATCAGGGCAAGCTGGTAGCGGATTCCAAAGCTATTGGCGGAGTAGGCATTAAAAATGGGAGCAGCAGAATTAGCATTAGTAGAACAGAAAATAACTAAGCAAGTTACAATAGCCGACGGCGCAACTGGAAAAGCGGAAGTACAGATTCCAAAAGGAAAAAAATGTTTTCTTAAAGGGTATGGTTATACATGGTACACACTAAACGAATACACTCTATCCGCAGGGACAACAACTTTTCCAACTAGGACAGACCAAGAGGGTAGTACCTCTATTCCTGTAATTTACGGTTACCCTTTCAAGATACTTAACGGCGATAAAGTCAAGCTTTCAATTTTAAACAAAAGCGGTGCTTCTAGAACTTACACAGTCGTATTTTATCTTTTGTGTGACGATATTATAAACGAATTATCCGTCGGTGGCGAATTAGTTTTAGCTACAGAGGGAGCGAGCGGCGTAGCTTCTAGCAAAGTTTCTATTACAGATTCAACCGGAGCGGTTGACGTCGACGTAATAGCTGATAGTGCTGGTATAAAACGTCTTGCTGTAGATACTGAGCTGGTAGTAGATAATCTTATAATTGATAATGTAAAAGTTTTTTCAACAGACGGAACTACAGCAAACGCTAAATACGGAAAAATAGACGCTGCCAGAAACCTTTTAACAATAGAACAACCTAGCGAGCGTACAGTCGCACATACAGCGCCTACTATTGGCTCTGCTTCGACGAGTGCTTTAGCAGCTAACGCAGCTAGACAAGCAGCTTTATTTATAAATGATTCCGACGAGACTATATACTTAAATATAGGCGGAGCAGCCGCAGCTAACACAGGCATACGATTAAATGCTAACGGCGGCTCTTATCTAATGACGTTCAAAGAAGCTACTTTATCACTTAGCCAAGTATTCGCTATTTGTGCAAGTGGCTCTAAGACTTTACTGGTTACAGAATGGGACTAAATAATATAGATAATACTAGAGCGTCCACGTTAATAGTATCTCAAGACGGGACAGGAAATTATAACGGTAGTACGCACGTCGCTATTCAAGCAGCTATAGACTTCTTAGAAGCTAACGGCGGCGGTCAACTCATAATAAAAGAGGGTACTTATTTAATAGGTGCTACTCTAACTATTGCAGCTAACGATATACATATTACAGGAATGGGAAGCGCAACAGAACTAAAAGCAGATAACGCTTTTACTAGCGGTCAAATGTTTACGTGCGACGGTTATGACAGAATAATTATAGAAAATATTCAAGTTAACGGACGAGCCGACGAGGATACTCGGGGCGATTGGAATTTAGAATGTATGGAATTTAAAAACATGGAATATTTAGTTTTAAGAAATATTACTAATCCACATGGTTTCTATTCTAATAATTTCGAAATCTGGACGTCTAAATATTGTGTCATTGATAACGTCGAGGGTAACGGGTCAAGCGGTGATAATATCCTACTTACTAATACCTGCGAATATTGTATTATTTGTAATTGTACTAGTCACGATACCGCCGACGTAGATAATTTTAACAACGCTATAGGTATTTATAAAAGTGCTACTCATTGTATAGCTTACGGAAATAAATGCTATACGTGCGAAGGTTACGGTATTAATGTAGAAGACCCAGACAGCGGCTCTAGTCCTTGTACTTATAATATAGTTATCGGTAATCAAGTTAAAGACTGCTATAGTGGTATTTCTCTAATAGGAGCAAATACAGAACACAATTTAATAGCCGATAATATAGTAAAAAATGTTATTAGTAAAGGTACTCAAATCGTCGGAAATTATAACGTTGTAATAAATAATCTTTTTGAAACTCAAGACTCTGCAAGCACCGCAGCATTTATAGAAATGAACGGGGAGTTTTGTATCGTTGCACAAAATAGAATACTAGCGACGGACAACGACGCTATTTATGCTAATAATTCAGATAATTGTATAATCGCAAATAATTTTATAGAAACCACTACAATAGGAAGCGGGATAAGAACTTATAACTGCGACCTTTTAACAATCACAGGGAACACAATAAAAGACGTAACTTTATACGGTATGAAAGTAGAAAATATAACAAACTCGACTATAAGCAATAATACTATAACAGGCTCGGGTGGACATGGTATAAGAGCATCAGGCACGGGGCTTGGACTTTCTATTACTGGAAATGTTATTTTATTAAATACTGATAATGGTATAATTCTAGACGGTGACGGCGTTGGTTTTGTATCTATTATAGGTAACATAATAAGATTAAACGGCGAAAGTGGAATTTATTTAAATTCCGCAGACGATATTATCATAAGCGCAAATATAATTTACGATAATAATACCGACGCTGGAACTAATTACGGAATAAGAGTTTATAATTCTTCTAATAATATCATTACAGGAAATAGAGTTTCGACGGCTCATAGTAAAGGCTTCAGTTCGAGCGGTACATCAGACTATAATATTATAACATCTAATAATTTTATTGGTAATGATGCAGCTATTACCATTGGGGGTGGCAATAGTGTTAACGCCAACAATCTCGACACTACATAAAGGGACAGACGCTATAATCGCAAAGATTAGAGCTGGTAAATCCCCAGAGGACGACTTTAAAAAGCTTCATTCCGAAACAACTCAACAGATTAAAAATACTATTCCAAAGGTTTAAAATGATACCATACTATACAAATAACATAACTAAAAGAGTAATGGAATACTTAACCGTCGGAAAAGCTAACCCACAGATAACAGTTAAAAAGTTCGGTATATATACAATCCTAATTTTCTTAATAAATTCAATCATAAACTATTTACAATCAAGCGGTCAGCCTGTCCTAGACATGACGGTCAAGTCGGTACTTATCGCCGGCGGACTAGCAATAATAAACTATCTAAAACATATAAAATGAAAAAATCAATAATGATAATCACAACAATAGCAGCAGCTTATTTTATTCTTAAACCTAGACTAAGCGCCGCTAGCATGAGTATGATTAAACAAATGCCAGAGACTAAAATAGTTTCGTATCTTTCCGACGACTTAGGGACTAACAGATATACGCCCAACGTGAAAACCCAATGATATTAATTTCTACTCTCTGCTTTTTTTCTCGGCTTCCCATAGTTCCGTCGGTTAATTCTAACCACCCCCAACCTATAGACGGAACGACCGGGCGGCTTGACTCTCCTATTTCTAAAGACCCGCAGCCCGCACAGTTCCCCGTCTCCCAGTCCCACCCTTTCTAAAGTAAGACCGTCGGATTGTAAATGTTATTACTTCTAGATAGTTCTAAAATAACAAAGTTCTAAAGCCG
>Ga0307928_10001446_pt1 | contig 17997 bp, 34 predicted proteins | sample AceLakmetagen232_FD_201815 | JGI IMG/M metagenome (GOLD analysis project Ga0307928, IMG submission 201815) | Saline water microbial communities from Ace Lake, Antarctica - #232 | ecosystem: Environmental > Aquatic > Non-marine Saline and Alkaline > Saline | place: Antarctica: Ace Lake... | reverse complement strand
GAAGCAGGGGAAGCAGGGGAAGCAGGGGAAGCAGGGGAAGCAGGGGAAGAAGGGGAAGCAGGGGAAGCAGGGGAAGCAGGGGAAGCAGGGGAAGCAGGGGGCATTTTTTCTCGTCGAGGTTTGTAGTGTTATATGGCACGTCACCACCCACCACCCAGATATGATATGCGCATGGATGTATTATCATAGACTGCTCTCTATAGATAGAATTATCCACTCTTATACCACTCTTCCAGAAAAAGAGTTTATAGTAATTATAGTCACTACTCGGGAGTGACGAAAACCTCAGAAACCACCAACAGCAAATCGTTATTTTATGTTCAAAAAAGATTGGTTTGTTCATCCAACATTTCCGGTTCGTGACGATTGAACACGAATCAAAAAACCATTTTTGTTTGTGGAAGAAGGCAGTATTATAATAGTGTAGGCAGACATTGTCTTCTATTACGACAGGCGAGAATGATTCAACCATAAACTATTATTGTTCGTTATAATAGAAACATTTAAAATGGTGTTACTTTCCACTCTTGTTGTGTGTGGTAAAAATAGTGGTTAGAAAGGAGTAACACACAGACAAGAGAATTCTAACACGGGTAGCAACATTAATTACCAACATTAAGATAGTAACACCTTGAATATAGTTGAATAGTAACATCCACTGAATACCACTAAAAACCACTAGATATCCTGCCTCAGAAGGCTACCCTATTCGGTAAGGATTCATATGGTGTTTTATTGGTTAATTATTAAATTGAAATTTGAAATTTGAAATCCACTCTTGTATTTGAAAACCACTTGAAAATCAGTTGATTATTTGAATTATTAACGTATTTCAAATATCTATTCAAATGTGTATATTCAAACCCATATATTCAAGTGTAGTTTTGTTTAATATATCTCTTTCAATATATATGTTTCAGTCGATATGTCACTACTACACAATGACGAAAATAACACTAAAAAGAGGTTTTATTTTTATGTTACTTTTTTGAGTTTAATTTACCTCTTCGAAACTTGAGGTTCGAACCATAGTGTTCTATCATCTATGTTCAAATATGTGGGTTGTAATATAGATGTTCTAGTCTATATGTCGTTTGGGTAACATAATAATAATAGGTGTTACTTTTTTGTCATCTTTTTGAATTTTATTGTACTTATATATAGTGTGTATTATGTTACTTTTATAGGTTGTGGTGTTTAGTGTTTTGAAGCGTATTATATATAGTTGTGTGGTGAGGTGTATTGTGTTACCCTAATAACATCTGTGTGGTTCGAACATATATATTCAAACCTATATATTGTAATAGGGGTGAAAATCAAAGGGTTTATATAGTTCACTAATATACTATATATAGCCTATTAGAGGCTGGAGTTGACTAAATATGAGTAAAAACAAAAAGTTTAAAGTTAGTGAGGCTAAAACAGTCGCACACCCTGAGAAAGATGCTATTGAGGCACCTCAAGAACAGGCAAAGACAGAGGCTGTCAAGGCTGTAGAACTACCTGTAGTTGAGGTTAGTTTCGCCGACGCTGGCAATAGAAAGATGGTAGAAGTTGTTTCTGCTTATTGTATGAAAGGCGCCGACAGTAAAAAGACAGTAATTGACGCGGCATTTGCGTATTGTAAGAAAATAGGTTTTACAAAGAATGCTAAGGATAACGCAATCACACGGGAGACCGTTGCTACTATGATAACGTCAATAACTCGACTTATTGGAAAAGGCACAGAGAAGCGTTTTCTGAAATACAGTGTCAGTAAAACAGACACAGAGTTCAAGTGGTTTCTTAAACCAGTTGACCCTGCCTTAGCACCAGTTGTCAAGGCACCTGTAGTTGAGGACAAAAAGACTGAATAAGTCTTTAATTTTTTTTGGATTGTGGGTAACATAGTTTTTCTATTTGGGTAACATAAAAAGTTATATGTTACTATATTAGGCAGTTTTGCTGATTGATAATATGGCAGGTTGAATGATTTTCTGTATGATTTTTTATGTTACTTAATTGAACGAACGCTAGATAGTAAATTCTTGTTGTTTTGTATGTTACCCAATTGTAACCTAAAATAATACACAGAGCCTTTCTAAGTATTAAATCAAAGGGTTTATATATTTAGTGTATTTTATAGTATATATGTATAAAAGTATTAAAAAACAAATCGGGTGTATTTCACTTAGATATGTTCTTAGGGATTTATATAGATGTAAATTTCTAACAAACACTATGGAGAGTGATAAGAATGGGAGTATGTAAGGATTGCGGCATTGAAGTCAAAGGCACTTTCCTGAGATGCTTCAAATGTAATCAAGCATTCAAGTTAAACCCTGTTGAAAAACAGATTGAGATTAAGGATGTGGTGCCAGCCTTTAAACCTAGTAAGTATCAACAAAGTATATATGAATGGGTTAAGGACGGGGAAGGCAATGCTATAGTGCAAGCAGTGGCAGGAAGTGGTAAAACTACAACAATATTAGAATGTGGTAAACTTATTTCTAAAGATGCCAAGAGTATATTCGTTGCCTTTAATACAGCGATTGCTAAGGAATTACAAACACGATTACCTTCTAATATACAGGCTAGGACATTACACTCGGCAGGACTGAGTATGTTTATGGCTAATACGAATATAAGGCCTAAAGTTGAGGCTGATAAACTTAAAATTATAGTTAAGCGAGTACTTAATGATAGAGGACTATATTTTGAAGATAACGATAAAAAATTCGGAGGTTTGTGTGGGACATTATATAAAATTGTACCACTTTGCAAATCTTTTAATATCAATTATAGAGATTGGGGAGAAGTCAATGATGTTAATTTAAAGATGAACCTCAACTGTGATTTAAACGATGATTTGTTTGGAATGATTATTGAAGTATTAGATTTATGTAAAAATAGTATAGACGTTATTGATTTTGACGATATGATATGGATACCAATCATAAATGATTTCAAAACTTCAACTTATGACTGGGTTTTTGTTGATGAGACACAAGACCTTAATAAAGTACAGTTTGAGTTGGTAAAGAAATTATGTAATAAAAACACTCGTATAATTGCAGTTGGTGACAGAAGGCAAAGTATCTATGCCTTCCGCGGAGCAGATATAACAAGTATGGACAATTTTAAAGACCATTTCTCAGCCACAGAATTGCCGCTGAGTATTTGTTATAGGTGCCCTAAAAGTCATATAAAGCTGGCAAAAGAGATAGTGCCAGAAATTGAAACATTTGAACAGGCACAAGAAGGTAAAGTAGAAGAAGTATGCCGTGAGAAAGCAGAAGAAATTGCTGAGGATGGCGATTTAATACTGTGCCGGACGAACGCACCACTTATACAGATGGCATTTGCTCTTATTAGGGCTGATAAAAAGGCAGTAATTAGAGGAAGAGACATAGGTAAAAACTTGTTAAAAATGATTAATAAATACAAAGCAACAAATTTAGAGAATCTGGTAGAGAAAATTCAAAAATTCAAAGACCTGCAGAATGAGAAGTTGGTATTAATTAAACAAGGTAAAATGGACCGCAGATTAAAAAACACATTCCTAACCAATATTGATTGTTGTGATACAATTTTTGCTATCGCAGATAATGTTGAATCAATACAGGGTATTAAGGATAAAATACAAGAAATATTTACCGACCAAATAGGCGGTATTGTTTGCTCATCAGTTCATAAAGCAAAAGGTCTTGAGGCTAACAGAATATTTATACTTAATCACGACCTAATGCCACACCCGATGGCGGAAACTGCTGAGGAACTTGAACAAGAATATAATATTAAGTACGTTGCTTTGACAAGAAGCAAAAACGAGATGTATTTAATACCTACTCAAGAGGAGGACGAATAAAATGGACAAAATATATAATAAACAAAAACTTTATGAAGTAAAAGAAAAATATGAGTTGCAACTTCGAGACCCAAGAACACACGAAAGTTATGAAGCCGTTGCTTGTTTAGAAAATGCTTTAGAAAGTCTTGATGCAAAACTTGAAGGTAAACCTATGGTACCTTTTAATATGAGGGCCTATGTTTTACGAGTATAATTTTTTTTATAAACTGGGTAACACATTTTGATTTGGGTTGATAGGCTGTTTCTATAAATATATTTTTATGTTACTTAATTGAAGCAATAAATTTATTCCACCACAAAGTTTAAATAGTTTGTGTATTTTATAGTATATATGTATTTAATAATTATCGCCAAAGGTATGTATTATTTATGTAGTGTTTTTGCTATGATACTAACATTGGCGGTGGCGGTGAATTAGAATGAATGAAACTCAATATGATGAACTTAAAGAAGAAGACAGAATTGAACAAATAGACCCTTATCATAGGTATGATGTGACAGGGAGTTTTGATGGAGTGGAAGAAGAATGAATTTGTTGCTTGATTTAATCATAAATGTCCCACACGACATATATGATATAGTAAGACAAACATTTTGCAAACACAAATATACACAATACAATACAATCGGAAAAGTTGATGGGTTGTATAAAGAACATTGGTTAATCTGTATGAAATGTTCACATCACAAAATAATTAAATTTTGGAGGAAAGAAAATGATTATTAAAAAATATACTGAACAGGAAATGTTAAAAATTGAAAAAGAAGAAGAAAAATTTCCAGTTAGAAAGAGATGGTATAAACACAAAACAAAAGGTCACTATTAATATCAATTGGACATATTGGAACTTAATGATTTTGTGGAGGTTAAATAAAATGATAGACCCAGAAGACTTAATAGTAAAATATGAAGAAGATAATAATTGCAAAATGACAGATAAGGAAAAATCATGGTTTTTGAAAGGTGCATATTATTTAGCAAAAGATATTGCAAATAATCTTTAAAAATAACACATAATGAGAGGAAATTAAATGAAATTATATATTGTAGGAGGCGCCGTACGAGACAAACTTTTAGGCTTAGAGCCGAAAGATGTTGATTTTGTAGTCGTTGGCGCTACTGTTGAAGAGATGAGTAATTTATACGGTGAGCCAGTGGGTAAAGATTTTCCTGTTTATTTAGGAATAGTTCCTGGTTTTGAGAAGTTTGGCAAAGTGGAGATTGCTATGGCGAGGAAAGAAAAACAGGTTGGAAAATTACATACTGATTTTGAATTTGAATTTGGTCCTGAGATTACGCTGGAAGAAGATTTAGCCAGACGTGACTTTACAATTAATGCTTTGGCAGAGGATATTGTGACGGGCGAAATAACAGACCCATTTGATGGTAGAATAGATTTAAAGAATAAATTAATTAGACATACAAATACTCAAGCTTTTGTTGAGGACCCATTACGGGTGCTTAGAATGGCAAGATTTGCTGCCAGATTTAATTTTAAAGTTAATAAGGAGACATTAAGGTTAGCAAGGCAAATGGACATAACAAATTTGACTATGGAAAGATTATGGTGGGAGATAAGGAAAGTACTAGATACTGATAAGCCAGCTGTGTTTTTTGAAATACTAAGGCAAACAGGTCACCTAAAACAAATACTACCTGAGCTACTTGCACTACATGGTGTTGAACAAGCACATCACGAAGAAGATGCTTATACTCATACAATGTTTGTAATTGCTGAAGGCGTTGATAGAAAATTATCTAATAGAGCAATTTATGCTTTATTATTACATGATTTAGGTAAAGGTGTGACGCCAAAAGAGGAATTGCCTCATCATTATAACCACGAGGATTCTAGTCGAGATTTGGCACGAAAGGTATCACAAAGATTAAAAGTGCCAAACAGTTATCAAAGACTTGCGGAATGGTTTGCTTTAAATCATATGAAATTACATAAAATAAATGATATGAGGGATGGCAAAGTAATACGAGTTGCAAAACAAATTTTAGATTCACATTTTGAACCTAAAGAAATAATTAAAATGTCAAGTTGTGATAGTATGGGGCGACTTGGTGAAAGTTATAATACCGATTTTAAAAGATTGGAAAAAGCAGTATTTATTATACACAACACAAAAGCTGATGAGTTCGTAGCAAAAGGTTTTAAAGGAATACAAATTAAAGAAATGCTACATCAGAAAATGACACAACTTATGAACAATCCGAGGAAATAGAAACTACGGTTGACGGTTTTGTAATTATGCGCAATTGGGTTGAGTTTACTTTGTTTAAGAAAGGCGATGTGCATAAGGAAATAAATGTTGTTGCAAAATATTATGTGGACGGTGAATTACGTGCTGGTCCAAATAGACCTAATGCTGTTGAACATGGCCTTTTACAAATAGGAAAGCAATCGTTTGTTAAAGGAACGATGAGCCACAGTGGTAGAGAGCACAAAGAAATTGTTCTTAAGAATTGGCATCTGGCAGTTCCAAATACAGCAATCGGAAGTTTTACTATCGAGGGAGACGTCGATTAATTTTTTTATTTTTTCATATTCAGGGTAACATAAAATATGTATGAATTCTATGTTTATACTTAATACAGTACGGAGATAATACTATTAACTCTTGTATATCTCGTGAATGTCGTGAGATAATTAAAAATATGTATATTGTGTACTGTGTAAAAGTGATGGTATTTCTTATTATATTTGGTAACAGTATTATGTTAGTATGGGTTGAAAGGAATCTTATGATTGCTTGCTTCGGAGAAATTAACTCTTTGTGGAGTAACATAAAAAATTCAATCATAATTATAGATAGCATTCTTTACAAAAACTTATTACAACGGACAACGGGAAAAGTAAATTTTGGAGAGTGAGTTTGTCTAATATTAGAGTTATATTACTCCTTACTTGATTTTGTGAAAGAAATCTCTATAAAAATTTATCCCAATGACAACGGCAAAACGTAAATTTTTGTAAATAATTGTGCCTTGTAGATTTAAGAAAGATGGAAATATTCTTATTTATCAATAACCGTTTTGAACACACTTTTTTTGAAATCACAAATTTATATAAAAGAATATGTCTTAAAGACATAATAGGGTGTTAGAAATTGTATGTTTGTTTGTGTTACTTTAAATAAAATTGGTAGAGAACAGAGTTCAAGACTCTATCCTCCACCGGAGTGACAAAAATGAGCATAATTCTTCACAACGTCACGTTTTAGTTGTGTATAAATATAATAAGTTGACAAAATATATAAATGTTGTGAAATACAAAACTCTTGTACTTTCACAAAGTTTATATAGTTTGTGTATTTTATAGTATATAATAATTAATTTATATATTTTGGAGAGTGACAAACAATGGAAGAAATAAAATATTGTGAATGCTCAATTTATTTGAGTAATGGTGAGGGATTATGCCAAATTTGTGGTAAACCAATGGCACCAATAAAGAAGGTGAAATGAGATGGTTCTTAAAAGATTTTGTGATGTATGTGAAAAACATATTAAGGGCCCTGCAACCGGCGGTTACACTATTAAGGAATCTTTTGAAGATGCAGCAGAAAGAGACAAGACAGTAGGAGATGTATTTACAATACATATTAGATTGTCAACAATAGGAAGAGCTACTGATATTTGTAGAGAGTGTACTATTAAAGAGGCATATCAAATACTTGTGCGAAACACTATTAATAAGTTATGAGGAGTGACAAATGAGAATTGACAAAAACGTAATAAAAAAAATAATCACACTTAGGAATTTAAATGAGGCAAATCGAAAATTTAATAATCATTATTCTGTTTATACGGATGCATTTAAATGTGTAAAATTTTTATATCCTTTATCAACACAACGAAAGGTCACATCAGTTAATATGGGTGGTGGACGAGTTATTGTGCATAAGGAATTAAGAGAGCAGGGACGTTATGGTCGACAAAGTCGCGAAATACATGATTATGATTGGTTAGAACATTATTGTGACCCTGATAATGAGGCCAAAATTTTTGAAATTTCAAAGTTTGTTGCAAATAAAAATAAAAGAGAGGACTTTATTTGGGTGCATAAACAATTATCTAAACTTTTTATACGAGGTAAACCGAATGATACAATAACAATTGAAAATGATGAGATAGAGCCATTTGAGATATTTGAATATATTAGCAGTTATTATGATAGGGATGAGTATAGTGATAATAAATGTGTCACATCAATGGTAAAAAGTATTGAGTACAATGGAAAAGATTTTTATTTAGTACTTAATAATAAAATAAGAAATAATTTTGATGATGATAATGATGATAATGATGATGATAATGATGATGATAATGATGATGATAATGATGATGAATATGAAAAACGCACACTTAATTTAAGTACAGATGAGATGACTACAATAAACTGCATTGATTTTGTATATGATGTTTGTATTGAGTTAATGAGTGCGTGGAAAACAGCTGTTGATAATATTATAGAAACTGATAAAAAAATAATATACAGAGCCAGAGAGTCAGTAGCAAAATATGAAATTATGGCTAAACTTTAATATCACAACATTTAAATATATGTTATATTTTATAGTATATAATAGTTTTATAATAAAAACAATTTGGAGGGACAAAGAAAATGTATAAAGTAAATGCACAACAGATGAAAAGTCTTATTAAGGCTTATTATAAGGCAAACGCAAGTTTGATGACTTATGGTGGATTTGGAATTGGAAAATCACAAATTACTGAACAAGCTGCTATAGAGCTTGCAGAGTCAAAACAGAAGGAATTTAAGGATTGGAATACTCTTACTATGGCTGAACGAGATGAACTTTTTAAAGCACCAGAAAAGTATTTTGTATATGTTGATGTGAGATTATCACAAAATGACAATACAGACTTGAAAGGTCTTCCAAAGTTTGACGGTGATGATGAGGCTGTAATATGGAAGATTCCAAAATGGATTCTATATTTTGCTAATCAAGTGTCGGATGGACTTATATTCTTTGATGAAATTAACTTAGCACCACCCAGTATTTTAGCAAGTGCCTATCAAATACTGCATGACAGGTGTATGAGTGAGACTTCACTAACTACAAATTTAGGTATAGTTTGTGCTGGTAATAGAATGCAGGACAGAGCACATACCTTTGATATGCCAGAACCATTAAGGGACAGGCTAGGAGAAATTGAACTTGAGTTTAACACAGACGCGTGGTTCAAATGGGCACACCAAAAAGGATTAAATTCGTCACTAATGGCTTTTTTGAAATTCCGACCAACTTATGTATATAAAGTTGATTTTGATGGTGCTAGTAAAAACATCACACCAAGAGGTATTGAGATTACAAGTGACCTGTTGGCGAATACTAAAACAGACATTTTATTTGATGTTGTTGCAAGTAGGTTGGGCGATGCTTTTGCTATAGAATTTGAAGCATTTACAAAACTCACAGAAAAAGTTGATTTGAATGTAATACTTGATAAACCAGAAACAATAGAGAACTACCAAGAAAGTGATTTAAGGTATAGTATTATGGCAGGTTTATCCGAGATTTATAAAAATAATAAATCTAAATTTGAGGGTTGCATAAAAGTTTGTGAGAAAGTTGAGCCAGAATATTGTATATTATTAATGCAGTTAATGAAATCGGCACAACCAACTAACTTTAAAAATTCGATGATGAAAAGCGAAGCGGCAACCGAATTAATGAAAAGCCATTTCTTATATTTTTATGATTAATTTTTTAATTTTTAAATTTGGAGGACAAAAATGATGAAAAAACTCACACCAAAAGAAAAAATTAGTAAGGCAAGGATAAATATACAATTAGTCCAGCCATTTTTTGCTTATATTATTACAAATGCTAAATTCATTCATGACGAGGGGCGGTCACAAGGTACAATGTCTGTTGACCCACGAGGTACTATATATTATAGTGAGGCGTTTGTTGAGAAATTAACAATGAATGAATTACAGGGAGTTATAATTCACGAAGTGATGCACGTTGCGTTCCTGCATTTAATAAGGAAAGGTTCAAGAAAACATAATAAATGGAATATAGTGACAGACATAATAATTAATAATATGATTATGAATAACAAAATTAGAGAGTTTAGAGATACCAAATTGGAATTGGAATTACCAAAATGTGGTCTAATACCAGAAAATAATTCTATATTTATGCAAGATACAAAACAAACACTTGACGATTTACAAAAGAAAAGCGCTGAGGAACTGTATGTTGAATTACAAGACCCACCAGAAGGTGATAGTGGGAGTGCAGGTTTTGACAATCACATATATAGTGATGATGAGAATCAAGACGGTGAGGGTAGCGGCCCAATGAAAAAAGAGGAAGTAAGAGAAGTGGAAAGAAAATGGAAAAAACATTTAACAGAAGCTGCTATTTATTCACAACAACGTGGTGCTATGCCTTCAGGAATGAATAGGGTATTAGATAAAATACTCAAACCTAAAGTAAACTGGCGTTGGCTACTTAATAAATACATAATGAGCACACTACCTATTGATACAACCTGGGATAAACCGAATAAAAAAAGCCAGGCAGTTGGCGTTTATCTTCCTGACACAGTAAGGGAGAATATAGAAATTACAGTGGCGGTTGATTTAAGTGGTAGTACTGTTATACATTATAATAGATTTATCAGTGAGATGATAAATATAGCAAAATCATTTAAACAGGTCAAAATGAATGTTATCTTTTGGGATACGTCGGTTTTTAATGATTTGGAAGTTGCTAATGGTAATATTGAGAAAATTTTAACACAAAAAATGAGTAATATGGGTGGTGGCGGAACAACATTGTCCTGTGTAAGTGAGTATCTTAAGAAAAATAATAAAAATCCTAAACTTTTAGTTGTATTTACTGATGGATATATTGAAAGTAAGCCTGTGCCTTTACCTGTTAGAAGTGTAATATGGGTTATGACACCAAAGCATTCAGATAGGATTGTTAAAAGTCTTCCAGGTCAAATTGTTAGTATGTCACATAGTGATAAGGATGACGAGGATTAAAATGGCGAACTATGAAACTTGACGTCTGCGAAGACGGAGAGGATAATAAAATTGGTGAGGTAGAGATAACTGTTCAACACGAAATTGTTGACAGCACAGAAGGTAAATACATTGTTGCCTCAGCTTATGCTATTGCGGTGTTAAAATGGACTGGATAAAGATTAACAAAAATACACTCAAGGCATTTATGAGGAAGTATATTATTGAAGATATTAAAATCAATATTGCAACACAATTTGATGGAATGATAGATTGTGCAGTGGCTGTTGATATAGACACAACTATTAAGAAAGATGATTTCCTTAAAGAGGTAAATACTGGCGCTTATGGAATACATTTATATTTGACAGACGACGGACTTTATGCTTGTAGTAGTTATAAATCATATTATGTAAAAGATGAAAGATTCAATAAATTTATTGATGAGATAAAAATTAAAAATATGGTAGCAAGATTATGAGTGTGATTAATAATGGATAATTTTACAAAGGTTGAAGAGAGAATTAAAATTAATGGAACAGTACCAGTGGTTTATATTAATTCTATTTATCAAGTCAACGTAAGAGAAGAGGCAGAAGGCGTGACTTGGCTGAGCATTAAACGCCGTGATAAGGAATCAATACACGATTGGCGTGAGTTACAAGAAATAAAAAATAAACTTTGCGGGCCGGAGCGGGAGGGATTGGAATTATACCCTGCGGAATCTCGTTTAGTTGATACTTCAAATCAATTTCATATTTTTGTTCTACCAAAGGGAGAAAAATTTCCTTATGGATATGGCGATAGATTAATTGTTGAAGGACACGAAGGTGAATTAAATAAAGGTAGCAAACAAAGACCATTTAAAGAAGACCAAGTGCCTAGCGATATTAAGACTTTGGAACAAATAAAACAATTAGAAAAACATAGAGAAAATGGAAAAAAATAATACACTACATAATACTAATAATAAAAAATCTTGTGACACACACGAGATAAATACGTTTAACGGCAAAGATAACAGTAGTACAACGGCTATAAACGTAGATTCAAATCCGTTGGTTACATCCATGTTTAAGGAATTTAATGTGGTTGTAATCAGGCAAAAATATAGTAAAAAATATAGGAAACAATATGAGAGTAATAATAAAGAAAAATTGGCGCTTATGTCAAAGGATTATTATGAACGTAATAAAGATAAAATTAGAAAAAAACAACAAGTATGGTATGAATGCAATAAAGATAAAATTAGAGAAAAACATCGAGTGTATTATGCTGAAAATAAAGAGGCCTTTAGGAAAAATTATCAATTAAAAAACAAGTAACATAAATAGAAAACAAGGTAAAATAGATGGCAAATTATAAAGTATTATGTAATAATTGTAAAACATTTATAGAAAAAAAGATGTAAGATATTATTTTGGAAGATATTATTGTAAAAGTGAAGGCAAATGCCAATTAAATAAAAATTTGAAATTAAATAAAGGAGTTAGTAAAAGTTAAAGCTGCTACGATAGTAAAAAAAGTTATAAAGTGGGAAAACAAAATGGTAAAAAACCAAACAAATACAATCTTTAAACCTGCATATAAAGATGATAGTATGTTGGTCAAATTGGAGCAGGAAAGAAATATATTTTTTAGATGGAATGATATATTTAAAAAATTTATGTATATGTTAATAATTAATGCAGGAATATTTTTTATTGTTATTTATACATTGACAGGATATAATAATATACTACAAGCATCAATAGCAGCAAATATTGTTTTTTATTTATTGATTAATGCTTATTTTATTTGGAAACGAGAACGAGTAATTATGACATTAACCAGAGTAATATTAGAGGAAAAAATTAGAAAAGAAATGGAAAAAACAGGGAGGAGAGTATAATGGATGACGTATTAAGAAAAATGCTTATTAGCTTAAGTGATACAGGAAACGCAGCTGATGCTTCAGAAACATCAATGACATTTAAATTGAAGGGTGTTGATAATTATCATTATAAAATAAGTGCAATTAAAGGCAATATGCCTAAATAATATTAAAGAGGGTAACACCGTTAAATTTAAATAGTTAATGTTATTTATTAAATAAGTATTAAAATGGAAAATCAAAATGATACCACGACGTTAAGGCGTTGTAAAATGATTGAATGTCACTACTATAAACATGGCGGTTGTAAGCCTTGTGAAGTGTGTGGTGCTGAGCCTTTTAATATTAATACGACCTGTAGGCGATGTTTTGAATGTGAAAACAAATCAGAAACAACACGGTGGGGAGATAACTTTACAGCAGAAATAGAAATGCTAAGGCAAATTATAATGCTTGTTAATGAACGTTTAGATGAAATAAAAGAAGAGAGGGAAAAAGAACAACAGGTCAAAGTGTTATTTAGGTGAACAAAATGACAAAAATTAAATATACAGATAAAGAAAGTATATTTGGAAGTAAATCATATTCCTTATTTAAATTAGAAGAAAATAAATCAAATCAATCACGTTGTAGGATGTGTAAAGAATTAATAACTGGACGGCATAGATTAAATTCTGGGTTTGGTTATTATTGCATAACTTGCGGAAAGAAAAAGTTAAAAGAGGACCTAAGAAATGGTAGTGAGTTATTAAGAGAATTAGAAATAATGTAGGGTGAAGTTAATGATGAAAGTTTCAAAAGAAGAACTTGACAAAGAACGTACAAAATTAAAACAGGAAACAGAACACGAATGCAAAGACTGTAAATTTGAACGCGAACTTGGTTTTTATTATTGTGAGTATCATAAAGCAATAATAAAATATTTAAAAACACAAGTTGAGGAAGTATAAAATGAAAAAACCCATGTTATTATCGAATGAAGAATATGATTTAAAAACTTTAGATTATACCAATATGCGCGAATCTAAGAAAAGAGACGGTGTACGAGCAGAAGTTACTAATAAGGGAATATTAAATAGGAGTTTGAAAATATTACGGAATTCTAAAGTACAAGAATATTTTAGAGAGATATATGAACAACTACCTGATGGAATTATAGTTGAGGCAGAAGTATATTCTGATACTAATCCTTGTCGTATAGTTGCCGGTATTTGTAACAGTTTAGATAAGGACTTACCAGCAGACCTAAAATTATACTTTTTCGGAATGTACGATAGTGAATTATCGTTTGATGAGAGACACAAAAAACTATTGGAATTTAAATTTTTGTCAAGCAATAAATCAGTCATTGTTGAACAACATCCAGTCAAAAGTTATGAAGATGCAATTGCTTATTATGATGCCTGTATAGATGATGGTTATGAAGGTGCTGTATTAATGGACGGCACAAAGAAATATAAAGAGGGTCGTGTAACCATAAAACAACATATTGGGTATAAGATAAAACCTTCAAGAACTGACGATTTATTAATTATAGGCGTCACAGAAAGGATGCTAAACACAAATGAAAGCCAGACAAATGAATTAGGGCATAGTTATAAACGTAATACAGTTGATGCTAAACAGTCAACAGGTATTGCTGCAACCTTTATATGTAAAATGGACAGTGGTGAGGAACCTAAAGTCACAATCACAGGAGAAGAAAGTTTTCGCAGGGAAATATGGGAAAACAAAGAAAAATATATTGGGCAATATTGTGAAGTATTGAGTATGGATTATGGAGTTAAGGATAAACCACGCCACCCGAGATTGATTAAAATAAAACACAGTATAGAGAAATAAGGTGAGGAGAGAAAAATGAATATAATTGTAGTTGATGATGAACCAATGTTAATAAAAATATTTAAATCATATTTAAAAATTAATGGTCATGATGTTGCAACCTTTCAAAAATATGAAGGTTTAAACATTGGTGGCAATGTTGATTTATATATGTTAGACCACGACATTAAAGGCGGAATAACAGGATATGAATGGTTAAAACAAGTAGGAGAGGAAAACATACCACCTAACAAAAGAATAATGATGTCAGGTGCCAATAGTTGGTTTGAGCATAATTTAAAAGGTTATTATTTGATGAAACCATTTGATATGAGTACATTAAATAATATAATTAAAAAAATCGAGTATGATAAATAATGTTAAAAATAGGATTTACAGGAACACAGGACGGGCTCACAGGTTTCCAAATTCAAAAATTGTTATGCATAGTTGGACAACTGAATGATATATCTTTAATAAAAGAGGCGCATCATGGTGACTGTATTGGTGGTGATTATGTGTTCCATAAACTTTGTAATTCCTGTGGAGTAAAACTAATATTACATCCACCTGTTGAATCTTGTAAAAGAGCATTTTGTAATAAAGAGTTTAAATCGGAAGTTGAATGTGCTGTGTTAGAGGAAAAGAAATATATTGATAGAAATCACGATATAGTTGATAACACAAATTTTTTAATAGCATGCCCAAGAAAGGACACAGAGGAAGTAAGAAGTGGAACTTGGGCAACAATACGTTATGCTAGGAAACAAAACAAACATATTATAATCATATATCCTGAAAATGTTGAAGTGGAGGAATGTAAATGACAAAAGCAACAATGGTTGGAACTGATGGAATAACAAGGGAGATAGACATAACACTTTCACCCAAGGCACAAGCAGAACTGGATGCTATAAAAATAAAAGTGGACAAACAAATAGCACCACTTTATAAAGAGTTAGGTGTTGATAAAAATACTGAGAATTTACATTGGACAAATGGAGAAGTATTTGTTATTAATAAAAAGACAGGCAAACGTCGTGAGTTAAAAGGAACACAACAGAAACTTAATAATAGATTAATTAAAGATGCTGTGGAATTTGGTAAAGAGAGTAAACGTGAGGATTAAAATGAAATGGATTGAATATAGGATAGTACGTGATACATATTGTGGTTTTGAATGCCAAATAAAATTTATACTAATTCCAATATGGTGGCAAATGTTTTCACGTGGTGGTGTCGGAACAAATACGTTCGCAACAAAAGAAAAAGCATTAAATTTTATCAAAAATAAAAAAACAATGGGAACAGTTGTTATGAATAATGATGAAATTGAAAGGAGTATAAAGGATACAAGATGATGGAAATTAAATATAAACAATTTGTTATAATACCTAAGAAGCCTAAGATGAGTACTGGAAAGATTTCATCACAAACAGCACACGCAACATTTATGGCTTTGGAACAACAACAAAAGCCTCTAATAGAGAAATGGAAAAATAACGGTATGTGTGTTATTGTTTTGGAATGTGTTGATACAACACAACTTATGGGTATCGCAAAGTATTTGGAACAATGGAAAATTCCGCATCACTTATATATAGACGAGGGATTAACCGAGATACCAATGGGTACAGCAACAGCATTAGCAACTGGAGTAATGACAGAGGAACAACACTGGATGCTATCACAATTAGAATTATTTAGGTGAAATAGAATGAACAAGAAAAAGTAATGGAATTTTTGGAGGGAATGGAAGATGAAAATTAAAATGTGGTGGACAGGCAAAAAACCTAAAGTTGTTAAAATAGACAGCAAAGACGAAATCGAACAAAAATTGAATGATTTTGCAGGAAAAAAAGATTCGTTCGATAATTTAAATTATGAAGTATATTATGATAATGGCCAATTAGCAAATTGTTAAAATAAGAAAATATGGGGGTGTTGAGAAAATGATAGATGATGATGAATATTGTAATGTTGAAGGAGAAGATATGTCAGATATTTTATTGGAAATAGTTTGTGATAAAAAAATTGATATATCAAAAATTAAAATTGAAAACATAGAAGAATTATCTTTAGAAGAACGTAAATGTTACAGATGTGACGGTTTTGCATATAACTGTTATGATTATGTGACTAAACATACGAGGTAAACAAAATGTTTGATGATGATTTAATAGATACTGAACATAACGAGGAAGAGGAATGATGGATTTTGAAGAAGATAAAAAACAAATGATTGCAAAGTTGAGGGCACAAATAATTAATATAGAGCAAATCATTAAAAAAATGGAACAGGCCGAAACTCCAATGCAAATGGTGGTAACTTTAAACGAAACTTTACAAAAACATCGTGATAAATAAGAGGTAACAAATATGGCATATGAAAAAATAATAATGATTGAGATTGGTGCTCTTTTTAAACTTGTAAAAGAATATAAAGAGTTTATTAAAGAACTACCGCGTCATACGACAGAGGACTGGATTTATATTCACAATATGAAATTAGAAATGAAAGCATACAACATGATACTCAACGGTCTGGGATTACAAAAAAGTATTGATAGATTACGAGAAAAACGTAGCAGAACAAATGTTGGTAATGTGATTGCCGAGCAAGAGAGGATAGAGGAAGTTAAAGATGAATAAAAAAGGAATTTCACCATTAGCATTTGCTGTACTATTAATAGTATTAGTTGTTGGTATAGGTGCTATTGTTACAGGCGTTATAAGGAATTATGTTGATACTCCTGAGACAGTTGGAGACAGGGATAGTGTGACAAGAACAGCGTTTAAAACTAACACAAATAACTTCCAACTTAATTTAGCGTGCCAAAATGGTTGCAATCAATATGTAAGTGAAATGATACAAAATGATATATATTTACAACAGGAAATGTGGGACAAGGTAATAGAAGATTGTATAAATGAGTGCCACAGATTTTATCCTACTGATATAAAATGATAACAAAATACAAACGGAGAAAAAATGAATGATGGAACACCTGATTGCTCAAACTGTGGTAGAATAAAAGGCGCAGTAATGGTATATCGTTATATTGATAAAAATCTTAAAGCTTACAAGTGTAAGAAGTGTGGACAATACGAATATGAGTTGATAGAAAAATGAATGATAAAATAATTACTCAAATTATGATTGATAAATATATTGAAGCCCAAATAAAAATTAACGACCTTAAAAATAATTGGTTTAATAACAAAGCTAAAGAAATTTGTTATATTTTAGGTCATTCAGGTTTTGATGGGATAAAATATATTAGTGACGGCGAAGTATGTTGTGATATATATTATTCAGGTTGTGGCAATGACGATTTTTATTTTCCTATTAAATTATTATTGATGAACGATAATGAAACAAAAGAATATAAAAAAGAACAAAATATTTTAAAAAAGAAAAAAGAAAAACAACGAAT
>Ga0307928_10001444_pt1 | contig 18009 bp, 34 predicted proteins | sample AceLakmetagen232_FD_201815 | JGI IMG/M metagenome (GOLD analysis project Ga0307928, IMG submission 201815) | Saline water microbial communities from Ace Lake, Antarctica - #232 | ecosystem: Environmental > Aquatic > Non-marine Saline and Alkaline > Saline | place: Antarctica: Ace Lake... | reverse complement strand
TAACATTTTTTGTTCTACTTCTTCCGATATTATTTTTATTTGTTCTTCCGTTGCGTTTATTCCTAGTTCCATTTTGTTCTCCTGTTTTAGTACCTTCGGCACCTTTAATAAAGTATTAACTCTTTCTACTATTACTATTCCAGTATATGACATTCCTAAATATTCACTCATTTTAATTCTCCATTTTTATTTAACAAATTTACTTATTGGTGTCGTTAAAATATCTCCTGGTTTAGGTATTGTTATTCTAATTAAATTAATTTGTCCTGTAATATCTTTAATACTTTTATTTGTTTTAATTTTATGTTCTAATATGTTTAATTGTTCATCTAATATATTTAACACAGTACATATTATGTTTCTTTTTTCTTTATTCATTTATATCGCTCTCACTATATATTTTTCAACATAACATGTTTTATTATTTTTTTCAATTACATATTCACCATCACAACTTTCACCAAGTACATTAAATATTCCTTCTATTCCTGATACTATTTTTACAAGTTCTTCTTTATCTATTAGTTTTCCTTTAAACGGATATTCTGTTGGATACTTTTTATCTAAAAGTGCTTTTGATAATAAAATAATAAACTTATTATTAACCATTTTTATAAATTCAGAATATTTAAATGTTTTCATTACTAACTTTTCCATTTTTATTCTTTCTTTATTATCCATTTTATTTCTCCTCTTTTATAAAAACTTATAGAATTTACTTTTTTATCACAATCCATATATGTGAACTACTACTTTTTTAAATATTTATTACTAAACATTTAAGGATGTAGCTTCTTGTATCATTGGAGATTGTAACCAATCCCCTCCATCAAAGGTAAGTCCCTTGGTTTTAATTGGAATTTATATGTTCTCATTTATTATCTTCCATAAATTTTATTAATCTTAAAATAATTTCATTATGTGTTTCTCGTACTACTATTTTTATATCTTGAAGTTTTGTTCTAGTATTTTTATCTACTTGTATATATGTTAGGTTTTCTTTCATTTTATATTCCCCTTTGATATGTAAATTATTACTATTATATAAATATTATGTATATAATATATATATTCTCAATTCATCCATACCCTAAATCTTAGATTTAAGGATATGGACTTCTTGAGAGTTAGTTAATTTTATTTGCTCCTTATGTTCCGCTGCTAATTTTAATTTTAAGAAAGATTGTTTTCTTAAATATTCATAATAATATTCATCTTTATTTTTTCTATGTTTTTGTTCACACTTACAAGCATCTTTATATTTTTTAAATTCCATTCCACAATATACACATCTATTTAACATGTCTCCACGTATTTCTACATCATCAGCATGATCAACACAACAATCATCTCGACATTCTATTGCATCATCTTCAACTATATATTTTGAATCACAATATGGACAAATATATTTTGTATTATTTATTTCTACTGGCATTTTATTTCCTCTTTTTATTAAATGGATCTGGATACCCACCTAGTTTATTACATGTATCTACTTCTTTCCAACCTTTATCTGCTTTGAATGGTATATGTAATCTTACTTGATTTTGCCATCTACCAAATAATAATATTTTAATTAATTTCCAACATATTTTTCTATTTATAAATAAAAGGTTTGAATCTTGTATTCCAGGTCGAGAAACTTTTACAACATCGTCAATAACAATATGATAATTAAATTTTCTGTAATTCATTTAAACTCTCCCAATTTTGGTTTACAATAAACTCCAACCCTCCAATCATGTCTCCGTTTATCTATACATATTTCTCTATCCTCTTCACTTGATGAAGTAATACCGTTATATTCTTTTTCAAGTCCACATTTTTCACATTTTTTAATTGTCATTCAAACCCACCCTCAGGCAAACCAAACACACTACTATCAATAGTATTTTCTTCTATCTCTATTGCTTTCTGTTGTTGCTCTTCAATATCAGGAGCACCATATATTTTATAATCTGCAGTATCTGCTACATCTAATTTACAATTCATTTTTTCAATAAACCATTTTAATAAATCATAATCCATTTCTTTAACATCAGCTCTTCCATTTATTATTCTTGATATTTTTAATAAATTATAAAAAAATGATTTAGTTCTTGAATCCGCATGAACATCATATTGATCTAAAATAATATCTACTTTTCCAAAACCCTCAATATCATTTACACCAATATCTTTTAATGATTTAAAAAACGTTTCTATTGAAGATGTTTTAAGCGCCCTCATTAATTCTAAGTTTTCACTAATAGTATTTCTTGAAACGTTTTCTTTTATTACTTCTAATAATTTAATATCTTTTTTATTTATTACTAGATAAAAATAAAATGGAAACCTTTCGTGCAAAGCAAAATCATAACCGTCAATCCAAAATACTTGTCTTAACTGAAACTCAGTTCTCTTCTCTTTAATAATTTTATAAAGATAAGGATTTGTATATTTAAAAATTGGTAAGTGTAAATCCCAATTTTCATTCCAAGGATCTTTAGTTTCTCCTTTTATTTGGAATGCTTCATCCTTATAAGCTTTTCTAATTGCTCCACGATATTGTCCTAAATGTGCATAATCTAAATTCTCACTTATATTCATCTGACAAGTTCTTTTATTAAATACACCAGTACCACCTGCTTTATCATATCCATAATTATCTTCTAACAAAAATGTTTTAAGATTTTGTATAAGTTCTCTATTTTCTCCTGCTTCATCAATATGAATTCCTTTAAAGGTTCCAAGATGTCCCATTGTAACTATTCTTTGATCTTTACCCATTAATGTTATAGAATCTTTTGTTCCTCGTAATGCTGGAATAGATATACTTAGTCCATTAGTAGATAGGTTCAAATGGTTGTAAAGTAAATTCCCATAATATTTTAATACTGTTGATTTACCTGTAGAAGCATCGCCAACTATCTGAACATTATTTATTAATTTAAATCCTAACATATTTGTTAAAGCTTGAATAATTAAAGCTACTTTCATTGGATATAATCCATAAATATCCATTCCAGTTTTTTCTTTAATATATTCATCAAACTTTTTTACTAAAGTAAATAAATAGTTTTCTTCTGTTTGCTCTGGTAGTTCTAAAATATTTTCGTCCATGGGTTTAATATCCATTACATGAAACAGTTCTGTTTTCTTAGGATTTTTTATTTTAAACAAAGCACACTCAAAAAATCCTGGTTTATATTTCTCAAAACTTATTGCTCCTACAGTATGTTTATTACCTTCACTATCTTCATAACTAATATCATAATAATATGTGTTCTTTGTTAAACTGATCTCATTATCAGGACTTAATGACAATCCACAAATTTTAACTCTAGGTTCACCATCACTAGTCATATATTGATATATACCTGGACAACCAATTTTATTATTTGTACAAACTGTCTGATATGCTAATTTCGTAAATGCGTGATCACATTGAGGACATTTATATTCGAACTCTATAGGGTAGTCAAACTTAATACTGTTGCTTAGAATTTGAATTTGACACCTTTGTAGAGTATCTGTGTTATCCGGTACAGATAAACCTAAATCTGGTTCCTCAAAATTATATCTAAAAACTACATCTCCTCCTTCATCACATATTATTTTTCTAATTTTTTTATAAGTAGTATAAGCATTTAACATTAAGCAAGTCATATTATCAATTTTTTTAAGGTCCTTGTCGTCTGAATTATAAGGTAAATCCTTTCCTAATTTAATTAATAGATTATGTAAATCCTCTATTAAAGGTAGTAACACTTCTTCTAATAGTATTCCATTACTATCAAATCTCTTTTTATTATATTTTAAAAAAATAGAATTTTTCTTTGTTATGTCTGATATACTTATCTCAACATTATTATTTAATATTTCTCTTATTAAATTAATTGCTCCAGATTTATAAAGTCTTTTAAATTTTGTTTGTATAAATCTAATAATGTTAATGTTGCTTGAATACTCTAATATTAAATCAGCGTTGACAGTGATATTTTCATCTATATCCTCATCTGTCACTTTATTACCTCGTATTATAATGTTCTGTTAGAATATCTATAATAATAATTTTAATATCTGTTTTCTTATAAATTTTATCATGTCTTAATTTATCATGTATTGATTCCGGTATCTCAATTAGAATTTTTCCCATACTTTAAACGCCTCTTAACTTATTTTTGTTATTTACATTATTCGTATTACACCTATATATAAAACTTGTGGGTTATATATATATTATAATATATTTGCTTTTAAAAAATCTTATAAAGTCCTCCACCTGAGGGAGAAAAAGATATGTTATAATATATTTGCTTTTAAAAAATCTTATAAAGTCCTCCACCTGAGGGAGAAAAAGATATGTTATAATATATTTGCTTTTAAAAAATCTTATAAAGTCCTCCACCTGAGGGAGAAAAAGATAGGAGAAATAGTGAAAGATCTAAAAAAAATTTAAAGAAAAACTATAATAAAAAAGAGATCTATATATCTCTCTATTACACTATAAGTAGTTATATAGTAAAAAAAAAATGAAATTTATAGGGTTGTTGTTGTTTAAGAGTAGCATACATTTTATATGTTTATTAGTATTATTATTAATATATGTATATGTATTATTGTTTTAGATAGTTAATTTTTACAAATAAAAAAAGTACATAGAAAATAAAATGAATAATTAAAGTTGATAATATGATAGTTATATAGGGTTTTAAAGACATTATAGAAAAGTACAAAAAAACATACATGCCCAGTACACTACCGTAAAAATTATATATATTTTACAAATATATATTTTTACAAATATATATTCCTACAAATATATATTCCTACAAATATATATTCCTACAAATATATATATTCCTACAAATATATATTTCTACAAATATATATAATTTTTACGGTAGTGTACTTTGCATATACTTTTTTTTGTACTTTTTTATAATGTCTTTAAACCATTATGTAATAATCATATTATTAATTTTATGTATTCTTTTTATATATTTTGTACTTTTTTAAAAAATAAAAATTATATATCTATAATTATGTTACAGACCTCATACACACGAGGAGGGGTAAAAACATATAAAATGTACTGTATTACTAACAGTAGGGGAGGGCACGAAAAGTGATTTAAAAAGAGTTATATAGAACTATATAATTAATTATATTACATTTAATTACATATATTTGATAGTATATATATAGTTATTATAGTTTGTAGATTTTTTATTAACAAAAGTTTTATATAATAGTTATGGTTTATACATAAATGTGATATATATGGAATTTACAACATTACAAGTAAGAAAAGAAACAAGAGATAGAATGAAGAAACATAAAATTGTAAGTAAAGAGAATTATGATGAAATAATTAATAGAATATTAAATTGGGTTGAAAATGAAAGAAGAACTAAAAACATAATATTAGATAAAGATGAGAATGAAGAACTAAATAAAATAGGTTTATTATTTACTAAAAATGAGGATGGAAATAATGAAAAAAGAAATAATTGAAATTTTTCCTGATAGAAAACAAAGATCTATGTTAGAATTTATGTCAACAGTCTGTAAACAAATATATAATTTAGCTTTGCTAGAAAAAACAAGTAGAAATGTATCATATAATAATCAACTAATTAATATACATAACTATGATGCTGGTAATAATGGTGTACATATTAATACTAAAAAAAATGTATTAAAATATTTAGATGATGTTTATAGGATATCTAAGGGAGTTAATAATAATTTTTTATTAGAAGATGATTTTATTAAATTAATTTTTACTAAAGATTTTATTATAAAAAAACAACTTATAAGTATTCCTCATTATTTTAAACCAAAACAAGATTGGAGTGATCAAAAATACGAACTAAATTATAAAAAATATAATAAAAAATTAATGAGAAAAATAAGTTTTATGAAAATAGTAACTATAAATAGTTTTTCACAAATTAAATCTGAGGTACAAAATAATTTGTCTATAATTAAAAAAGACAATCAATATTTTGCTATTAGATATTACTAATCAACACATTTATATAATATAACAATAATTTTTATTTATGATAAACAAACATTCAACAATAGATGCGAAGTCAAAAATACTAAATAGTCCTTTAGTACTAAACTTTATACAGTATAAATTTAAAAAATGTAATAAACCCATGGCAAAAAGAATATTAAGTTTAATACTTAATTTTAGACAGCAAATAACTTTAGACGATCTTACAACAACAAAATTTTTTTATCAATACAATATGGGAAAGTTTGAAGGAAGTGTCATGAAACCATTATATTATATTTCTTTAAAAAGAGAACTTAATGGATTTTTGTTAGAACAGGATTTAGATACAATAGATTATGGAGAAAAATACAATGCAAAAGGTTTATTATAGATGGGATAATTTTGAAACGGACACAAACAAAGTGTTAGAATATTTAAAACAGTATAAAAACAAAATACAAGCTATTTATGCTATCCCAAAAGGCGGACTCGTGTTAGGGGTTAAGTTAGCTAATATTTTGAATTTGCCCTTGTATTTAGATCTAAAAGAAGCTTTGTGGGACTATGAGGAAAAAGAAATATTATTTGTGGATGAGATTTCTGATACAGGAAAAACAATAATAAATTTAATTGAGGATTTTAAACTTAAAGATCCAAGAATAATAACTTTACATATTAAAGAGAACACTCAATATATTCCAGATTTTTATGTTGATGCATTTTTAGATGAAACATGGATAGTTTACCCATGGGAGGAAAGATCTTCGAAGGAGGATCAATCTGCAAAGGAGGATCAAAATGGAGAAGAACGAGAAACGTAATCATACAGGATTATATCTTTTTATAACATTATTAATGATAATATTTTTAGTAGCAGGTAGTTTATTAAGAGTACCTGTAGATTATAATTTTGAAGGAGAATGTAATAGTGGTGATATAGATATCAATTATAATCAAAAATATAATTCTACAAATGATCCTATTCCATTAAATTTTAGTTTGAATGGATTAAAAGATTTTAATTGTAAAATTAAAATGGATGGGAGAATTCCAGGATGGATGGTTTTTCTGGGGTTATTAGGATGAGCGATGATATTATTGTATGGAGAATATTAAAATTAATGATTTGTATGGCTGTTGTTGGTTTTTTATTAATGTCAATAATTACAGGTTCTGCAACTAGATCAAATGGCGATGATTTTGATAATTTAAATGTTGAAATGAAAGAAGGAATAACTGAAACTTTAGAAAGTAAAGGAGTAAATATAATTCATATAACAATAATTTCAATATTATTTTTATTAATATGGCCTGGATATATTATAGGGTGGTTAGTTCCATTAACAGTAGACACATGGCTTTTTATTTTGACAGGATTTTTCTTTTATATAATGTTTAATTTATATGATGCTGTAAAAGATTTATGGAAAGAAATAAAAAAAGATGAAATAGAAAAGTATAAAAAAAGAAAAAATGGAATTAACTAAGGATATGCAAAAAGTTTTAGAAACTTATAAAGCTCAAATCAAAGATGATTATTGGCTATGTGACGAGCAATTAAAAAAAGCATTGAAAGCTGGCCAAGTTAATCTATCAACACAAATAAATAAAGGTAAGTGTTTACAACATAAAAGTCGAATGTTGATGTATGAGATTCATAACTATTGGAAAAAGAGAAGAGATTTAGCAATGAATAAAATTCATAAAAAATATGACACTCCTAAGTTGAGTAGGCGGGACAGTGATTCCGAGAGTTGTTTAAATGTATAACATTATGCTAAGTGGGAGAAATATATCCTCTCCCACTTTTATTGAAAATGGAAAGATGTGAAGAACATGGACTTTATTTATATGATAATGGAAATTATTTATCTTGTAAATTAGGATGTGTTCATAACATAAAAAATAACAATCCTTAGCTTTCGGTGATAAGCTGGATACCCATTCTGCCTGTGGTGCGAGATGGGATAATTCCATAATACCTAGGCTCTAGTATGGGCGCACCACAAAGGAAACCGAGAGGTGATATTTGCGTACAGTGAATATGCACTCGAATAGGTGAAAGGCCTTGTTTTATTTACTTTATACTCAGTAGGTGATCGCAAGATACAGGCTGTGATGTACAACGAACTGCTTGGGGATGAAAGGCAGCAAGTCCCTTTATAATTTAAGGAGAATTAAAAATGTATAGAGGATTTGTAATACAAGTAGAAAAAGAAAAATATAATACAACTTATTTAGAAAAAGAAGATTATAATATATATAGATTCTCTGGAAATATAAAAGGTTTTGTTTCAAGTCATTGGTCTAGTACAGGTTTATTAAAATCAGATCTTGAGTTAAAAGTAAAAGAAACTATAGATAAACATAAAGGTGTTTAAAAATAAAAGCAGTTAAACAATTAAATATTCCTGAAATATATTTAAGTGATTTAGTATTTATGGTAAAATGTATAATAGTTGGAATTATTTTGAAGGTTAATAAAAATGAGAATAATTGATGTGGATGGAATGTTTCATGAAAGTGATATAACAAAATATATTAAAGCTATAGGAATTGATTTTGATTTAGTAAGATCGATCAAAATAGAAAATAGTGATATATAAAATGATAACAACAATTCAAAAAATTAGTGGTGACTGGACGGCAGATTATATTAAAAATGGAGTTAACTGTTATGTAACTCATGCTAAAACTAAAGAAGCTTTAATGATTAAATTAATTGAGATGGTTGTAGAGCAAAATGTATAGAAAAATTACAAAATAATAATAAAATTAAAAATTTAGAAAAAGATGTTAAGGAGAAATTAAATAAAATAAAAGTGTTAAAGAAAAATGAATGATAACGAAAGAGTTCCGGAATTAGAGACAGCACATTTATATGTTGCTATCCGTCGAAAAAAAGAAAACAGAGATTTAAAAGAAATTTGTTTTAGACAATTAATTAGAGACCCTCAAATAGATTTAGAAATATTAAAAACAAAAATAAATTCTCAACCTGGAACATGGCGGATTTATCAAACTATTAATAAAAGAAACTTAGCTATCGGATTAAAACAGGTAATGAAAAAACTAATTGATGATCCAGATAATTATAAACATAAAATTGATAGTTTATGGAAGACTGAATTAATGAAACCTTGTTGTAAGGCAGAACGAAATATGTTAGTTGATATAGATAAAGAATATTCAGAAAAAATGTTAAACAGTTTTATTTCTGATCTTAATATTAATATAATAGAAAAAATAAAAACTCCAAACGGATGGCATTTAGTAATTACAAAATGTGATACAAGAATGTTTGCTGGATTAAATGAAGTTGAAATTAAAAGAGATGGATATGTTTTTATGGAAAAAATAGTAGTTGAGGAAGTAGGTAATAAAAATGAAATGGAAAGGACATCAAAGAACTCAGTTTGAAGAGTGGACAAATAAAGCTACAAAAGAAGAACTTCAAGAGCATGTTATAGAAAAAAAATATCCAACAGGAATAAAAGCATTTACTCAAGGAGCGTTAGTTATATTAGTAGCAATTGCAATTTATGGATGCTTAGTATTTGGATCATTATATGCATTTGAAACTATAGAATTAAAAGAAAAAGTTGAAAGTAGAAATGAATTTATTATATCCATAGCAGATGATTTATGTGGTGGAAATGAAAACAGATTAAATATATATCCTAATAGTAAAATGATACAATGCATAAATCAATCATATAAATTTCAAGATGGCGGTAATATAATTAAAGGTGTAAGTGGTTAAAATGACAGAAGAAAATGAAGGAGAAATAATTAAAAAGGAAGGACTACTTACAAAACTTTGGAATAAAACTATTTTTCCAGAATGGATTAAAAGAAAGAAAGCAGAGAAAAATTTAAGAAAAGAAATACAGCATGAGGCTAAAATGAATGCATTAAAAGAACTCAAACCACAATTAGTAGAAGCTTATAAACAAAAGGAATTAGATAAAATGTCTGGTAAAAGTAAAGGAGATTTTATGCAAAAATTAGCTGATGGTTTTAAATCTAGTTCTAATTCAGAAAATAAAATTTCAAGTATGTTAGGTAGGGCTCCTACTGTAAATACTAATAATGTAAATACTCATGGATTTACAAATCCACAATCTCAGATAGATAAAATGTTAGGACGAAAAGTACCTGTAGATAGGACACATGCAGCAAGGCCAACTGTTAAAAGACGAAGAGTTGCATCAGCACCTGTTCAACAAAAAATAGAAACAGCCGAAGAAAAAATTAGGAGAATGCTAAAATGATAGTAGAAACTGTAGGTATAGGAATGTTAGTAGGATTATTTATAGGATATATAGTTTTACACGTCGGTATAGGATTAACATTAAAAAAACAACAAGAAGAATTAATAAAAACTCCAACAAATGAAGAACTAACAAAACAAGTAAAAATTTTAACAATAGTAAATAAATGGTTTGCGGCAATATATGTAATATTTATAATTATTATGTTATTGTTATTATAAAGTTTGTGTAAAGTTTAAATTATGGAAGAAGAGTTTGGAATTCAAATAGAGGATGGTAGTCATGTCATGCCACAGTTCGCTGTGGAACAAAATTCAAGTTCAATACAGTTACACGACTGGCAACGAAAAGCAATAAAATTCTTTTTTGATAGTTGTCATGTAGCACTTTATGAAGTAACAACTGGAGCTGGTAAAACATATTGTGCAATTGAAATTTTAAAAGAAATATGGAAATTTGATCCTGAAGCAAAGTTTTTAATTGTCGTTCCTAAAAATGTAATTTTAGAAAGAGGATGGTATACAGAATTATATGATGCAGGTATTCATATTCCAGAGATAGGAACTTATTATGGAGCTTTTAAAGAATATTCTAAAATTACAATTACTAATATGCAAAATTTAACTAATGTAGCATTAGAACTTTTTGATGGTATTATTTTTGATGAAATTCATAATTATGGAACGCCAAGATTATTGCCAATTGTAGCTACAGAATTTAAATACAAAATTGGTTTAAGTGCAACCATGGAAAGAATGGATAATAAGCATTGGAAAATTTTAGAAATATTTAATTATAATATGTTTAAATATTCTCCACAACAAGCTTTAGTTGATAATGTTTTAAATCCATTTAATTTTGTAAACATTAGTGTTGTTATGGATAATGATTCTTATGAAAAATATACTAAACTAACACAAGAGTTAAATGTTATTATGAAAGCAGGTGGCGGTTTTAATAGAATTATGAAAACTAGTTCTGGACTTAAATTTACAATGTTAACTAAAATGAATGAGAGAAAGAATTTAGTTAATAACTATAAAAGAAAATTTGATGTTATAAAACAAATTTGTGATAAACATAGAAATGATAAAGTTATAGTATTTAATGAATATAATAAACAAACTAATATGTCCTATTGGCATCTTTTAGATATTGGAGTTAATCCATGTGTTATACATAGTGGTATAGATAAAGTAACACGAGAAGAAAGATTAACAGATTATAAAAATGATAAATATAATATTTTATTAACAAGTAAAGTTTTAGATGAAGGTTATAACCTTCCAAAATTAGATGTAGCTATAATAGCAGCTGGTAATAGTACAAGTCGTCAAACTATTCAGAGGATGGGAAGAGTATTAAGAAAGAAAGATAAACATAGTTTGTTATATCAATTATTTTGTAAAGATACAGTTGAAGAAGATTATGCTATTGAGAGAGCTAAATTATTTAAAGCATTGTGTTCTGATTATGAGGAACATATTTATACGGAAGAAGATAATGAGTTGGATTTATAGGTGAGGAAGGATGATGGTATATTTAGGAATGATAGTTTTAATGTTATTACCTGTTATAGCAATAGTTATATGGATAAGTTTTTATTCTAAATTATTAGCAATAAGTATTTTTTTATTAGCTTCAATTATATTAGGACCAATATTATGGACTTTAAAAAATAAATTTTTTGGGAGTAAAAATGAAATATATGTTTAGAGTATTAAAAGAAATAGTAACTAATATACATATGTTTATTATATTTATAGTATTATTAATTATTATGTGTTTAATTATTATAGTAGGAGTATATTCAATGGTATGGGCATTGTGTATTTTTATATTTGCAATAATTATGTTATGGCCATTAGGATGGAGATTAAAAGATTATATGGATTTAGAGGAATAAAAATGAGTATATGGGAAAAAAATTTAGATTCAGAGGCACAAATTAAACATGCTAAGAAATTTTTATGGGTTCCAGTAGTGGGTTGTATTTTAATGATTATATTATTAATTATGGTAGATTTTAGTTCAATTAAACAATATGTCTTAGATGCGGATGCAATTTTATTAAGTATGTTAATTATGTTTGGATTAGGGTTTGTAATTTTATTAATGTGGATTAGAACATTATATTATGTAAAAAAGTTAGAAGAACAAATTAAAGAGATTAAAAATGTTTAATATAAGAAAAAACTTAGAAGAGAATATTTATTTAAATGAAAATAAAATCTCTAAAATAAAAATTTTAATTGTAATTGGTTTTATAGCTGTATTTATTTGTGTAATTAATATATTAAGACCTATTAATGAAATATCAATAACAGCACTTAACCATATTTTATTTTATGTAATGTATATATTTACAAGTTTAATATTTATAGGACCTGCTATATATTCTATATGGATTAAATTTACAAAAGTAGATGAAGATAATCTAAAATTAGAAAATAGGATTATGGAATTAGAAGAACAACTTAAGGAGTTAAAAACGTAGATAAATTTTGAAAAAATTTAGATGGAGATTAAAAATGACTATAGCAGAATGGTGGAAAGAATATAATTCATTAGAAAATAGTATTAAAAATATAAGTACTGGTTGTTGGGTAGCGTTTTCATTGTCAATATTTTCAATAATAATAGGGTTTATAATAAATGATTTAGCTTTAACATTATGGTTAGGATTAAGTGGAATGTTTGGATTATTATTAGGGTATAGTATGTTTGTAGGATTAAGTTGTATGAAACAAATTAAAAAATTAAAAGAAGAAATTAAATTAGGTGAATAAATACTATATTAAACAAACACTAGATAAATACTAAGTAACCTAAATGTTTATATAGTAGTAGATGGTTATATATAAAAGTGAATATAAAATGGATGAAAAACTAACATTAATTCAAGTAGAAAAAACAACAAGAGAAAAATTACAGCAAGCACGAATAACTAAACGAGAAAGTTATAATGAAGTAATTTTACGGTTACTAAAACAAACCGAAAATTCTAAGTCAGGTGAGTAAATGTCAGATGGATTAGGATACGGACGGAAGAATTTAGTAAGTGAAATTGTTAAAAAGAATTGGAATATTGAAAAGCCTGAGTCTGGAATAAAAAAATTTAGTTATAATGAATTATTATTTGTAATTCAAGAAATGTTAAATGAAGAAGGTAAACATTATTTTGAACATAAATCTACAATGCGAGGGCATTATGTTTTTAGAGAATTTATGAAACTTTTATTATATAGGAACGTTGCTAATTATGATAGTATGGTTTTGTTAACAAGTGAGAAAGGATGTTTAACTGATGATACAGAAATAGCATGTAGAATAAATAATAAGCCTATTATAATATCTATTAAAAATTTAATAGATAAAGGACCATTAGAAGTATTATCCTATAATATAAAAGAAAAAATATATGAATATAAATTATGTAAAAATGTTGAGTTTGTAAAAAGAGAATATATTTATGAATTAATTTTAGTTAATAGTATAAGTATTAAAGGAACTGGTGACCATCCTTTTTTATTAGAAAATGGAACATATAAACAATTAAAAGATTTAAAATGTACAGATAAAATTATAACGGTAGATGGAAATGTTAGTGTAGACTATATAAGAAAAAAAAATTATATGAGAAAAGTTTATGATGTTGTAGGAGTAAAAAATAATAAAAATTTTGTAGCTAATGGGGTTGTAGTAAGTAATACAGGAAAAAGTTCAGCAGCTATTATGATGGCAAGAGAATGGTGTAGTTTGATAGGTATACAATTTAATCCTTCAAGACATATGGCTTATAATAATGCTGACGTTATGAATAAAATAGATTCGTTGAATAAGTTTGAGCCAATAATTTGTGTAACAGGAGATACAAGAATAAATATTAAAATTAAAGATAAAGAAACAACTGAGAGAATAGATAAATTAGTAGGAAGAAATGATTTTAAAGTTTTAAGTTATAATGAAAATACTAAAATATTTGAATATCAAAAACCTGAGAAATGTGTAAAAACTTCTGATAGTGCTGAGGTTTATAAAATAGAATTAGAAAATGGATTAAAAATTAAAGTAACAGCTAATCATAGGGTTTTAACAAAAACAGGGTATAAAAAATTATGTGAGTTAACAGAAGAAGATGAGTTAATGTTAGAAACTAGAAAATGTATTTATTGTGGAAAAGAGTTTTATAATAATAGATATTATGTAAAAACTTGTTCAACTTATTGTTCTAAAAAAATGCCATATAGAAAACGTAATAATGAAGCTGCTAAAAAATATTATAGAGATAGATATAAACATAAAATGAAAACTGATATTTTATTTAGATTAACACATAATTTACAAACTAGAACATGTCCTTATGTTAATATAAAAACAGAAAAAGGAGAAGATAGAATAACAAAAATAATAGGTTGTTCTATACAAGAACTAAAAACATATTTAGAAAACAAATTTACAGAAGGTATGTCTTGGGAAAATTATGGTGGACATAGTTCAGATAAATGGAGTATGGATCACATAATACCTATATGTCATTTTGATTTATCAAAAAAAGAGAATGTTAAAAAATGTTTTCATTATACAAACATGCAACCGTTATGGAATAATTTAAATTCTGCAAAAGGTAAATATAGTAAGAAACCAGAGGTTTAAAATGATATCATGTAAAATTAAATCAATAACTAAATTTAAAAAAAATGTTCCAGTATATGATATTGTTAATGTACCTAATCATAATTATATAGCAAACTGCTATATAAACCATAATTGTGATGAAGCAGTTAGGTTCGCATGTCTAGATGGAGATACTAAAATTAAAACTCCACAAGGTTTAATTGAGATAAAAAAATTAGAAAATAAAAAGTTTTTCCAAGTATGTAGTTTTAATGAAGTTACAAAACAAGAAGAAATACAAATAGCTGAAACTTGTTTAAAAATAAAAGAAGATGTAGTTTATGAATTAGAAACAGAATGTGGTAAAATTATAAGAGCTACAAAAGAACATGAATTTTTAACTCCAACTGGAATGAAAATGTTGAGTGAATTAAAAGTTAATAATATGTTACAAGGAATAGATAAACTGTATAAAATAAAAACAATTAAAAAACTTAATGTAAGACCAGTATATGATATAATTAATGTTAATAAAAACCATAATTATATTACAGAAAAGTTAGTACTACACAATAGTGCGGCGGATTGGGCTAAGAAGGAATCTAAGGAGTTGAAAAAGAAATTAGCACAAGTTAGAACTAAACATCTTCTCTATATTTTGTGTTTTCCTCTTAAAGTAATGAAGTTAGAGAAGAACTATCTTGAGTCGTTCGTCAATTATTGGTGTCTACCAGGGGATACTAAAATAACAACAAGAGATAAAACAGGAACAATCAGAAGAACTCCAATAGAAAAATTAAATAAATATAATCCAGAAGTTTTAACTTATAATATTAAAGAAGATAAGTTTAAGTTTAAAACATATGAGAAAAAAATTAAAACAAAAGAAAATGCAGAAGTATTTGAGTTAGAATCAGAAAATGGATTAAAAATAAAATGTACAGAAGATCATCCTTTTTTAACTAAACGAGGATGGATAAAATTAAATGAACTTAAATTTAAAGATGAAATAAAAACAAATGAAAATATAAGTTGGACTAAAATTAAATCAATAACAAAATTAAAAGAGAGACAAGATGTTTATGATATTGTTGGCGTTAAAGATAATTCTAATTTTGTAGCTAATAATATTGTAGTTCATAATTGCGATCTCTTCGGCAGAGGAACAGGAGCAATTTATGTGAAAGATAAAAACCCAGTCCACGACAGTTGGCGAATGGCCGAATTTAAAAAAATAGGAAGTTATAATGAATTCACAACATTATCTAAAGTTGAGAAAGTCCTTAATAAACATCCTAACTATTGGAAATTAATAAAATTTCCAAAGCCACCAAAATGGCTTTATACAAGATATTTAGAAGTCCGTGAAAAAAATGTTTATGATGATTCTAATGTTATGCAAAATGTATCTAAAGAAGATATTCATAATGCATTATTAGTTTTAGCGTTAAGAGATATAATGAAACAAGGCGACGATCGTACAACTATGAATAGAATTATTTTACATATAAGAAACCAATATGATATAAGTATAACAACAAGTATGATCGGCAGCGCTATTGAGGATGCAAAACAACTTGTTATAAAAGTTCGAGAGCAAGCAATATCAACAACTTAGGTAAATAATTATTATGACAACTGATGAGGAGATACGAGAAAAAATATGGAATATTGAACAAGTTGTGGAACAAATTAAAAGGTTTCCACAAACTTATAATAGTATTCTAGAGCATCTATATGTTGACGGAACTTGTCAGACAATACTAAGAAGAAAGTTAGCTGGGTTATGGAAAGATGGAACAATTTGTAAAACAAACATTCCTGGAACAAGATTTGGTAAGAAAATATTTTACATTTTACCTAAGGTTTATTATATTATGATAGTTTGTGGTAGGTTAGGGAGTGAAGTTTATTGTTTTTTTAGATATGAAAAGATAAGTAATTTTTATATTAAAGTAGAAACTTATTGGTGTTTAGAAAGTGGACTATGGAAAAAGTATGAGAACAAAACATTTTTTGAAGGTAAAATTTTAAAATGGATTTAACACCAACTATAAATGTTATGGCGAGAACATTAGTAATTATTTTTTTAGTTATATATACTAAATATACTTATACTATGTTAACTAAACCAAAAGCTAGAGAAACTATTCAAAAAATAAATACAGAGTTAGAAAAATTAAGAGATATACCAATAAAAACATTAGAAGAACAAAAACAATTTATAAGTATGAGATATCAACCTCCAGGGGAAATTAAAATTACTTGGAAAAAAACAGGAATGTTTTTTGTTAATGCTGTAGTGTTTATAGCTATGATTTATTTATATAGTTATATATTTGTATATTTCGGAATAAATATAAAGTTATGGCATGCTATAACGTTTGTATTATGTTTTCCTTGGTTGTTTAATATTATATTAAAAAAATTTGGTGTACAGAGACCAGATATTAGCGTATTTTTGAAGTGGTGAAAAAGAAGATGACTATAATAATAAATATAGGTAGAAGAGTGCCTTGTGCATGGATAAGAAGAACAGGTAGAGCTGTTCAAGGTTTAATGTCGTTCCAGGAGAATTTATGGATGATAATAAAACAAAGTATGAATATGGCTAAGAAAGCAGCTAATAAATCTAGTGAAGATGTTAAGTATGTAATTACTTATGACGACGAGATTGAAGACATTAATTATAAAATAAAATGGATGAAAATTGTAGTTCAAGGATCAGAAGAAATAGAAATAGATGAGTATGATAAAATACAAAGATTTTATATGCCATTAAAAAAGTATTTTAAGAAAGAGTTTCCAAAAGATGATAATATGAAAAAACATTTTAAAACTAAGATATTAACATCAGCTCAAGTAGAAGAAGCATATGAAAAAGGTTATGGAAATATGGAGCAGGAAATACAACAGAAAGATGGTACACAGCGTAAGAGTAGTATAGCAGACAAAATGTTAGAGATGGGAATCTTAACACACTTTGAATGGAACAAGGATTTTGACACAAGGGAAGTGAATATTGAATAAAAATAAAAATATATATATAAAGGATGAGGATTTTACTTATATTATTAGTTATAATAGGTGATTAAAATATGGTAATAAGTTCAATCGGATATA
>Ga0307928_10001443_pt1 | contig 18013 bp, 21 predicted proteins | sample AceLakmetagen232_FD_201815 | JGI IMG/M metagenome (GOLD analysis project Ga0307928, IMG submission 201815) | Saline water microbial communities from Ace Lake, Antarctica - #232 | ecosystem: Environmental > Aquatic > Non-marine Saline and Alkaline > Saline | place: Antarctica: Ace Lake... | reverse complement strand
CAAAGGTTTTGATATTATGGCGTCTCAAGAGGGTACAGTTAAACACCTTTGTGAGCAGATGGTTGTCAACAAGATAAATGAGCCGAGATTTAAACATCTGGATAAAAAAGAACAGATAGAAGTTATAACCAGGATTAGGCAGTATTATTTATTTAGTTCAAGGAACGACAAATGATCATAAAAGATTTTCCCATGCCCATTTCAGTAAATAGAGCATACCGATCAGTTAGAACAGGAGAGCACTCAAAAATGGTCAAGACTGACAAGTACAAAGAGTATATTGATCTTGTAAATGGCTATCAGCTAGTCAACTTTCAACTTCTTAAGGGGTTTTCCGAAATGGCAAAGGTTTGGGTAGATGCTGGCAATACCCTATCTTTTGAAAGAATATTCCTATTCCACAAAAAAAAAATTTGCCGCAAAGATGGCAGGTCAAAGAAATTGGATGTGTCCAACAGAATAAAATGTGTGGATGATTGCATATGTGATCTTTTGGGAATTGATGACAAATATATAGAATACGGTACTGAATTAAAAATGATAACTAGCGATGAGAATCAAGAACGTGTCTATATTGGGATTAAACCCTACGAAGAAATGGATTTACGATCGACATTAGGTTATAGAATGTTGATAAACATGCAAAGCGAGGAGAGTGTTTAATGAAATTAGATAAAGAGGTGAGTGATATTTTAAAGGCCAGAGAATGCTTGCTTAACTGGTTAATAGACAATGGGAAGACAAAAGGAATGGCACAGCAGTTAGTCAATAAAAAGTTACCAATGCCAAAATATAGGAAAATTGATACGCTCAGACCTTTGCAAAAGGGAATAGGGAGCAAGGAATGATTGGGATGGAAGCGTTGAATAAACTGTTTTTAATGGTGTTTATAAATACTATTGCATCTATCTTTTGTACAATAATTATAGTTTTAACTTGTAGTTATAAAGTAAGATCAGAAAAGGGGAAATAATGTTTGACAAAAAAGAAATGGCAATAAAAGCGTATAATCTTGGTGGTTCAAAAAGGTTGATGGTTTTTCTAAAAGACAAAAAGTTGTGTAGTGAGAAAATAGGCAAGCTTAAAAAGATATTTGAGGGGTTGTTTGAAAATTACAAGATAGCCTTTTTCCCCTGGTGGGTAAACGAGAAAGATATTGCTATAAAGTCTTTCGCTGCATCTGATGCGGAGTTCGAAATAGATATTGAAGAGGGCGGATCAATTGATGTAATTAAACGTAAGTTAAATAAGGCATATGTACCGAACAAGGACAAGAATAGGTTAATGGCAGGGCAAGAAGAGCTAACTTTCGGGGAAGAATAAATGGGCAAATATTTCATAATTAGAAGTTATGGTGAAGTGGGAGCGGTCTATATCCCGTTACGTATTGTCAACGGCAAACTTTCCATATTGGCAACGGAAACAGTGGGCCACTTGCCAGAAGGCGGTATATGCGTCGGGTCTAGTCCAGAGGTATGTAAAATAGACTATTTTGATGGGTACAATAAAGACACGGTATTGGACAAAATGGTCCATAGTGAAAGGAGATTTTCGTGAAAGTAGTCAATGCGGTAGGAGATATTAAATTTCTTTAAGTGAATCAATCTCGCTATCGGATACATCAGCACCCATATTTTTAATCTCTTTGATGGCACTATCTGTAAAATATTTATCCTCCTTAGTTAAGTCTTTAGTCTTAAGCTTCTCATTACCTACAGGCGTTAGTCCCTTTTCTTTACAGAGCCTTTTGTAGTGCGTCTTACTCGTGACATACTCACCCAGTGCGGGGTTCCAGCCTTCTATGTTATTGTCTCCCCTTTTTTGCCCTACTTGAGCAAAGCATGGTAGACCACCGTCAAACACGCGAACTACGCGAGTATTCTCTTTCTTACAGTACTCAGCAGATTGCTCCTCCGCTGAACCTTCAAGGTAGTGCCGCTTCTCTCCGTTTGAAAACTCATACCCGATTCGTCTGATCATGCTCTATCCTTTTTGTTGCTATATCGTAATGTTCTTCGGTCTGTTCGATGCCAATATGCCTAAAACCGTTCTTCTTGCAAGCGAGTGCGGTAGTTCCTGAACCAGTACCCTTCATTTTCCATTCTTCCGGAAAACTACACAACCTCAATAGTTCAACTTTTGTTGGAGTACATTCTTCACCTTTACGAATGAATTTCATCGATGGTGTCTTTGTTAGGGTATAGGCAACCGACCCAACCCTTTTGATCTTTTTGTCAAATTGACCTCGGTGGTGTCCATCAATGTCTGGTATGATATCTCTTATTGGTATCAGTTTTTTACTAGCTATCGGATAAACCGGGCCTCTCTCTAAATCTTTTCTAACTCCTATGAATATCAACCGTTCCCTACTCTGGGGCACATTATAATATTTACTATTCATCTGTTTACATTTGACTCGATAATTCAACCCTTTCAGTGTCTGCATTATCTCAATAAATTTACCTCTCATTTTGCCCTTGGCCATCCCTGTGACATTCTCCATAACAAAAACTTTAGGCTGTAGCTCATGGGTCAGTCTAACGTAGTGTTGAAACAAGTCATTTCTTGAATCGCTGACTATTCTCTTGCCAGCGGTAGAAAATCCCTGACATGGTGGCGAACCGTCGAATACATCTAACTCTCCAGGCTTGATACCGCAAAAGTCCATTATCTGCTGCCCTGTGATGTCTGTAACTGATTTATGCCAGACAGGAACTTCTGGGAAATTCATTCTAAAACACTCAACAGCATGAGATTCAAAATCTACCGCTAGGAGCTCTTTGAATCCGGCCCATTTATAACCAAGAGAGCTCCCACCGGTGCCACAAAATGTACTTATTACTGTTGGAGCTACCACTTGTAACCACAGGAAGGACATTCGCTATCGGTATGGATGCCCTCATCAAGTTCTTTTTCTTTCGGGTCCTCGGAGAAACCGTCAACATCAGCTTCAAAACCAGGGATCCCAAGTAATTCAAGGTCAAAGTCTGGCCCTAGGTCCAGTATGCCGAGCCCTACCATGCCTAAATCCAATTCTGCCAGCTCTGCCAACTTATTGTCTGCAATCATGTGGGCGTATTCGTCACCGTCGTTGTCGAAGTCCTGGTAGTCCACAGGCACCACCTTGTCTTTATTTTTCTTTGCAGCAAGCAGTCTGCCGTGGCCAGTTACTATAAAACCCGATTGATTGGACACAGTAATGGGATTTCGCCAACCTTGGTGCTTCATGATCTTTGCAAGCAACTTGATCTGCTTGCTGTCGTGGGAGTTCGGATTGTCGGGGTGTGGCTTGAGTTCGCCTATCTTAACTAGCTCGTCGTGACTACATTTGATCATAAAACCTCCATTGACTCTATTACTCTAAGTGAATAGTATTATAATAGTACAAATTCTATTCAATCACATCTCAGGAGTCAAATTAAATGGCTAACGACAAAGAGAGAGAAATTAATCAAAAGATAGACGACCTATTCAAAGAAGCTAACGAGTATAAAAAGCGGTTTGTGAGCAAATGGATAGAGCAAGAGCGCTTCTATGAAGGAAATCATTGGAAATTTGCAACAGAGCGACCGGCCAAAAATTGGTGTTTTTCTATTGTTGAGGGTGAAATCCCTATCTTAACAGATACAAGACCTTCAAGCTCAGTCATACCTCAACAGCCTGAACAAATGGAAGATGCGAAAGTGTTGGAATCTGCAATGCAGTATGTCTTTGAGGAGCAAGATCAGCAATTAAAAGTTTCTGAAGCTGTTCGAGCTATGCTTAAAACAGGTACAGGGTGGCACTATGTAGACTATGACCCAGATGGCTCAAATGGTGAAGGCTCTATTTTGATTAAAAATGTCAATTGGCGATATGTATTCATTGACCCAACAGCGGATGAAATAGATCAAGCTGGTTATGCTATTATAAAGATGCCTATCAGGAGGGAAGAGTTAAAGCGCAAGTATCCTAATAAAGCAGATGAAATTGATGAGATATCACATCTCGATGAAAATAGAGCAGACACGCAATCCGATGGGCTTGATCCAAGCTTGTGGGATGGTATTGGTGGGACAACCGGTTATGTTAGCGAAACTGACAGGTTTAGATCTGACAACTTCATCACCGTAGAAGAGGTTTGGTTAAAAGATTATAGCATGGAGAAGATCGACGAAGAGGAAACCCAAGAGGAGATAGAAAAGGAGACCGAGGAGATCATGAACGGGGTCAACCCTGATGTTCATAAGTACGAGGATCACGCTGCTCACAAGGAAGCTCATGAAGCTCTAGCGGCGCAGATAGAAGCGCAATTGCAGATACCAGTGCAAGACCCGGAAACTGGCGAGATGACAACCGACCCCGTATTAGGTCTATCATTTGCAATATTGCAAGATCATCTAGAAATGCACGATATGCTAGAAGAAGAGAATCCAAAGGGGCAAAGACCAAAATATTCTCACAATCTAAGGCTAATCATTAGGACGGGTGAGCTAATATTGTTTGATGATGAGTCACCTGTTGGTGATGGTATGATCCCATTAGTTCCTTTCTATTGCTATAAATCAGCAGAATCCGTCTATGGAACAGGGGAGCTTAAGAACATAATCGACGCACAAAAGATGTACAATGACCTGGATTGGTCGGAATATAAAGGGCTAAGGCTTAACGCAAATAGCGGTTGGGTTTTAGACAAAGAATCTGGCGTTGATGAAACTACCCTCACTAACGATGAGGGAATTGTCATCACTAAAAAAGTTGGAACGGAAGTTAGTAGAATTCCTCCTGGCCAGATTAGTCCACAGCTTGGCATTAGCAAGAACGCTAATCGTGAATCAATGGAGGCGATATCAGGTATACACGAAGTAACTCAAGGACGCCAGCCAGGCGGTATTACAGCCGCATCTGCTATTACTGCATTACAAGAGCAGGCGGTAGGCCGAGTAAGATTAAAGAGTCGCTACCTGGAAGAATACTCTCTGCTAAGGGAAGGAAAACTTGTTGCTTCAAGGATTGTCCACTATTGGTCAGTCGAAAGAACCTTGAGAGTCTACGATAAGTCAGGGCAGATACAGTTTATCGACTTTAGACCAGATGACATTCAAAAGCTTGATTACAAACTTAAGTTGGTACCAGGCACATCAGCAGGGATAACTAAAGAAGCTATCCTCCAAAGCATGACTCAATTACTACAGACCGGTGCTATACTTCCGAAGACATACTTCGAAGTAACAGATCTACCGTCTAAGAATAAGATACTAGAAGATTTGGCCCAGCAAGATGAATTGCAGGCCACAGCAGAGGCGCTAGCGGCGGAAAATGAGCAGTTAAAAGCTCAGCTAGGCGTCGCCCCTGAGTCTATGGATGGACAAGGGGTCGCACCGCCGCCAGTTGTTTAGTCTTCAAAAGAGAATGGGTCCGTTATCTTAGAGAAATAGACATATCCTATTCGGGTTATATGCCCACACATAAACTCTTGGTAAGTGTCGTCGCTTGTTTTCATGAAGGGGTTTGCGCAAATAGGGCAAACATTAGTGAAATGTGCGGGGCTTTTGACCATCTCTAGTATTAATTTTAAATTGTGTTCAAGGCTATCGCTGCTATGTTTTTCCTCGGTGACCACTATTCCTCCTTCTTTTAGGAACGTCTAAATTATTCATAGGTTGTTCTCCTTGCTCTCAATCCATTTTGGAAGTTCATTCTTATCGATTCTAAGAAGACGACCAAGTCTTATTACCGGTAGCTCATTTCTAAAGATCATTGATCTAAATTTGGACATTCTAATGTTAAGGATTGTGCAAACTTGATTTGGTGTGAGTAGAGCTTTTTCTTTGTGTGTTTCGTAATCTTGCATAGTGACCTCCTGCGGTTTAATGACGTTAAGATGTTTCGAACTTCTTGAGTAATGTTGTTATTTAGCGGTTTTTTCTCACCAGCTTTTTGTTGGAATAGTTCAACCACGGGAAAATCAATGCCAAGTTTTTCAATATCGGCACATTCCTTATGCATTATAAAAGTATGGTCTATACCCTCATAGCGGACTTCTGCATGGTGGTTGCCGCGAAGTTTACAGCCACAGCGATAGCAAATTCTAACTCTCGGTTTACTGTTCTTTTTTTTGATGCTCTTTAGTTTCATCTTACCCTCCAATGCTTAGGGCTATCTTCTACTAACTTTATCCCAGTTTGCTAACCCTTGTAATGTATGTACTAATATCGTACTATATATTAACGGACTCACGACACTTGTGAGCAACCAAGGGGAGACAATGGAAATACAACAAATAGAATCAAATGAAAATGCCGCAATGGAGCAAGAAGGTAGCACTGACAACTTAGAGGAACTTTTATCAGAAGCAATGGGAAAACCGGATGAATCGGTAGCACCAGCGAAGAACATGAAGAAAACCACTAAGACGAGCAGAGATACCGACTACAATTCCATGGTTCAAGACGTCCTACAGGATCTTGACAAAGGTAGCGATAAGTCCGTTGAGGATCAACCCAAAGGGGAATCTGAGGACAAAGAGCTGACTACAGAAGAGATCATGAAAAAGCTTAATGATGGCGAGATCAAAGAAGAAGACGAAGAGACCCAGGAAACTACTGGCGACGTCTCTAAAATGATCATCGACCACAAAGGCGAAAAGGTAACAATCGAGGGCGACAAAATTAAGGAATTGGTACAACAGGGGTTTGATTACACTCAAAAGACTCAAAAGCTTGCCGAACAATCGAAGGAAACTGAAAAAGAGTACACGACAGCGGTGGACCAGCTTCAGCAAGAGTTCAAGCAATTCGATGAGCAGAAGGTTGAGTTTAATGAGCAAATCAAACAGAAACAGCAGTGGGACTTTGCCTTAGATGCGATCAGACAGGATGACCCTGATTTCTACGATCAAATCCAGGACAAATTCAATACTCAAACTAGATTTATGAGTAACCCAGTAGTTAACAATCAAATAGCTCAACTTACACAACAGCTTGAAGAATTAAAAGAACAGAGTAAGCAAACAGAAAACTCGTCTATACTTCGTGGGCTTGATTCTGAAATGGAAAGTGTAAAGAGTGAGTTTAAAGCTGTTAGCGCTTTAGGTCTTAAACCTAACTGGGATGGTTTAAAGGAGACATGGCAACAGGGCGACAAAAGCTTTAGAGAAGTGTTCCTATCGAAACACGGCTCCGATATCAATAAGCTTTACGAGTCGAAACTGAAACTAATGGCGACTAAAAACAAGACTAAGAAATCTCCGACGATTGGATCGATTGCTAAGGTACCAGAAGGGGTATCACCAGGAAGCAGTAGAAGCAGATCGAGGGTGGTTAACCATTTTGAAACTGTTAACAAATTATTGAGAAAACTCTAAGGAGGAGTAATGTCACTTTCATACAACCAAATAACAGCAATTACTGAGAATCTTTTTTTAAAGACTCTTGCTGACAATATTTACAATTCAAACGCAATTTTGGCCAGAATGTCACGACCAGACAAGATGCAATTAAAAGATGGTGGCGTAAAGATTATCGCCCCTATCATCAACTCTGAGCCAGGTCTTGGTGGATCATTTAGTGATCTTGATGCTCTTGATACTTCCAGAACAGACAACATCACAGCGGCTGAGTATGAGTGGAAACAATACTACGAGCCTATTAGAATCTCTCGAAGAGAGATGCTGCAAAACAATGGCGATGCTGCAAAGCTAAACTTGATCGCATCTAAGGTAAAGATTGCCGAAAAGCAATTTAGAGAAAATCTGGCCGATGGTCTATTCTCTGATGGAACTGGAAATGATTCTAAAGACATCACAGGTTTTCAAGCTGCTTTGTCAACAAGTTCTACCTATGGTGGAATTGTTGTAGCCGACTCTCCTAATTGGATCGCTCAGATTATTACCGGAGCAACATCTGGAACAGCAGAAGCTCTAGCATTGTCAAGAATGCAACGCGCCTATGGCGCTTGTACACAAGACAATGACAGTCCTACCTTGGTTACCTGTAGGCAGAATGTACATGACCAATTATGGGCATTATACCAACCACACCAAAGACTAGTATCTGAGGAAATGAACCAATTAGGTTTTGAAAATATTTTAACCTTCAATGGAATCCCGGTTGTTGTCGATTCGCACATGGAAGCGGGTGCAATGTATTTCCTAAATGAAGATTACCTCTTCCTAGCAGTCCACCGCGAAGAAAACATGAGAAAAGAAACAATCGAAAGATTGGAAACATCTAACTCAATGTTAATGAGGATCTTTTGGATGGGGAATTTAGTTTGCAACAACAGACGATATCAAGGTAAACTTGACGACATTACAGTAGCATCTTAATAGGAGGATAGAATGAAAAGTTTAGTTTTAGTGTTTACAATGCTTTTGTCACTTAATGCCTTTGGTATTATCGCAAATTCATTTTCAAGTGATCGAACAAATACAGGGACTGTCAACTACCAAGACAACATTTTTGTAAGAATTTATTCGGCAACCGGCTCTATCGCCGCAGGTCAAGTTGTGGTAGTTGACACTTCCGAAAGTGCTGACAATGGCATGTACGCCACCACGACCACATCTGTTTACAAAAAACCTTTGTGTGTAGCTGCTGAAGCTATTGCAGAAGGCGCTTCTGGTAAATGCCAGGTATACGGTGTTGGAAGTGTAACTTATGCTCCAGGTTCTTCTACTGTAGCGACTCCAGGTGAGCCAGCTTACATGGATAACAACACTGCCGGATCGGTTAGAGCTGTTGGCGCAGTCGTTGCTAAAACGGATCCTGCTTTTTTGCATGATGTTGGTGTCTTCATGGACCATTCAAGTGCAACAGCAAATGTCCCAGTATTTATTAATCTTCTCTAGTTAGTGATTTTTTCACTTTATTGGGGGGCAGCGATTATCTGCCTCCCTCTTTATTTTAGGATATATAACGGTGCAGATGTTCGATTCGGGCAGGATACGCTATTTATGGCACTGGTCTATCTCTCAGTTATCCTTTTCGGTTATCAAGAGAATCCACTAAAAAGATTTAAGCTAATTATTATCCCGATGGGGGTACTATCGATTTACTCGTTTTTTCGTCAATACTTACCCACATCCGATGCAGTTTTATATCAATTCTTCTGCCTAAATGCGGGGTTTATGCTTTTATCACAGTTTCTAGGCAATTCTAGGCAAATAAATAAAAGAGTTATTTATAATGCAATGGCAATTGCTTGTATAATTCAATCAGTATGGTTGATTCTCAATAGTTTCGGCATTGACCCTTATCAAATCTACTTTGACATTTGCTATCCAGGAAGGTTTACGAAACTATATATGGGAGAGGGCACGGCGGTTCCGTTTACTGGCCATGAAACTGACATAATCGGCAGCATCGGCAACAGAACGATATCCGGTGTAATGATTCCAATAACTTTGACGACGTTAACTAGAAAAAAGTGGGTATTTTTACTACCTATCGCCTTATACGGCGTCTATTTGTCCGACAGTTCCATGATATATCTATCGACAATAGTGGCGACAGTGTCCTATTTTCTATTGAAATACCGCGCAAATCTAAAGTTTATGTTTATATCTGTTGGGTTGACTTTGTTAGTTGGTTATAATCTCATAATCGCTTACGGCAGTAAATTCGTACAAGATTCAGGTAGATTTGAGGTTTGGCAGAATACTGTTGGATGGTCATCAGGTCTTGATATGTGGATTGGTAGGGGTCTTGGGTTCTTTGGGGATAACTATAATAAATACTTTCAAGCGAGAAAAATATTTCTCCAAACTCACAATGAATACCTTGAGTTCTATATAGCTTTTGGGATAATAGGGATTATTTTACTATTGATTATCATTAAGCCTTTATTTACCGCTAATAAAAGTATTATACTAGTACCATGTTTGTTAGCGATATTGATTGATTCACTTGGGAGCTTTCCCTTTCATATCGCTGCAACATCTCTAATTGGAATTATTTGCTATTCGTTAATAGCATCAGATCAAGGGGATATACATGGCATTAGTAGCAACAAAGATTAAAGATGACAATTTTGGAACACTAAAAATTCAGATTTATGATCTATCATTTGCAAGTGTAACCGCTGGCAAGATTGCCACAGGATTGCAAAACATTCTACACGCAGACTACTCTCCAACAACTACCGATGATCATGGAATAGTTTACAAGAATTATTCGGATACTGGATCTACAACAGCTCCAGGTAGCGTCTACATTGATGGCGTAGGGAATAGCGATAAAGGTTCTTTGATAGTTTACGGTAACTAATAAAATAAAGGGGGCGGTATGGCCGTTTCGTGGACAGGCTCAAGCCTTGTAACTGAGTTATCGACTCTTCTAGGTGATGCTAGCACTGGTTTTCAGTCCAAGGTTCTTGGTTGGCTTAATGATACTCAACGAGATATTTGCGCTAGACACGATTGGGATTTCTTAAAAGTTAAGGGTAAAAAGGTTTTAACTGCCAGTGTAGAGGCCCAAACATTGATTATTTCCGCGCCAATTGCTTCAACGGCAACTATCGCTTCCGGTGGTTCTTTAGTAGACACATCAACATATGCTGTTAAAGTTTCTTTCTATGAAGGAACGACACATAATGAGTCGGTAGCTAGTGCGGTATCCGCTACGGTAACGGCAACAGCGGTGAACAAGACTATCAATATTACTGCAATTCCTGTATCAGCAGAGCCTCTTGTTACGGCAAGACGTATTTATGTAAGTAAGGATGGCGGAGCTTTCTACTACTACAGCACGATAAGTAATAATGCCGGTGTTATAGCATCGGTTACAGCAGACACCACAAGCACAATAGAAGTTCAAGACACAAACAACATTAGAAAACTTTATGGCGAAATCTTTTTTGAGACTTCCACTAATAGAACGTTAAAGTATATGGATCAAGATCAAATGAGATTAGTTTTCCCAGGTGCTTTTTCTAGCGGTACACCTCAATACTGGGCGGCATTATCTCAAGAAGAGGTTTTGCTTTATCCCAAACCATCGACTGCTGACACTTTAAGTTTTTACTATTACAGAAGGCCAACCGATTTATATCAAGTAGTAACTAGCATACCAACTATTCCAGAATGGTTAAAGCCAGTTTTGAAAGCTGGGGTTATTTCTCTTGGCTATGAATATAGGGACAGGGATGGTCAAGAGCGTAAACTACAGAAATATGAAGAACTCCTATCTAACTTTATTTCTAGGACAGCATCGACGACGCATCTTTCTAAAAGAGTTCGCGACGTTGTTGGTAACTCAGATGGTTGGGGGCTGTAGGTGGCGTTGTCTAAAAGAGCATCAGGCAAATGGAAGAGTTTTGCTATACCTGTTAGCTATAGGGTCGGTGAAACGGCTAACAAATTAAGTGATGCCAGGAATGTTTATGCCACAAGTGAACGTCTAGACACTAGATTTGGTTTCTCCCGGTTTATATCAACGCCAATAAGTGGATTACAATCTCTAAGCTTTTTTAAAGATGTAGATAATGAAAAATATGTTATAGCAAAAGCAGGTTCTTCCCTCTATTCAATAGATGAGAATGGGGCCAAGACAGAAGTGTATTCCGGTGTAGATGCTACAGAGAAGCATAGAGGGCTAACGCTCAACAATAGGCACGTTGTCGCCGCTGGATCAACCGGGCTTTTGTCGTACGATGGTACTGTTGTCGATAAGCTGGGGCTAGATCCTCCATTAGCACCAACTACTACACTTGTTGTTTCATCTGGTTCTATAGCTGATGGGGAATATGAAATTTCATACACTTTTTATTCGAGTACAACAGGATTCGAAACAAATAATGGCAATAAAGCAGATGCGGTTACGGTAGCTACTCCTGATAGCGAGATAGCAGTCACAAACATTATAAGCAACTCAACTAATTCTAGTATCGATAAAATTCGAATATATATGTCTAAGGACTCAGGATCTTCGTTGTTTATAGCAGAATTGCCGTTGGGAACAACAAATTATAGCATAACGGTTGACTCTAGCAATACCTCAACACCACCAACAACACACGGTAAGCCTTTAGCGGGTGGGGCAAAGTATCTAACAGAGTTTAATGCAAAGCTTGCCTATGCAGGTAATAGCACCTTTAAAAACGATGTATGGTTTTCAGAGCAATACTTACCAGATGCTTTCGACAACACTGCTACCCAAACAGTTTTAAACATATCAGGAGACGGTGATATTACGGGTCTGGCCACTGGATTTTATAACAACAGTGTGCTCGATCCATTTCTAGTAATATTCAAGAAAACGTCAACACATATTTACTCAGAAAGAGAGGGCTTTGCTCGGCTAGTAACACTTAACCAGAAAATAGGTTGCGTATCCAATGAAACTATAGAAGTTAAAAACGGTGCAGTATTTTGGTTATCGACTCAGGGGTGGAGGGCAATCATTGATGGAATTATGGTTAGTAAAGATGATAATCCTATTACTCTTGCAAATGGCGACATTGACGATATATTTAAGCGTCCTGGATGGGCAAATCAAGTAAACACTAGCAAGTTTAGCGACTTTTTCTCTGTTTATTACCCAGTTTTAGACCAATACATTACATTTGTAGCGGAAGGTGGGAACATATTCTTTAAAAAAGCTTATGTTTATCAGTTTGAGGTCGGGGGATTTTACCCTTATGAGTTTAATCTAAACTTTGTAGATGCGACAAGCGGAGAAGATAGCGCTAATGACGAAACAGTATTCTTAGCGGATACTAGTGGATATATTTACACTCACTCTATCAAAGAGGATAGAACGGATGTCGACTCAAACAACGCAATTGATACTATTTCTGCTTATGCACACACTATTTGGCTTGACGGTGATGATCTTGATGCTTCATTCAACTTTAGGGAATTTCTAGTTAGAAGTTTCTCCCGAAATACTATGACTATCAAAGTGTGGATAGATTACGATGATCTGTCAGACTCAGAGGAACATACATATACATTTGACGACAGCACGGGGATCATTATAGGAACTTTCGTATTTGGCGACACAACAACCTTTGGCCAGGAAAATAAAATAGTAACTGCCAGGTCTGATATTAACAGAGTAGGTGAAAATATTAGGATAGGTCTTTACCAGGAAGCTGTTAATGCAAACATGGCACTGGTAAGGGCGCAGCTTGATTTTTCTAAAAATGGAAATAGGAATTAATTATGAGAAATTTTGTACTGTTGATTTTTATGATCTTAATATCAAAAGCAGTTTCCTCAGCATGTACTGCAATTAGTAGAACTGATGTAGTAACTGGAGACGGACTCACGGCGAGTAGATACAATGTGGATCTTAATACCGTCTACAGCGCTGCTAACTCTCAAGATGGGGAATGTATTCAAAGTGGTACCATTATAAAAGATGCCTTAGACACAACAGCTTTTGGTGTACTCCTAGAGGGAATTGCAGAAGGTTGCAAAGTTACTAGAACAGATAACGCTAACCTTTCGATCGGTAATTGCACAATGGCCATCAATGGTAACTTTATGCAGACTGCGACCACTACAGCAGCGACATGGGGCTGTACCGGTTGTAGCGCAGAAGCAACAGGCACCGAATATTATGTTTATGCTAAATCAACATCAAATGACTCTACATTGACTCCCCTTATTTTAACAACAGCACCCGGCGAAAATGGTTATGATACTAGCGATAACAAAGTTATGGGTAAATTTTACAATGATAAGGATAACCATATTGCTACCTACTCAGTATTCCAGTGGGTAAAGAATGATATTCTACCTAATGGATGGCAACCTGTTGGAACGCCAGTGAGGGCATATGCTGTTAACTCAACAGTATGGACTACTCTAGATATTAGCCATTGGGTTGGCGGTAAGCAAACTATGGTTTTCCTTAAAGTTGATATGGGCGGGGCAATGAGAATAGCTTTCAGACCTAGCAACAATACAGAAGATTGGATGAGCGCAGATGGCTCGGACATCAGTACAGCAATGATTAACATTCAAGGCAACACTGGTGAGGTTGGATCTGCTTGGGTACAGACAGGGACTAATGGGAAGCTAGAGTTTCTAACAAGCAGTGCAGCGGTCAGTTTTGAGATATGGCTAGTAGGTTTTCAAAATTAGGAGATAATAATGGGTATTTTTAACAAAATTGCGACAGGTCATAAGAATCTACTATTTGGTAAGCCAACGACACCACAAGGGCAAAGGCTCCCAGGTCAACTTTTATCAGTGCAGGCAGAGGCCAGGAAACAACAACTGGCAGGGCTGGAATCTTTAGGATCTGCACCTGCTGAGAAGATTGCAGGGCAAGAGGTAGAGCGCGAGACTAGAGGACTAGCAGGGCAAAGGGACGACGCCAGGAGAAGACTGCAAGACCTTATGGCAAGAAGAGGACTCGGCACAACATCAGTTGGGCTAGGTCACCAAGCTGGGTTAGAACAGCAATTTGGCCAGCAGATACAAGAAGCAAGACTCTCCCTTCCTGAAAGAATAAGACAATTACAACTGCAAAGATTAAGTGCGGCAGGGCAAGTGCTTGGGCAACCAGGGACAATAGCAGGGGCAACGCCAGCAAGGTCTAGACAGGGTGGTATATTACCGGCGATCTTAGGAGCTGCAGGTGCAGGCATCGGTGGATCGTTAGGTGGAACACAAGGCGCTGGGGTCGGCGGTCAGCTTGGCGTTGGCACTGGACAGTCTTTAACTCAATCTAGAATATAGGAGGCTGATATGGCCAACGACGGTATATCGACACTTTTAGCGGGGTTCCAGAGTCTTCAACAGCTAGGGAAGCAGCAAGAAGAAACTGCTTCGAAAAAAGAATCGGAAAGGAGAAAAAATGCGTTGCTAGGTGTACAGACTATCCAACAGTTATCACAGTCTGTCCCGCTGAGCGCAGAAGATGCCCAAAAGATACAAGACTCCTTCACTAAAGGAGATGCCGAGGCTTTGTCTGGGATCGCTGGAGTGATAGCAGAGGCCGGCGGTAGGATAGGGGCCAACAAGAGAGAGATTGAATCGCTACAAAAACAGAAGCTAAAGGGAGAAGTAGCTGAACTAAATAAGCCATTCATTCAGACCAGAGAAGGGAAGAAGTTTGCTGCCCAGCTGGAGATTAAATCAAATGCTCCGAAGAGTCTAAGTGCTAAAGACATCACCAATGTAAATGAAGGATCTCTCATCCCGGAATTATTAGAGGATATCAAGACCACTATAAGCCAAAACCAAGATGTGTTCGGTCCCATAAAAGGAACAGTTGCCGGGCTAAACCCTTATGATACCAGAGCGCAGACAATGGACTCACAAATACGAGCGACATCACAGGCATTTGGTAGATACATGGAAGGTGGGGTTTTAAGAAAGGAAGATGAGATAAAATACGCAAAGATGTTTCCAAAACTAGGTGACACACCCCAGGTTGCCGAAAACAAATTGGCCAACGTAAATAGACTGTTGGTCACTAAACAACGAGGGCTTGTAGACACCTTGACCAAGGCCGGATTCGATACCTCCGCTGTTAGTTTCGATACACCATTGCCAGATGTCCCAGGCATAATTAGACCAGGCGAGCAGCAATTTGCTGGGCCATTGCCACCAGGAACTGCTGCACTACAGCCACCGCTAGACCAATCTCCTCAATTGAATGTGATCCCCCAAGCGGTAGCGGGACCGATAGCACCGCAGGCAGGGCCACCGGCAGGCACCGCTCCAGAGCAAATGACAAGGGAAGAGAAAATTAACTTTTTAAGGGCCAGGGGTTTCTAATGGTTGACTTGAATCAATTGTCAGACGAGCAACTTAACCAAGCGGTTACTGGTTTACAGGCACAAGAAGCCCCAACCCAGGCACCGCCGAGTGTTTCAAATATACAATTAGACGCTCTATCAGAAGAACAGTTAAACCAAGCTGTCGCAGAAGAACAGGCAAGAGTCGCCCAAGAGTTAGCACCAATACCAGAGATACCAGAGGCCTCTTTAGGTGTGACACAAAGGCTTGCATTTTCAACTGAACCATTGCTAGCAAATAGAGAAGCTGCGCTTATCCAACAATTTGGAGAGGGTAACGTCTTTAAGGATGAAGCTGGCGATTATAGCGTTTTGCAAGACGGTCAAATAAGACCAGTAAATGCACCAGGCTTTAGCGAGGCCGATGTTGCAGAGTTTGCTGGCGCATTACCAGAGTTGGCAGGGGGTGCTTTAGGCGGCATAGCCGGGGCAGCTTTAGGGAATGTACCAGGGGCGATAGGAGGTGCCGCACTAGGTGGTGCCGTGGGATCAGGAGCAAGACAATTGCTTGCGGCCCAAGGCGGGATACCACAAGTAGCATCAGGTGGCGAGAGAGCAAAAGAGATAGCTTTGGCCGGGCTTTTAAGTGGCGCTGGCGAGGGTGGTGGTCAACTTATAGGCAAAGGCTTTAGAGCACTTGCACCAAAGGTACTATCAGAGGGTGGTCAAAAACTAGCAGGTATTGCAGCGGAAGAAGGTTTACCAAGCCCAACATTTGGTCAAATGGCCGGTGGATTCCTTGGAAAACAAGAGAGAGCATTGGCAGAGCTACCAATAGTCGGGAGATCAATCAACAAAGCAGTGTCCAAACAACAAAAACTCGCCAGATTGAAAGTAGAAAACATCATCGGTGATTTAGATTTAGATACAAAAAGGGGAGTAATAGGTGAGGGCCTTAAAGATGTGGCCAATACGACTGTTACCAAAATAAAGAATGAAGCATCAAGACTATTCCAAGAGGTAGCGAAAGAAGGCAAGCGGCTCGAGATACCATCGAGGGCATTTAAAGGTAGGTTTCTAGGGAAGATACAAGAACTTGACATGTTCAAGGCCGTAGACGGTGTCATCGTTCCAAAAGATTACTCAGCAGCGACAGGTGTCGCTAAAGACCAGTGGCTAAAAGTCCAGGGTGTGCTAGGGGATGTTTTTGATGAGCTAAACAAAACAGAGGGCGTTAACGTAAACACCATAGACGCCCTTAGAAAAACAATAGATAGCTCCATTAATTTTGGTCAAAAGAGAGAGTTTTCAGACGTTCTATTAAGTAAAGCTTCGGACCAGTTCAAGAATGAAACCGGGGATCTCTTAAAACTACAGAATCCAGAGCTTGCCAAGAAATTTACTAAGGCCAGGGATCTGTGGCGTGATCAGATACTTAAAAGAGAAGATCTTGGATCAGTGGGGCTACTGGGCAAAAAAGAGGCAGCATCTGAAAGGGTATTGGATAAGATCTTTTTAGATACAAAATCATTAAAAAAGTTTTCAAACGTCGTCGATAAAAAGACAGTAGAAGATGCAGGGAAGCAATATATTTTCGACATTTTCAAGAAGAAGACAGCAAAGGGATCTTTTAGTGCACCGACTGTTTTAAAAGAGATCAACAAGAAGAACGAAGTTATTAAAGAAGCAATAGGAGCGAGACAGTTTAAAACACTCAGAAACAACCTAACTTATCTATCGCAAATCGGTGAGCCTATAAACCCATCAGGGACTGCTATAACTCAGATAATGACACACCCTTTTAACTTTGCAATAGGAGGGCTAGGCGCTCAGGCAGTTAGACAGACAGCAAAGGCCGCAGCCAAGGCAGTTAAGGTGCCATCTAAATTGGTAAGGCCAGCATTCCAATCAATATTCCAAGAATCAAAACGTGATACTTCCAGAAGAGAGGAGAAAAAGAAATGAAAAAACTAATAGCTATAGCTATCTTTTTAGCATCATTTAATCTATTCGCTATCATCCCCAACACAACTAGAAATGTAAGAATGGGTACATGGCCAAACAACGACACGATGAGCATCTTTGCATTAGGTGCCCCATCGGTCACTTACAAACTGGCCCCAGTAGCATCTACTGATCCATTTGCAGGTAAAACAAAAAAATATGCGGAATCAAAAGTTATCAGAGTTACAACAATAGACAAAGCGGCCCATATCTCTTTTGGTGGTGCAACGATATCAGCAGCTGATACTAATGACGCGCTAATTCCTCCTAACTCAACGGAGTATTTTTTGATTGACACTACCACACCATATGTTCGTATAATAGAAGCTACAGC